>Ga0154020_10004417_pt1 | contig 16760 bp, 10 predicted proteins | sample Klosneuvirus_201_FD_109709 | JGI IMG/M metagenome (GOLD analysis project Ga0154020, IMG submission 109709) | Active sludge microbial communities from wastewater, Klosterneuburg, Austria - Klosneuvirus_20160825_MG | ecosystem: Engineered > WWTP > Aerobic digester > Activated sludge | place...
ATCAAAAGAACGGAGGGTTCAGATGAAAAAGAAAATAATCGCAACAATGGCGCTGCTGGCGCTGGTCACAGGTGCCTATGGCATCGAAGTTCTGCCGGGTGATTCAAAGCCGCAGGGCTGCGAGCAAATTGCAGAAGTCAGAGCCGGGGACCTGTTCAGTCGTCACGGTAAAGATATCGCCCGCCAGTCAGTGGTCGATGATGCAGAAAAAATCGGAGCGCAAAAGGTGAGCGTCGAATTGATCGCGCATGTGCATCCCAAGCTCGGCAAGGATTACACAGCGCGCGGTATCGCGTGGAAATGCGTTAAATAACAATTGCCGCTTCAGAAAGACCGACCGGCCGCCCGCACGATTTTCAGCGCGGGTGGCCGGTTTTTTTATGTTAAGGGAGTTCTGCAAAAGTTAAGTCCGTCTCAGTAAAAATACGTAGATTTGCAGTGTGTTCAACTGACGCCAAAATGGCAGAAAATAGGGATGTTCTTCACATCATGATGAGGAGAATCTATATGACAAATCCATGGCTATTCGCAGCAGCAATATTTTCTGCTACAACAGGTCTTTTTGGCATTGAAGTGCTGCAGGGAGACGAAAAGCCTGCCGGCTGCGAACAAATTGCCGAAATCAGGGCGGGTGACATGTTCAACCGCCATTCAAAAGATATTGCGCGCCAGTCTGTGATTGGCGACGCTGAAAAACTCGGGGCACAGAAGGTGAGTGTTCAGTTGATAGCGCACATTCATCCGAAACTGGGGAAAAGCTACACGGCGCGCGGCATTGCCTGGAGATGCGAAAAATGAAAATATGCTGAAAACGGTGAGACGTGAACGGCGGGCATTGCGTGCATTGGTATTAATTCTGGTCGTCGCTTCAACGCTCACCGGAGTTATCGCGGCGGCGATTCTATACAAAACTGCACTGAGTCAAAAGTCGGAGTTTTTTCTCAATAACGTGCGCAATCTCGCGCGGTTGATCGATGCCGTGGCGCATTTTGACCGCGGCACGTTTCGCGAGGTGGGCAAGGCGACGCAGGCGACTCTGAGCCAGATCGAAGCGGCGTTCAAAGACCAGAGCGGTTTTGGCGAGACGGGTGAAATATTGCTGGGTCGTCGCGAGGGCGAGAAGGTTGTCATCTTTCTGCGTTACCGCGACCACCAGATGAATCCGAACTTGTTGTTGCCGTTCGACAATCGGCGCTATGAAGCGATGCGGCGCGCGCTGGGCGGTGAAACTGGAGTGGGCGAATTCGTCGATATTCGTGGCGACAGCGTGCTGGCCGCCTATACCTATATTCCTTCGCTCAACATCGGTTTGGAGATTCGCGTTGCCATGGCCGAGCTCATTCGCCCCTATCTGTACAGCGCCGCGATCATCACTGTGGTGATTGGCTTCATCATTCTCGTCTGTGTATTTCTTTTTGTCCGCCTGACGCGCCCGGTTTTGCAGGAACTCGAAAAACACCGCCTGCTCACCGAAGCCGTTGTCGAATCTGCACAGGATATCATTCTGACTGTGGACGGAAATGGTTTGGTGCGCCTGATAAATCCGGCTGGCATACGCGGTCTGGGATATTCCAGGTCTGAAGTCGAAGGCAAAGATTTTTCTCTGCTGTTTGAGCCGGGCGATCGCGCGACAGTGGCGGTGCTTATGTCAATACGTGAACAGCATCTGGAATTTGCACCGGATACGATCGTGCAATTGCGCCGCAAAAACGGTACGGTATTTCCTTCGAGTATCACCTGCGGGCAGAAACAACTCGATGAAAATTCGCTGATCACCATTGTGTTGCACGACCTCACGGCGCGTAAACGGAATGAAGACAGGGTTCGTCTTCTGACGCATAAAATCATCGAGATCAAAGATAAGGAGCAGGATGCCATTTCGCGCGAGTTGCACGATACGCTCGGCACGAATCTGGTATGGCTGAAGTTGCAGACGCAACGTATTACCGCCGCTCAAAGCGCTCAGGCAGATGTCAGGAATCTGATGCAGAATTTTGACGAGACGGTTGAAATGACGCGGAATCTTTCGCACAGTCTTTCGCCCATTGCGATTGAAAAACTGGGTTTGGCCGTCATGCTGCGTCGCCTCGTTGAGCGGGCGAATCATCTTGGTTCGGCTGAGGTTAAGTTGACCACAGAAAACCTGGAAAAGAATTTCCCCGGTAAGGTGACATTCCACATCTTCCGCATTGTGCAAGAGGCGCTCAATAATGCACTACGCCATTCGCAGGCCGGTCATATTACCATCGATTGCCGCTGTAAAGACGGCAGGCTGGCATTGTTGATCAGCGATGATGGCGTTGGCTTTGAAACTGCGGGCCTGCACGAAGGAATGGGCCTGGCACTGATTACAGAACGTGCAAAGCTTCTCAATGGTACCGTGCAATTCAGATCTGAGAAACATAAAGGTACGGAGGTGAAAATTGAGCTCCCCGTCGCCTGAGTATCGCATGATTCTGGCTGATGACCACGCGGTGTTCCGCGAAGGCATCAAACGGATGCTCGAGGATTCAGGCCTCTTTAAGGTCGTGGCGCAGGCGGGTGACGGCAAAACGCTGATCGAAAAAGCACAGTCTGTGCCGCACGATCTGATTCTTACCGACCTGTCAATGCCGCACTGCAATGGTTTTGAGGCAGTAGAAAAGCTCAGAAAACTGCTGCCCGAGTCTAAAATTGTCGTGCTGTCAATGCACAAAGACCGCGATCTGTTCAAAAAAGCGGTGCAGGCCGGAGTCAACGGTTTTGTATTAAAAGAAGATGTTTTTGAGCAGATGATCCACTGCCTTAAAACGGTGATGGAAGGCGAGAATGCCTATTCTCCGCGGCTGACCAACTTTATTGCGGCCGATTATACGCGCACTGAAAGCAGCGAACTGGCATACGAAATACTCACCAAACGCGAACAGGAAATTCTGCGGCTGCCTGGGCAAAGGGCAGAGCAACAAAGATATTGCGCAGTTTCTCGATCTCAGCGTGCGTACCGTCGAAACGCACCGGGCAAGCATTATGCGCAAGATGGATTTCCATAACATTCAGGAGCTGGTGACGTATTGCGTCAAGAATCTGCAGGCGGGAGATTGAGGAGCCACCGGTGAAAAAAAGTTATAAACGCAGCCTGTTGTCTATCTGCTTTCTGGCAGAAATACTCATCGCACAAAGTGCGCGCGCCGAAGAAGGCGTCAAAGTCGTGGAAGAACCGCAGCAGAAAAAGCCGTTGCAGTTGGGCGTGTTTGTCGACACCTACTATGCTTCGAGCATATACCGGCCTGTGTCGCGCGACCGGCAGTATCTGACACAGATTGCACGCGACAGGGAATTTAATATCAACCTCGCGCATATTGAAGCAGTCGTAGACCAAAGCCGCGTGCGCGGCCGCCTGGCATTACAATATGGTACCTCGGTGAACGCAAACTACCAGAATGAAACCACCACGGAAAAATATTCGAATCAACTGTCGGCGCGCAATCTGCAAGAGGCCTATGCCGGCTATCGCCTGATCGATAAATTATGGCTCGATGCCGGAATCTTTTTTGCGCACATCGGCTTTGAAAACTGGGTTTCGCACAATAACTGGAATTATACACGCACTTTCAATGCAGACAATGTGCCTTACTATTCGACGGGAGCCCGGCTGAGTTACGAACCGACAACGGCACTGACACTGCAACTGCATGTGCTGAACGGCTGGCAGACGATTACGTCCACAAACAGCGACAAAAGTTTCGGCACGCAAGTCTCTTATGAGGTCTCAAAACAGTTCAAGGTCGTGCATAATACCTTTGCAGGCAATGTGGCGCCCGACGACACCACGACGCAATACCGTTTTTACAGCAACCTGATTTTACAATATTCGCCGCTCACCGCGTTGCAACTGGCCCTTTCGGCAGACGTCGGCGCCCAGAAGAATGCCTTTAACAGCGGCTATCGACAATGGTACACCGGCGCGGCGTACGTCCGGTATTTGATTACCCCACAATGGAGCACGGCGCTCCGGCTGGAATACTTTATCGACCGCGATCAGGTGATGATTGCGACCGCGAGCGAGAATGGCTTTCAGGTCGGCGGAGTGACCGCCAATGTGGATTTTATGCCCGAAGATGCATATCGGCTGCGGTTTGAATACCGGAATTTCTTCAGCAAAGACAGCATCTACCGGTTCAGCGATGGACCGCGTCCGCAAGAGCACATTGTTTCGTTCGGCGCGAGTTTAAAAATGTAAGGGTTTGCCGCAAAGATGACCTCCTGTCAGCGGCAAACCCCGGGGACATCCTGTCCTTTGGTTGACGACCTCATTTGCGCAGTCACTCCGCCTTATGGAATTCTTTATAGATACAGCCGATGTGAATGAAATCAAAGCCGCGCATGAGCTGGGTATTCTCGACGGCGTCACCACCAACCCTTCGCTGATTGCCAAAACCGGCAAGTCGTTCAAAACCGTAATCCGCGAAATCTGTGAAATCGTCGAAGGCCCGGTTTCAGCCGAAGTGGTCGCGACTGAAAAAGAAGCCATATTAAAAGAAGGTCGTGAGCTGGCCAAGCTGGCGAAAAACGTTGTGGTGAAGGTGCCGCTCATTGCCGAGGGTCTCAAAGCCGTCAAAGTGTTCTCAGGCGAAGGCATTCAGACCAACGTGACACTCTGCTTCTCTGCGAACCAGGCGCTGCTTGCGGCGAAGGCCGGGGCGACGTACATCTCTCCCTTTGTTGGCCGCCTCGACGACATCAGCACCGACGGCATGGAACTCATCGAAGAGATCAGAACGATCTATGACAACTACCATTTCAAAACGAAAATTCTCGTGGCGAGCATTCGCCACCCGATTCACCTGAAGCAGTCGGCGATGATCGGCGCCGATGTGGCGACGATTCCATTCAGCGTGTTCGGCCAGCTGGTGAAGCACCCGCTGACTGATTCGGGCTTAGAGAAATTTCTTTCGGACGCGAAGAAATTCAATTGGGACTAGGCTACGAAAAAAAGGGTCGTCATACTGAAATTGTGTTGCTGCATTAACCGCGGGCAGGCCGGCACGGCCGTTTTGCGCAGGGCTTGGCGAAGCAAAGCCCCAGCGCCCGTGGTTAATGGCTTTTTTTCGTAGCACAGGTTATGGCGATAGTCTTATCCATTACCAACCAAAAAGGTGGCGTTGCTAAGACAACGACTGCACTTTCGCTCGCGCACGCTTTCGCGCGTAAACATCCGCAACAAAAAATTCTGCTGATCGACCTCGATTCGCAGCGCAACGCGACGTCAATTTTGCTGGGCAACCAGGAGATCACGCCGGAGCGTTCTGTCTATGCGCTGTTCCAGACAAAAAAGCCCGAGAGTGCTGTCCTGTATTCCACTAAGCGCGAAAATCTCTTCCTTATACCATCCAATTTGCATCTGGTCGAGGTCGAGTCGCAGCTCGCCGGTGCACTCGATGGCTTTTTTCGCCTGAACGATGCATTGCAGGTTTTGCGCCATGAATTTGATACCATTATTCTTGATTGCCCGCCGTCGCTCTCTGTCATCACCATCAATGCGATGGTGTCGGCTGATTTTCTGCTGATTCCTTTGCAGATTTCCAAATTTTCGATCGATGGCATACAGAACATACGCGACGCTGTCACGACGGTTAACCGCCGCTACAATGCGCACCTCAAGATCGCCGGCGGATGTTTGACTCTGCACGATGCACGCACGACGCTGGCGCAGGCAATGATTCCCGAAGTCGAGAAGATTTTGCCTATTCTGAAGACAACTGTGCCGCGCTCGGTGGCAGTCGAAGAGGCGCACCTCTTGCGGCAGGACATCTTTGACTATGCTCCGGACAATAAAGTGTCTTTGGCTTACGACGAACTGGCAGAAGAGCTTGAGGGCATCTTTGCCGCACAGGGAGCCGGCTGATAACCATGAAGAAATCCCGCAAAGACCTGTTTCGCAAGGCAGTGGCCGATAACCTGAACGAAAAAGGCCAGGAAAATTCCGATCTGGGCGATTTTGTCAGCGATATGAAACGCTCGCGTTCAGACAGTACGCCGGGCAAACCCGGTGGTGATGAACCACGCGAAGAGGAAAATAGGGATACCCCGGAAGCTAAAAATGGCTTGCCGGAACAAAAAGAAGAAAAAGAAACTGGCGCAGTTATGGAAAGCCGTCTCAAAAGACTGACCGCAGGCCCGAGCCAACCCGCCGCCTTCGCCGATGATGATGAACCGCCCAAGTGGCGTAAATTTGCTGTTTTTGGTGTGCTCGGCCTGTTGGTTCTGAGTCTGCTTTATTGGGCGATTTTTTCGCCGGGTTCGCGGCCGACAATTTATCTGTCGAACACTGCGATTGAAGAGACGAATGCAAAAAATCTGGTGACGGCAAACCTGTCGTTTCCGCGCAATAAGACCATTTACCTTTTATTCTCGAGCGGTGGTCGTTTAGGTCAGGAAAAACTCGTCACCCGCCTCACCGAAGTCTATGCCGATTCGAGTAACATGATGAAAGAAGAAACGATCGCGCAAATCGAAGGCAGTGTGAAGACGAACTGGCGGTATTTCACCACGCAGTTCCAGAAAGAAAATTTTGATCACGCGGGCCGTTTTCGCATCCACGTAATTTCACCCAATGGCGAAGTGCTTGCGTCGCAGGAATTCCGGGTTCAGTAAGGAACAACTCGGGGTGGCTGGATTTAGAATCCGATTGCTGAAACTTCTGCACTCAGCGCCGCTTTTCGCTGCGTTGCTGTTAGCAGGTCATTGTGCGAGCGCCTCGACGCGCGATGACGCTCGCTTCAGCTACGAAAATCTGTATCAAGACCGTTACACGCGCGGTAATGGCGGTATTATTCCGATTACGCTTGAGCGCGGTGAATCGTACAGCGGCACGATCAGCAAAGATCAGAAATATTTATTTTTTTCTTCGAACACCACGGGCAATTACGACATCTACCTGCGCGATCTCGGCGATGTGTTTTCAGTTCCGGTGGTCAGCACGGTCACGAACCAGCGCGAACCCGCAATCAGCCCTGACGGTAAATACCTCGTTTACGTCGACGACGAACTCGACCCCGACGGCGATATTATTCTGCTCAAGGTTAATCCTAAGAAACTGATTGAGCTTTATCGTAACCGCGAACAACCCGGTGACGAATGGTTTGCTTCGCGTTCAAAAAATCTCACCAACAGCGAAAAAAACCGCATTCGCGCGCGCGATGCTAATCCTGCGTGGTCGCCTGACGGCAAATGGATTGCCTGGAGTTCAGACCTGGTGCCCCAAAAAGCGGACGATCTCGGCCCCGGTGCCGGAGCGTTGCAGAATATCTGGCTCATGCCGGTCGACAACCCCGAAGAGAAGCGGCAACTCACCACCAAAGGCGGAGTGATGCCGTCGTTTTCGGAAGATGGCTCGCGTATTGTCTATGTTTCGTATGAAGATCAGGGCTCACTCGGCGCAGTTTATGAAATGACCATCGCCAGCGGCAAAACGCGGAAAATCACTTCGGGACATGCGCTCGATTTTTATCCGACTTACGCGCCCTCAGGGGGCATCGTGCTGACGCGCATCGCGGCCGACAGCAATGGCGACGGCCAGATCGATCGCAAAGATGCGGGGCAGATTATACGTGTTTATGCGGAAGAAAATACCGAGATCGATGACGATGACTACGTGCCGCTGACATCGCCTTCAGACCACGTATTCGATTCACGGGTCAGTAATTTTATCGGCGGCAGTGTTGTGCATGCACAGCTGAAAGGTGAAGACATTAATGTCGCATTTATTCCCCTTTCGGGTGCCATTCCCATTAAACCTGACATCCGCCAGCAGCAGGCTTACCTGCAGACGCTGTCAAAAAAGAAAAATCAGGCGCGTTACTGTATGGGGCTGCAGCAACTACCCGCGGCATTCCGCAGTTCTGCCGATTTTGTTGTCTATGACGCGATCAGCGCACTCAGACGCGGCCGCTGCGACCAGACGGCGGCGCGTGAATTGCAGGAATATCTCTCAGAGGTTTCACCGGGAGAACTGTCCATCTACCGCATGCTCAACGACATCGGTCTGATCAATCCGGAATATGCAGATCTGCGCCGTGTTGTGACGCTTGAACCGATGGCAGATACCAATAATGCGAATGACTATTTCGCAACCGTGTTGGCCGATCGCGAAATCTGGCAACAGCTGGAAGATGAATACGAGGTGGCTGATTATACTGCGGTCCGCACTTTTATCCGCCATGAGTTTGCCAAATTACAGATCAGGCAGGGCAAACGCAAAGAGATGCTCGCGACGGTAAAACTCATTATCCGTGAAAATCCGGCATACATCGCACTCGATGAAATTTTACTCGAGGCGGGTATCGCCGATTCTTCTTCGTTGCCGGCGGTCGAGCTGGTCTACCTTGTCGCCGACAAGGCGGATGCAGATCTTTTGCGCAGCTATTTTCCTGCTGGCAATAATGCCGTCGTTGGGGTGAGGCCGCACGTACGCCGCCGTGCCGAAAAATTTCTTTTGGAATTTTTTGACCGGCAGTTTGAAGCCGGGAACGATGACGCTCAGGAACAGTTTCTCGCGGGTTTTCCGGAATCCAGACACCGCACCCTGCATGCCATTTTTGCCATTTCGACAGCGCGCGAAAACGAGAATGTAGAGCTTTATCCCGAAGCGATCGCTGCTGCGGAGCGTGCGAAAACATTGAGCGCACCGGGGTCGCTGTTGAATTTTCTGGCGGCGAGTGTCGCCGCCGAAGCCACAGAGGTAACGGTCGGAGCAGAAGCGGCTGTAGCGCAGTATTCCGCGGCGATTGCGGCCTACCGCGACACTGAAGCTCCTGAAAATGTCAGAGATGTGATTGCTAAACTGGCGCAGTTCTACAGCGAACGGGCCAGCATTGCCCGCAATAACGGCAATGACAAAGTTGCTGCTCAGGAATACCAGGCGTTGCTCGATCTGTACCTGTCAGCGCATGCCAACAAACTGAAGGGCGAGATACCGGCCGGCGATCTGCTCGATTATTCGCTGAATCTCGACCAGATTGCTTTGCGCGCCGCAACGATGGATGGCGATTTGCTCAATGCAATCATTATATTTTATGACAGCCGCATCGATCTCGCCCGGCGTTTTCTCGTGTCAGAATTTATTTTTGGCCGCGGATTCCTGCGCGCACAACTGGGCATACAGAGGCACTTGTTTGCTGAAGCCGACGGTCTGAGTAAATCAGAAAAGAAACAGGTGTTTGAAGATTTTCGCAAAGCCGAGATTGATCTCAACTGGTGCTTCTTCGCCAACTCACGCTTTGCCGACGCGTATATCATGCTGGGTTGGATGTACCAGTTCATTGATGAAAAGCGCGAAATCGTGCTGGAGAAGTCTTCGGGCAAAAAAGACCGCGAGATTTTCGAATCCCTATACCGCTCCTATTTTCCGGATTACCTGTTTGAGAAGAATATCCGTCTGTACCAGAAAACACTCGCGCTGTTTGGGAAAGCGGGTTCGCCGCGCATTCGAAACAGTTTTCATCTGAATATTGCCAACAACTACTTTTTACTCAGCAATTACAGCCAAGCTGAAGAGCATTATGCATCGATTCTCGATACAAGAGGAAATCCTGATTTCAAATTCGAAACGCCCGAACAACAGATGATGTTTTACTATCATTTTGGCAGGTCTTTGTATTTCAGCGGAAAAAATGATGCCGCGACGAGGTATTTGCGTTATGTCGAAAGTAATCTCGACGCCCGATATCCGATCGCCGGCATCAGCGCCACATTGCAGAAGACGAATCAGGGTCGCCGCGAAATAGCTTACAAGACATTCGCGCTGAATGCCGAATATTCACAAAATATCGCCGCTGCCATCGCCTACAATCGCACCATTCTGAGCGAGCGGCAGATGGTGGCCGCGGAGACTCCGGTGGCGATGATTCACCTGGAGCTGGCGCGTCTGCTGCTGAAACAGGGTGATTTTGCCAATTCTCTCGATCACACTATCAAAGCCGAAGCAGTTCTTCAAAATGAACCCACGGTTGATATACCCACTTTCAAATTCAGGATCAAATGGTTCTGGATTTACGAACCATGGACCACGGTTGCGGGAATATTTCCGTTTCTGAGACTGAAATACGACGACGTCTACATCGGCGATAATCACCTTGCCTTCGACCTGCCCACGGTCAACCGTTACCAGTTGCTGTATTCGATTCGTGCAGAAATTTACCGCAACAAAGGACTTTTACACGAAGCCTCTGAGTCTTTGGCGCATCTCGTCGCATATGCCGAAAAAGACGGGACCAAACACGGTGCCGAGACATTGAGTGCAGGGGTAACCCGGCGTGCGGAAATTGAATTTTTGCTGAAAAACTGGGATGCCGCGCGCGAACTCTATACCAAAGCCCTGAAGCCTGCGGAAAAATCTGGTAATGCGGCAGCCACGCTTTCGCTCAGAAAGAATATCCAGCTTTGCAAGCTCAGAAAACTCGAATCTGAGAATCTGCCTCTCAATGAAAAGATCGGCATCGCTTCGCGCAATGCGGATGAAGTGCGCGATTATGTACAGAAGATTCTGGACGAGCGAATCGAAACGGCGCGCGAACAAATCAAGAAGAGAGCTGATAAGTCAAAAACTGATCTTTCTCAGGAAGACAGAGACAAAATTATAAGCGATGTGCGTGCAGAAATGCAGCCGCTGCTGTTTTTCGAGGGTCTCAACAGAGCGCATCAAGCTGAGCTCGCAGATTTTCGCGGCAGGCTGGATTCACGCGAAGAATCTTTCGACCAATACGTGCAGCGTAAGCAGCAGGATTTCACCCGGTATAAAACCGCCCTCAGGTATTTTCGCGGTTACACCAAAGAAACGCTGGCTGAAGTGGATTCCGTTTTTGAACCCGATGTGAAAAATAACGGCCTGCGGCTGAAGCTAGCGATGAACCGCGCAAAGCTTCTGCAAGAAATGGATTTGTTCGATGAATCCATCGCCGAGCTGCGCGAGATCCAGGAAAAAAGCCAGGAGTTTCGTGCGCAGCTCGAATACGCCATCGCAACCTACCGGATGCACAGAGTCTATGAAGACGCAGAGCGCGGCGAACAGATTGGTGCTGCGCTGTATGAAAATTTGATAGCCTACTTTACCTCCAATCCGGGGTTTCTCAGAGAGAATTCAGATCTTTTCGAGCGGATCTGCAACATTGTCATTGAAAAAGCGTTGCGTGGCGGCAGGTATCTGCAGGCAATAAAGCTGGAAGACATGAAACGGCAGCAACTCGCGCTGCAGATGTATTTTGACGAGTTGGTTTTGTTCGGCGAAAAACACACACATTTTGGTCAACTGCTTGTCGCGGAGCAGAAAAGACGGGTGCTCGATGTGCGCATCCGTGGCGGGCGGCTGGCGCGCCAGTCTGTGCAGACGCTCGAAAAAGAGCTGAATGACCTTGAGGCTGTGATCAGCGCGCTGCGACGGAAACTGCGTGAGCCAGATCGCCTTGATTATCGTTATGACACTTTTTTTTCACCCGGAATTACCGATGCAGAACTTGCCCGCATCGCCGCAGGTGGTATTGCCTACGCTCTGAAGCCGGGTGACCAGACTTACGTTTTACATCTCTCAGCGACAAACGGCCGCAAGGGCGTTGAATGGCGTTTTGATAAATTTTTTCCAACTTCGGAGAGCGTTGCCGAAACCGAAATGCTGAACTGGCTTGAAAAGAAACGGCCGGCGACGCTTGTTCTTTCTCCGAAAATCTTTGCCCGTGCAATCGCCGATGAAGGATTCAGAGCATTTTCAATGCAGACATCGCTTCGGGCGGCGATTAATTTTTCCAATAATCCGGATCTCGCAAAGCGCAATCTGTTGCAGTTGTCGAAAAGCGGATCATTGCTCTCGTTTTCGACTGGCAATGAAGTGGATTATATTTCGTCACAACCGCTCAGTCGCGCCCGGGCACAGACAGACATCACACAGCTGCCAATGCACCGGAATATTATCGACTACGAAGGTGATCTGGCCCGCAAAAGTATGCTCGTTGACAATGCGCAGCTGACCCCCGCAACCCTTTTTGGCCTGCGGAGTAATCCGAATTTCATCATTGCTTCCCGGCAGTCACGGGATCAACTTCAGCCGGCCGATGATTTTCGCTTTGCCATGTCTGTCGATATCTTCTTCTCTGCGATGGGGGCGGGGCAGGTCTACCACACTATGTCTCCGCGCAAACAGGCGAAGGCCGCGATTGAAAAATATCTCAATGAAGGTGTGGCATCGCCGGGCGGATTCATTACCGGCAACGCCGTTGTGTCGACAGGAAAGGCGCATGCTTTGTCCACGGCGAAGGCGAATATCCAGCGCAAAATATATTCGCGCAAGATCAGCGATGCACGCGATGCGCACGTGATTGATGAAGCAGCTTCGTATGCCGAAGATGCAGTCTCGCTTTTTCCCGGGGACAGTTATTTTCAGTATCAGGCCGGGACGATGCACCTGATGCAGGGGCAGAAGCAGGATGCACAACCGCACATAGAGGCCGTTGCCTCTGCGGCGCAAACAGCTAGCCAGTACCGCGAACCTTACGCCCGTTTGCTTCTGCGGGCCGGAGAGTTTGTGCAGCTGGCAAAGTTTGTTGCTGAGTACCCTGATTTACGCCGGGCAATGCAAAAAAATCCGCTAGAATACAGCGCGCTGATGCAATTGCGCGGGCTCGCGGAGGGCAACCTGCAGCTGCTGAAGAGCAGGTTTGTGTGGGAAGATACCGACGATGCAAATCATATGCAACTGCTCACCGGTATTGCGAAAAAAATGCAGAACGACTTGCTGAGAAATGAAATCTGTAATGCAGCAGTTCTGGCTCTGGAATTTCGGCTGGTCGCCAATTCATGCGGCCGCGATGCGCGCGCAGATCGTAAAGCTCAAAACGAACGCCTGCGTATAACGAAGTGGGCGGCCGGCCAGCCTTTCTCTCTGAAGGCCGGCGATACCCAGCAACAGATATTTGCCGATCAGGCCATGGAGCTTCTGGAGGGTGGATTTTTTGCAGATGCTCTGGTTTACAGCCAGCGTGTATTAACGTCGGGCAGAGCGGATACGATGGAAAACCTGCTGGCGCTCACACTATTGCGCACTCTGGCGCTGAGAAAAACCGCACCCGCAGAATCAAAGGCCATTGCTGCACAGTTATACACCTTCGGTAATGCCGCCGCGGCGAAAGCTGTGAATGCACAGGCGAAAGAGTTTTACCTTTTGCTGGCAGATTCACAGGCTGTACTGAATACCGGCGCGTCAGCGCTTCGAGCGGCGGGGGAAAACAGAGCGGAAAGTGCGGGTGTACTTACGACCCGGAACTTTCTTTTGCGCCTGGCGCTTTCGGTGCATGCACCCAAAGGTATACAATTGCAAATGGAGCCTTCCGGACTTGCAGCGAACGCCGGTGTTGAACGCGAGCTGAGTGTGCACTTGCGTACGATCGCCGATACGAGTGCCGCGGCGCGGTGCCCGGCGCGTTCTTGTAACCTGCTCATCAAACATTTCATCTCCAATGCAGACCATAATGCGGCGCTCAGATTGTTACTGGAATCACAGGGTATCAGCGCGGATTTATCGCGGAACAGCAGTATGGCATCGGGGTTGTTTGGTTACGCCGAGCTGTTTCCCGCTGAAATCTATCGCTGGCGCTTCGACGGCCGCAGTGCTGCATTTGAAAATCTGCCAGAAGCCACACTTTTGGAAAATCCGGCCGCGCCGCCGCAGTCCAGATATTTGCTGCACAACTTTCAAGCCGGCCCTTTGCAGCAAAGAAAACAATATCCGGCGCGGGACGCAATCCTGGTCAGTGGGATTAATCCTGCTGCGGCCCCGGCATTAATTATCAGGCCCGAAGACATCTCTTTTGCCTCACCGGTGAATGACACTCTGCATGCTTCATTTGTGGCACAATGGGGAAATGCGGCAAAGCCGGGAAAAGGAACGGTGGTCGTAAAGCCGCCGTTCCATAAGGCAGGCGGCTTGCTGCAGATCTATTCAGATGGTATTGCACTCGAGTCACTGCGCAAAATTAAGGTGTCCGGGTACCACCTGTTCTGTGACCCGTCTGAAACCTATGCCGGGTTTGCCGCATTTGCCCATAATGTGATTGAAAATATGCAAACGAAACAGATGACGGTGGAAGATGCGTACTTTGCCGCATTCGGGGTGTTGAAGGGCAAGCAAGCCTCGACACGCCCGCTCTATTATTTATACCGGAATTAGAAAATGGAATCCACGCATTCTGTGAGCCTCGCGGGAGCCGGTCGCTTTCTGTTACAAAAAGACGGCGAACGCCAGTACATCGAAACCACAGAAGAGCTGAACAAAGCGGCGCAGTACATTCTCAAGGCTGCCTGCGGATTAATGCATGCGGAAAACTGTTTTCTCGCACTCAAGACCGGGCAGGGAGTCAAGACTTACCGTATCGCCCGTCGCAGCCTGACCGCGCTTGAAAAGAATATCATGCAGAAAAGTCTCGCCGAGTGTGAGACGCTGATCATTGAAAATCACCAACAGCTGTTCGATCGGTCGCAGGTGACAATGGGCGAGGCCGAAACATCGTATCTCGCCTCACCTTTAATTACCGACGGGAAAGGAGTCCTGGGGGCGCTGCTGTGGGCGACCAAACTCGGCGAGGAGAATTTCAACGAAGAAGATCTCAGTCTGGCCGCAACATTCAGCCGCACGTTTGCGCGCATGCTGGCCAACTGCATCAACTCGCCCGATAAGACGACGCTGCTCGTCAAATTCAGCAGCAATCTTGTGACGGTCTTCGAAAATCTGTATCTCTACCGCAAGAATATCGAGAACAACTTCCTGCTCTCCGAAATGATCAAAGTGTCGAAGATGATCAATTCGACGCTCGACCTCAACAGCCTGCTCGAATCGATCATGGATTCGGCAAAGATCGTCCTCAAGGCCGAAGCGTCTTCGCTGATGCTGATCGACAGAAAAACCAATGAGCTCTTCTTCAATATTATTTCGGGTGAAAAAGAACGTGACCTCAAGGAAATCCGCATTCCTATGGGGGTTGGCATTGCCGGTATCGTTGCCGAAACATGCAAGCCGCTGGTGGTGAATGATGCGCAAAACGATGAACGGGTTTACAAGCAGGCAGATGCAAAAATCAATTTTGTCACCAATAATCTGATCGCAACGCCGCTGATGGTGCGCAACCGCATCATTGGTGTGATCGAGGTCATCAATTCTATCGGTCGCACCGAATTCACCGAAAAAGATCTCGAACTATTTAATACCTTTTCTGAACAAGCAGCTCTTGCCATTCATAATCGTGAACTCATCGATTCGCTGAAAGATATCAACCGCGAACTGAAGAAAAAAGTCCATGAGCTTTCGAGCCTGCATGAAATCGGCAAAGTACTGATGTCGACCCTGAACGAAAAAGATTTGTTTGATTCCATCGTTCGTATCATTGCCGACGAAATGCAGGCCGACCGTGTTTCGATCATGATCTACGCGGCCGACCATGATGCGCTGGAAATTGTCTCTCATTTCGGGCTGGATTTATCTCCCTTTGAACGTGCTTTCGTTTCGCTCGACAAATCTCTCGCTGGCAAAGCGTATCAGGATCGCAAACTGATTTATACCAACTCGCTGGAGAAGTCGCCTTACGCGGCGTTCCGTGACGTCGAGCGCTATCATACCGGTGGCTGTATTATTCAGCCACTGATGCACGGTCAGGAAATCTATGGCGTGTTGAATATTTCGGATCGCCAGTCGCCGACCGGGAAAGAATTCAACGATGATGACCTGAGACTGGTTTCGACGATTGCAAGCCAGATCACGCGCAGTATACAGAATTTTCGCCTGCTCAATGAAATGCTGCAGAAGCGGTCGTACGAAAAAGAACTCGAGATCACGTCTAGCATCCAGAAATCGATTCTGCCTTCACATTTTCAGAAATCCGCGTGGTTCGATCTGGGCGTCATCTCTGAACCGGCCAAGCTCATGGGCGGGGATTTTTATGACCTGCTGTCATTCGACGGCGACCAATATGTCTTTTCCGTTGCCGACGTGAGCGGTAAGAGTTTGCCCGCGGCGCTTTTTATGGCGGTGACGAGTTCCATTATTCGCACTTACGGGCGCGAGATCAAGGCTCCGGCAGAGGTTCTGTACAAAGCCAACGATCTTATCTATCAAGACAGCCAGTCGGGCATGTTCGTCACCTTGTTCTACGCATTTTTCAATGCACCAAACCATGAGCTATTCTATGCATCGGCCGGGCATAACGAGCAACTGATTTTTCGTCATGACACCCGTACCTTTGAAAAGCTGGGCACACGGGGGCGGCCGCTCGGTGTGGTGGATTCACAGTTGCACGGTCCTTTTGGTGAAGGGCGGGCATTTCTGAACGACGGCGATCTGTTGGTATTATATACGGACGGAGTCATTGAAGCCATTAATGAACGCAAAGAAGAGTTTGGTTTTGACCGCTTCTGCCGCATTATCAGCGATAATATGCTGCTGTCTTCCGATCAACTGGTGAAGAAAATTTTCCGCGAGGTCAAAACCTTTGCGGGTAGCGAAGCGCAGTATGATGATTTTACCCTGATGATTATCAAAGTATTGAAATGAGCCGCATTAAAAAAGAATTTGTCGCTCTTCCCTCAGCGATTCCGCAAGTACACGATTTTGTCGCGTGTACGCTGCGCGAAAACGGCGTGGTGGGTGCTCCGAAAGCCGATCTTGTGCTGGCCTGCGATGAAGCAGCCACGAATATTGTCGAGCATGCCTATGAAGGCAAAGGGGCCAAGCCACACTTTGTTCTTGC
>Ga0154020_10004419_pt1 | contig 16755 bp, 10 predicted proteins | sample Klosneuvirus_201_FD_109709 | JGI IMG/M metagenome (GOLD analysis project Ga0154020, IMG submission 109709) | Active sludge microbial communities from wastewater, Klosterneuburg, Austria - Klosneuvirus_20160825_MG | ecosystem: Engineered > WWTP > Aerobic digester > Activated sludge | place...
CGGAGTTGATCCGGACTCCTATGACGATCGCTCCTAAAGCCGAGCGTTCGGTAGGAGTTCTACAGTCCGACCCGTCGATTCTGGCGGTGCCAATAGCGCTCGACCAAGGGCGGTCGGCGCGGCTTCGCAAGGGGGTCGCTGCGGAGTGACTCTGTGATCGACTCTGTCCACTTGTGAAGGAGTTCGCTGGCCGTTGTGAAGGCGTCGTGCGGGTTTGCGGGCTGCGCAAGCCAGCGCTGCTCGATCGCGTCGCGCTCTGCCTCATACAGAGGGAGCAGTCGCTCGGGGGCCTTCATTACCAGACGGTGGAGTCGCTCGTGTCGCCAGAACAGAGAGTCGCGATCGGCTGCCCCATGGACCGGCTGACCCAGGTGCTCGGGAGACAAGGGCTCATGCACCTGCGCCGGCTTAAACAGCGACGTGCAGGGGGCCGCGGTCGCTGTCACAAAGTGCTGGTCACCACGCGGACTCAGTCGGGAGATCCACGAGGCGGTGGTCTGCGAATCGACGAGCAGTCCACCCGAGTGCATACACGGACCGCTCATGCCGCCGAGCAGCGGATCGTAGTGAATGTCGCCAGTCCGCTCGGCCACTGGACCGTGATCGCGTAGCGCCGCCGCCAGCTCGCGCAGTCCGCTGGCCGCCGCCGCTCGTCCGTGGGTGCGGGTCTGCCGGAGGTGACAGCGCGAGGCCCAGGTCTTGATCCGATCGCTGTGGGCCTCGGCAAAGCCGGGAATCGTTAGGCCGTTCGAGATGCTGCGTGCGCCGCGAACTTCCTCGATGACGTGGTGCGGGCCAGCGGTCTCCAGGACGAATGCGCGACGGCGATCGGCGACGATGAAGCTGCTGAAGTAGCGAAAGGATGCGTTGTGGCGATCGCACGAGCCGCCTTGGCCAAACTGGGCGCACAAGTCGAGGATGACCTCGATCGCTGCGTGGGCCGAGTCTGCGCGTTCGACGGCCAGGCGCAGCAGATCCATGCCGGTCAGGCCGTGGCGCGGCACGCTGTGACGCGTGAAGACCGCTTCGTTGCCGATCGTGACGCCATGCTCGTTGGTGGCCATCTCGGCGCCCCACATCCACGACGGTCGCGACAGCATCACCGCGTGGGTATGGCGGACCTGGGGAATGCGCAGATGGGTACACGATACGAAGCGGCCCGGCGGGTGCTCGGCGGCTGGCTGCCACTCGATGATCTGCGCCTCCTCGGGAGGGCGATCGGAGTTCTTGGCAAACAGCACGCAGTCGGGCTGCACAACGACGAGGGTGTCACACATAGCGGCTCCGAGTTTGGCTTTGCGGCAACTCCGATTATGCTCGCCGCCGCTATGAATCAAAAGCTTCGCGCCATGGTCCTGGGGGCGACTGGAGTTGCCGGGCAGCAGTTCGTCGCCGCGCTGAGTGGTCATCCTTGGTTTGCGCTCTCCCGGCTGTGTGCCTCGGAGCGCTCGGCGGGTCGATCTTATCGCGAGTCGCTGCGTGATGAGCGCGGCAGCCTCCGCTGGTATGCCGGTGGGCAGCCTCCCGCGGAGTCGCTCGATCTGCCGGTGCTTGCCGCCAAAGACGCCAGCAGCGACGGGATCGACGTGGTCTTTTCTGCCGTCGAGAGCGATGTCGCCAGAGAGCTAGAACCGAGGCTGGCCGCGGAGGTTCCGGTGTTCTCGACGGCGAGCGCATTTCGTTACGAGTCCGACGTGCCGATCTTGCTGCCGGGGGTAAACCGCGAACATGCGGCGCTTCTCCGTACGCAGCAGCAGCGGCGTGGCTTTCGGGGCTTCATCGCGCCGGGACCGAACTGCACCACCGTCGGTCTGGCGATTACGCTGCGGCCACTTTTGACCCACTTTGGGGTGCGGCGGGTGGTGATGACCTCGCTCCAGTCGGTATCGGGGGCAGGGCGATCGCCGGGCGTGTCAGCGCTCGACATCCTCGACAACGTCATCCCGTTTATTCCCGGCGAGGAGGAAAAGGTCGAGCGCGAGACCCGCAAAATCCTCGGGCGCTGCGGTGGGCCGTCGGGAGCTGCTCTGGCGATCGAGCCGCTACCGATCGCGGTCAGCTGTACCTGCACCCGGGTGGCTGTCCTCGATGGTCACACCGAGGCCGTGTTCGTCGAGACCGAGCGACCCGCGCCACTTGCTGACGCGAAGGCGGCGCTTATGGCCTTTGGCGAGGAGCTTGCCGCGCTAAAGCTGCCATCGCTGCCGTCGCAGCTGATTGCGGTGACCGATGATCCCTTCCGGCCTCAGCCACGGCTCGATCGCGATCAGGGCGGTGGGCTCACGACGGTGGTGGGTCGCCTTCGCGAGGAGCGTGCGCTCGGTGAGCACGGCATAAAATACGTGCTGCTGTCCCATAACACCAAGATGGGCGCGGCGTTGGGTGCGATCTTGACCGCCGAACAGCTCTGGGTGGATGGGTTCTTCCCGTAGCTGACGAGGCTGCCACGCAGTTCCGCTGGGAGATCTAGTCGTCGGCATCCTCGGAGATTGGGAAGCGATTCACCCAACCGGAGGGTTTCACATTGACTTTATTCCCCGCTCCCTGTGGAATGCCTCATTAAGTACACTGTTGTACGAAATGTCGCTTCCGTATGTGCGCTCTCAACTCAACTCCCGTCGTCGTGCCGCCTGCTTTTTGGCCTGCGGACGGGAGTGTGCGCTCGACGGGGGTCCGCTTCGTCAGATGCAATGTGTCCGTTTGGCGCCGGGGCCTGCAATCCCGGTGTGGTCGTTTGAAGGAGCTTCGAGCCAATGAAGAAGCATAAGAAGTCGCTGTTCCTAGGTGCCGCCACGAGTCTGCTTTTGCTGGGGGCGTGTAATGACTACCTGACCGGTCAGGACGGTGAGCCGACGGGTCCTCTCAAGGTGCTGCGCCTGACCTTGATTGACTTCGGTGTCAATACTGGGCACTTGGTGTTTACGGACACCAGCGTTCCGTCGGACTGCACGCTGCCCCAATACAAAGACCTCAAGCAGTGTACCAACGACCCGTTCATGGACACCTACGGGGTGAAGAAGAGCCCGCCCAATCCGGACTCGGCTCGTCGCATCCGGGTGGTGTTCAACAAGTCGCCGCTGCTCGACCTCGATGCCACCACCCGCGGCGCTCCGTCGACGGAGCTGGAGCTGGTTCCTGAGTCAGGCGTACCGACCGATCTCAAGCTAGTCGACCAGAAGGTCATCACCCTGGCCTGCACCAACTGCTCGACGGACGCGACGCTCGGTGACGGCATTCCCCTCACCTACAACAGCTTGCAGCTGACCGGCTCGGATCTGAGCCCCGACCCGTCGCAGTTCCCCTACGGCCCCGGCCTTCAGATGGAGATCCTGACCAGCTGCACGAGCGCCACCAGCAAGTTCAAGTGCGACAAGATTGGCCTCACCAGGGCCAATGTCGATCCCCTGGCTGCGCTCGAGCCTGACGCCAGCTACTCGGTCAAGCTCTCCGCGGGCTTGGCCGGTCGCGATCAGCAGCGGGTACTGCTTGACGATCGCGCCAACTCACTGCTGTCGTTCCGAACCGAGTCGATGCAGATTAACACGGTCGGCAATGGTGACGGTGCAAGCGCCAACGAGGTGCGGGGCGGGATGAATGGCTCGGGCACCACCGCTGATCCGTTCAAGGTTCCCGACGGTCTGGTCGCCATCGACGGTGCGATCGAGATTGCGGTGAATGCTGCGGTCGACGGCAGCCGCCTCAATGGCACCTCGGCGACTGCCATGGTGTCCGTCAACGGTAGCGCCGCCCAGCCCGTGCCGGTGATCGTCAGCCCGAACGTCGATGACGACTGTGGCGGAATGCGCTCGATCTACGTGGCCCCGGCGAGCGGTGGCGCCTGGACGACGCTCACCAATCCGATGACGGACGAAGTGGTCGTGACGGTGACCCTCAAGGGCGCCGCCGTCTACGACCTGAGCCAGATCAAGGGCCATCCCAAGGGCAAGGGCATTCACACCATGGGCAAGGACCTCGTGATTCGAGCGACGCTGCTCAAGGGCGCGACGCCGGCTGACTACGCCGGTATCGGTGCCGGCCAGGTCGGCGATCCCAACAACTGCTAGTACGACTCGCCAGGAGTTTGAACGATGCGACGAAAGAACTCGAAAAACCCGGGGAAGGCTGCCGTAGTGTTGCGCGCCAAGCTGCTTCCCTGGTTGCTGGTGCTGCCGGGAGCGTATCTGGCCCCCCAAGCCGCACTGGCGCAGCAGACGCTCGCCCAGATCCAGGGCACCGTCAAAGACGAAAATGGCAAGCCACTGGCGGGTGTCACCGTCGTCGTGCAGAGCCCGGCTCTACAGGGCGAGCAGGCCGAGATCACCGACAACAACGGCCGCTATATCATCACGCAGCTGCCGTCGGGCGATGACTACCAGGTCAGCTTCTACTTCGGCTCCGACGACAAGCCGCGCGTGATTCGCCCCGGCATCCGTCTGAGCCTCGGCAAGACCATCACGGTCAACGGTGAGATTCGCCTGTCCGAGACCAAGCGCGAGGTCAAGGTCATCCGCGAGTCGGCGCCTGTCGTCGATACCGCGAGCACCGCGACCGGCGTCGAAGTCAACCAGGAAGTCATGCGGGCGACCCCGGTCCGTGGCCGCACCTTCGAGTCGGTCCTGACCCTCGCTCCTGGTACCTCGGACGTCGCTGGCAAGACCGGCGCGGCTGGTGGTGACGTCGGTGTGCAGATCTCGGGCTCCACGGGCAACGAGAACAACTACATCATCGACGGACTGAACACCTCCGACCCGAACTTGGGCCTGATTGGTACCGAGCTTTCTCAGTACTTCATTCAGGAAATCAACGTCATCACCGGCGGTTACCAGGCCGAGTACGGTCGCGCGACCGGCGGTGTGGTCAACATCGTCACCAAGACCGGCGGTAACGAGTTCAAGGGCTCGGTGTTCGGCTCCTTCCAGCCGTTCCAGCTGCAGCCGCAGGGCGTCGCTCGTCTCGGTGAAGCGCTGATTACCCGCGGTCGTACCAACCTGCTGTACGACTTCGGCTTCGAGCTTGGTGGTCCGATCGTCAAGGACCGCATCTGGTTTTACATCGGCTTTGCGCCGACCTTCACCGAAAACCTGACCCAGCGACGGGCGCGTGCGCTCTCGTTTGATATGGCGACGGGCAGGGCGGCGATTGATCCGGACTTCCAGTGCCCCAGCTACCTCTCCAACTCGGCGCTGTGTGACGGACCGCGGACGCTGGCGTTGCGCACTGATGAGATCAACTACGCCCAAGAAGTTGGCAGCATCAACCGCCTCTTCAACGGCATCGCCAAGCTCCAGTTCAACCTCAACCCCGACCACAACATCCAGCTGACCTATATCGGTTCGCCGAAGACGGGCAACTTCTACGGCGGCACCCGTGCGGTGGATCTGGCGACGCTGCGGGCCTCGAACACCGATCAGGTTCACGATGGCATCTTCCACTACATCGGCAAGATGTTCGATCGCAAGCTCCAGCTCGATGTGCTGTACGGCTATCACTACCAGAGCGCGCGGACCGATCCGGAGCAGCCGACGGTGCCCAGCATCTCGTGGGCCGCGGCGCAGACCGATCCGTTCACCCTGGCGGACTTCGAGGATGTCGGTGCTTGCCGTCGGCAGATGCGGACCGATGCGATGGGCCGTACGGCGGCGTTCAACCCGTGCCCGCTCACCGGCTATACCCGTGGCTACGGACAGTACGCAGATAGCCTGCTACAGCGGCATCAGCTGATTGCGTCGGCGACGTACTTCCTGCACATGACCTCGGCTTGGAACCCGCTGCGCGGCATCCACGCTCTCAAGGTCGGCTTCGAGTTTGAGTATCTGGACAGCTACAACAACCGCACGTATACCGGTCCGGATCTCGATCCGAACGATCCGGCGAGCGGTCACCGCGCCTATAGCCAGCAGCCCGACGGGTCGATCCAGATCGCTCGCGAGTACGCCAGGCAGAACCTCGAGACCAAGCAGATAGAGCACCTCAACAGCTTTGAGGGTCGCTCGTACACGCAGAACTTTGCGGCGTACCTGCGTGACTCGTGGAACATCGGCTGGGCGCCGGGTCTGGTGCTTAACGTCGGCGTTCGTTGGGAAGGTCAAGAGCTGTACGGCGCCGATGGCAAGCGCTATGTTGATATCAAGGACAACTGGGCGCCACGTATCGGTGCGGTCTATGACTTTACGCAGCTGACCTCGCGGCCCGGTCGCTCGAAGATCTTCTTCAACTACGGTCGCTTCTATCAGTCGATTCCGCTCGACATCAACGACCGCCAGCTGACTGCCGAAGGTATGTACTCGTCGGGGTTCGTGCCGGCGGGTAACTGCGACACCGTCACGCTCCAGCCAGGTGGCCGACCCGTGCCGGTTCCGTCGGCAAACTGCAAGTTCCTGGATGCCGAAGGTGGCGTGGTCAACGGTGGTCGCGCGCCGCTCATCTCGCCGGTCATTAAGGGCCAGTACATCAACGAGATCACGCTCGGCGTCAACTACGACGTCGGCCTCGATATCGTCCTCGGCGTGAGCTACATCCACCGCGACCTCGGCAACATCGTCGAGGATATGTCGCCGGACGGTGGCTCCACCTACCTGCTCGCCAACCCCGGAGTGGCGTCGGACCCAAACGTCATCAAGCAGCTGCAAGACAACGTCGATCGTCTCAAGCCGTCGGGCACGGCCATGAACGCCAAGGTCGAGGATCAGCTCGCCTATCAAGATGCGGTCTCGCTGCTCAGCGCCTATAAGCTGGTCGGCGCGGTGTTCCCGAAGGCCCGCCGCAACTACGACGCGCTGGTGCTGACGATGAACAAGCGGCTGTCGAACCGCTTCTCGATCATCTCGAGCTACACCTACTCGCGCACGATTGGTAACTACCCTGGTACGTTCTCGTCGTCGAACGGCCAGCTCGACCCGAACATTTCGTCGCAGTTCGACCTCATCGACCTGCTGGCGAACCGCAACGGTCCGCTGCCCACCGACCGCCCGCACAACTTCAAGGCGACCGCGTTCTACGACCAGCCGCTGTTTGGAGACAAGGGCAAGCTGACCATCGGTATCACCTTCACGGCCACCAGCGGTCGACCGATCGAGGTCCTGGGTCGTCACCCGTACTACGGTCGTCGCGAAGTGTACCTCCTGCCGCGTGGCTCGGGTGGTCGTACCCCGACGGTGACGCAGTTCGACTTGCACGTCGGCTACGATCACAAGCTGACCCAGACCGTCGGCATGAACCTGTTTGTGGACGTGGTCAACCTCTTCAATCAGCGAGAGGTCACCAACGTCGATGACGAGTTCACTGCCACGACCGTGTCACCGATCGTCAACGGCCAGATCACCGACCTCAAGCACCTCAAGGCCAACAACGGCACGCTGCCGACGTTCAACTCGAACTACGGTCAGCCGACTTCGTACCAGCTGCCGCTGTTCATGCGCTTTGGCTGGCGCCTGACGTTCTAGGCCCATCGGCGGCTCTGCCCGCCTCCCTCCACCGCGCACTTCTTGCGCGACGCTGAAGTCGCGATCCTTCCCGAAACATCCTGGACCTAGCTCTCCTCAAGGAGGAGGAGGGGTTTCTGCGTCCACTGCTTTACAGGGCGGCGTGGCGCGGTAGTGTACGCCGATGAAGATCGTACGAATCGACCATGTTGCGCTCTGTGTGCCCGAGCTGGACGGGGCGCTGGCTGCTTGGCAGTCGGTGTTGCCGCTGTTTCTGGGCGCGCGTGAGTACGTACCAACCCAGCTGACCGAGGCCGCCTTCCTGCTCACGCCAGCGCAAGCCGATGCCTGCGTCGAGCTGATTGCGCCCATACCACGGGGCCAAAATGCTGGCCTCGAAAAGTTCCTCGACAAGCGCGGCGGGCTGCATCACATCGCGTTCGCCGTCGAGGACATCGGCAATGCGCTGGCAGAGCTAGCGGAGCGGGGCGTGCCCCTCATCGACAAGGTGCCGCGACCGGGCGCGCGCGGACATCAGGTCGCGTTCCTGCATCCCCAAGCGCTCGGCGGCGTGCTCGTCGAGTTGGTGAGCGCCGACCACTAATGGCTATATTTCAACATAAATACCAGAGCGCGAATTTATTTTGATATCGAGCGACGCGCAGACCTGACTACTGCGGGGCGTAGGCTAGGCCGATAGGCCGAAGCGCTCGTCGCTGTAGAGTCGATCGAGATCGGCCTGATACTTCTGCTCTACCTCGCGACGACGGACCTTCATGGTTGGGGTCAGCTCGCCGTGCTCCTGGCACAGGTCGCGCGGCAGCACCAAGAAGCGACGGACCTGCTCGACGTGGGCCAGCCGCTGGTTGCCGAGTCGGACCGCGGTGAGCATGCGGGCCTCGAACTCGCGACTACGGACGATCGGCTCCATCGCGCGGGCGAGCGCTTCGCTGCGAGCGCTGGGATTTTCGATCAGTTCTTGGGTGCGGGCCTGTACCTCGTCGCGGGTGGTCAGGCCGCGTGACAAGCCCCAGTCGAGCGTCTCAAGCGGGCTCGGCGCGATGAGGGCGCTCACGAACTGTCGACGGTCGCCGTGGGCGATGACGTGGCTGATGAGCGGATCGGCGCTCTTCAATGCCGCCTCGATGTTGCCGGGCGAGAGGTTCTTGCCGCCGGCGGTGATGATCAGGTGCTTCTTGCGATCGGTGATGCGCAAAAAGCCGTCTGCGTCGACGACTCCGACATCGCCGGTGTGTAGCCAGCCGTCGATGATGGCGCTGGCGGTCGCCTCGGGATTCTTGTAGTAGCCCTTGAACACCCACGGTCCGCGAATCAGGATTTCCCCGTCGTCGGCGATTCGCTGCTGTAGTCCTGGCAGGAGCTTGCCGACGGTGCCGAGCCGTACCGACCGTAGCGAGTTGGCGTGGGTGACGGCGCTGGCCTCGGTCATGCCGTAGACCTCGAGCAGCGGCATCCCCGCCGCCCAAAAGAACGCCTGGACATGCTTGGGAGTCGGGGCCGCACCGACGATAAAGTAGCGCACGCGACCCCCGAAGAAGCTGCGGATTTTGCGCCACAGCAGACGATCCGCCAGCTGATGCATCAGCTCGAGCGTGAGGGGAATGAACTGGCCGGCCAGCTGTAGCTCCAGTCGCTCACCGCTGACTTTCTGGGCCCAGGCGAAGAACCTGCGCAGCGGCGCGGGCTTTTTTTCGACCTCGCTCAGGATCTTGCCGTAGGCCTTCTCGAAGATCCGCGGCACCGAGCCGAACACCGTCGGAGCCACCTCGCGCAGCTCGTCGAGGAGCGCGCTCATGCTCGACGCATACGCGGTGGCGACGCCGCTGGAGACGCGACCGTAGAATGACAGCACCCGCTCGGCCGAGTGCGCCATCGGCAGGAAGCTCATCGTCACGTCGTCCTCGAAGAACTCCGCGAACTGATCGCCGACGCCAAACATCGACAGGATGTTGCGGTGCGAAAGCATCGCGCCCTTGGGCGGCCCTGTGGTTCCCGAGGTGTAGATGAGGATCGCGGTCTCCTCGGGATCGATGGCGAGAAGCGACGCTGCGATCGCCTCGTCGCTGAGCGGCGTTTCGTCGAGGACCGTCGGAGACCTGAGGCGCAGATCGTTTACGCGGTGGCGCTCGAAGACGGACGGCTCCCACGGAATGATCGACTGGACGTGCGGCAGGTCGGCACAAGCGGCGAGGACGTTTACCAGCTCCTTCTCATCACCGACGAGGATGACCTTGGCTTCGCTGTGGGTCAGAAGGTAGCGGATTTGCTCGACGGTCTGCCCTTGATACACGCCGAAGCTGACCAGGCCGAGAAGCTGCGCCGCCAAGTCATACAGCGACCATCGAAGCTGCGTCGGGCCGAGGATGGCGAGTCGATCGCCGCGCACAAGTCCCAGCTTGCTGAGTCCTGCCGCGACGCGGGCGGCTCGCTGATAGGCCTGGGCCCAGCTGGTGGGCTGCCACGAGCCACCGCGTTTCTCGAAGAAGGCGGGCCGCTCGGGGGTCAGCTGGGCACGCTTTTGAAACATCTCCCCGAGCGTGCGTGAGCCTTCGGAGAGGTGCGAGGCAACCGTATGGGGCGCAGCGATCGTGAGCATCGGGCAGAGTCCTCATCAAGCGTCGGGAAGCAAGCTGCCCCATGGTATGCAAATCGCGGTCGTGATGGGGAGGCTAATTGCGCAAGCTCTGGGTGAAGAAGTCAGCGACGTGGCGGGTATAGCCCTCGGGATCGGCATCGAAGCCGGCGGCATGACGCGCGCCCGGCTGAATCCACAGCAGGGAGCCCGGCAGCTTGGCCGACATCTCCTGCGAGTCGCTCGGCGGAATCAGCCGGTCTTCCGCCGCGTGGATGAACAGCACTTGGCCCCTGATCTGAGGCACCCGCTCGATCGGCCTGACCTCGGTCATGTCACTTCCGAGCCACAGCTTGGCAATGACGCGCGAGGCCGGCATCACCAGAGATGGCAAATGCGTGCGGCGGCTCCACTCGCGATGCAGCACCCGTCCAAAGTCGGCATAGCCGCAGTCGGCAATCACCGCCGGGATCTCAGGGTCTTGCGCCGCCGCCAGCAGCACCGAGGCTGCTCCCATCGACACGCCGTGGATGCCAATCTGCCGTCGGGCGTAGCCCTTGTCGCTCAGATAGTCGACCCCGCCGAGGACATCGCGGCTCTCGTGGATTCCGAAGCTGAAGCGGGCGTCCGACGACTGACCATGACCGCGCAGATCGATCGCCAGCAGCGCAAAGCCGAGCTTGTGCAGCACCGCCATGAACTCGTCGTTGCGCCCCTTTTGTTCATTGGTGCGGCTGCCGTCCTTGCCGTGTACCAGCACCAGCGCGGCCCGCCGACTGTCATGCGGCACGTACCATCCCGCCAGCTGGGCATCGCCACCGCGTGCCGGGAAGCGCACGTCCTGATAGGCGATGCCGTGCCGCCCCGGATTCTTGCTGGCATCGAAGCGGCGATGCGGCTTACTCAAGAACGCGACGACACCAAGTGCCAGCAGCACGTAGAGCATCACGGCAGCGGCGACAAGCCGGGCAAGCAGACGGAGCGCGGACGACTTCATTGATGGTTCTCCTGGGGTCTCCTGGGCCGGTCGGCAGCCGAAGCGGCCACAAAGGCCGTGCTTACTGTATCGCGATTTGCGCCGCAACAGACGCCCCGTCGGCGAGTCGTCAGCGTCGCGAGCCGGTATCAAGCTGCGCGAGCGTATGAAGCAGCTGACGCACCGCCGAGCTGGGCCAGCGCTGGTCGTAGTCCCACAGCAGCATCCGTGCCTCTTGGGTCCGACCGCTGGTGAGCGCCCGCGTCGCCTGATCCATCAGCTGCTGCTGTTCGGTGAGCGCTTGGAGTTGCGCCGTCCGCTCGCGATCCCGTCGCTGTTTGACCATGCGCACGCCGCCCACCGCCAGCAGCAGACCACAGATGCCACCAATCGTTCCCACCACAAACGGCCCGGCAAGAAACCGCCACGAAAACCCGGCACGTCGCTGCTGGTCAAGCGCTGGACTCGACGGGCCTGGCAGCGCGTGTACCTCGGTGACGAGGACGCCGATGGCATCCGAGGAGGTCGCTGCGCTTGGGAGGGAGCTTCCCACGGCGCTCAGGACCGACGGAGCAGCATGCTCAATCGCGCCGCGAGTCACATGGGGCATGGTCTGGGTCGGCTGGCCGCTCGCCGGGGGCACATGGGTGGCCTCGTCCCAAGGGCTGGCGAGCCCACCGCCTTGGGCTTGCGTCTCTTCGTCGAACGAGTCGAGCGGTATGGCGTGACTCGGCGGGCTGCTGCGAGTGACCAAGGTTCTTGGTGAGCTGGGCTCCGCCGAAATGGGCGCAGGCGAGAGAGGCTCGGGCGAAAGCAGCTCCAGTCCGAACGCGCTGGCCGCATGCTGTGCCTCGTAGAGCGTCGGTTCCTCGTGCAGCGATCGTCGCGCCGAGTCCAGGGTCTGAGCTTCTCCCGGCTGCTTCATCCGGCGGCAATGTAGCAGCACGGCATCTTGGCCTCGTCAAAAATACGTCGTGAAGAAGGCCCTTTAGCGAGCGCCACAGGCGTGATAGCCTATCTCCTGGTGTCAAAGCGTCCGCCGCTCCTTGGCTATAACCACAATGTTCGTCATGCTGGACGGCTGTTTCACGTCCAGACTGAGGACTCGGGCCCGGCTCGTCCGGTCCTGTCTACCCACCTCTTCATCGAGGGAACCATCCTCTCGTCGCAGCGCACGCCGTATTCGCTCGACGAACCGGAGACGGTGACCCAGAAGCGGATGCAGGAGCAGCACAAAGGCATGCTCAAGCGGCTGCGTGACGGGCTGTTTGATAGCCTGCCTGAGGTGCAGCGCTTTCCGGCGAGTGCAGGCGCGCACAAGCAGGGCGACGCGGCTCCGGTGGCGAAAGAAGGCGGTGGCGATACCCCAAAGACCGCGGTGACCAAGACGACACCCGAGGCTAGTACCAAGCCGGACGCCGGATCTTCGCCCATCTTATCGCCGGTGCCACCGCCTCCGGTCGGGCCACCGTCGAGCACTGTGGGGCTGGCCGAGCGACTGAAGAAGCTGAGCGCGGCGGCCTCGGCGGCGGTTCCTCCCGTGCCCGTTCAATCGAGCAAGGTGGTCATCGCTCCCGAGCTGATTACGACGCCAGACGAAGCGGTGGTCGAGATCGAAGCCGCTGCCGACGACGACGAGCCCGCGCTGTCCTTCGAGGCCGAAGCCGACGACGACATGCTGAGCGAGAACACGCCGCTGCCCAAGGCCCGGCCACTCGCGGCCTACGATGAAGAGAGCACGGCGCAGTTTGGGGCCAGTCAGATGCCGACGGTGCAACCGCCGGTGGTCTCGCGACCGGTGGTGGCGCCTTCGCCGGTGGTCTCACCGATTCAGCGCTCAATTCCTACCTATACGATTCCGCCCGAGCTGTTCAAGCCACGGCCTACCGCCGAGGGTGTGACGCTGAAGCGGAGTCCGCCCGTGCCGGTGAATCGAGCGCCAACTGACCCGATTCGCACCACCATCGTGCGCGCTCGGCCCACCCGACCGGCGCCGCTTGCGCCGACGCTCAAGCCAGGCCAGGTGCTGCCACCCGACAGTCTGCTTGATCCCGAGCTGCTTTCGTTTCTGGGCCGCTTGCGGAGCCCCTAACTCCGCCGTTTTTCGTTACTCAAACAGCGGTAGGCCCGCTGCCTTCTGGTAGTCGAGGAGGGCCTTAGCGCGGCGCTTCACATCTGCAATCCCTGACTGCGAGAGCCCGAGCAGCAGCCACGGCCCGCCTCGGTGTGGCTCGGTGGTCAGATAGCTCTGCCGACTGAGCTTGCGCAGCCCAGGCTGCCCGTCGAGCGGCTTCGCCAGCAAGTCAGCGAGCAGCGGTTCCTCACTCGGCTCTGCGACGGCCCGGCCACTCGCCAAATCCACCGCGGCCAGCAAGTGCAGCTGCTGCGGCAGCGCTGACTCGGCGAGCTGCCCAAGTCGCACCATGGTCTTTTGGGACAGCGACGGCACCATCAAGGACTGCGGACTCAGCTTCGCAAACGGCTGCCAGTCGGGATCGGCTTCCTCGGTGAAATACGGCACGCCATCGAGCGAGCGACCATTGTCGATGCTGTAGGCGCGAAACGGCGGACCTTCCGACACCAAAAAATTGTCAGCGTAGTTGGCATCGCCATGCGCGATGAGCAGCAGAAACGTCACCAGATCGGCAAAGTTCCGACGGTAGGCAGAGTCGCTGACGAAGCGCTGCCGGTTCCACAGTCCGTCATGAAAGCGCGTGGGCCGCTCCGCGCTCTCGATCCACAGACTCAGCGCTCCGAGCACCAAGTGATCATTCTGTTTGGGAAAGGTTGGCGGCACCGCGGCTCCCACAAGGCGCGGCACTCCCTGGCAGCTGCGATCACAGGGCACATCACGATGAAACGCGCGTAGGACTACTTCGGGCACCAGTTCCCTTCGCGAGTCACCATCGGACAGCCAGCTATCGATTCGGCGTGCCGCCAGCTCACAGCGCGGCGAGTTGTTGCCGTCAAAACCCTCCTGCTGCTCATCGGCCTCGCTACCAAGCGGCTTCCACTTCGCGGCAAACTCATGCTTGCCACGCCGAAGTGACAGCTTGTACACCGTCGGATTGATCATGGTGACCGCCTGGAGCTGGAGATCATCCGCCAGCAGATCCGCACGTGCCAACTGAGGACTCCGAATCCGCGAAATCTGAAGTCCTCCCCACGGCAGAGACTCCGCCTGCGTAGGATCTTGGTCGACGCTCAGCAGATACACGGGACGACCCGCCGAGATCGCAGCGGAGAGCTGCTGGGGAGTCCGTGGCGGCACATAAAAGCGCAAGCTCAGCGTTGTCAAGTGGTGGGTCTGGCGCAGCTCGGCGGGCGAGATGCCCAGGTACTCCCGAACCAGCGGAGTCCGTCCGCTATAGAGCTGAAAGAACGAGACCAGCAGTCGATCCGTGACCACAATCTCGGCGTCCTTTTCGAGGTTCACATCCAGCCAGCGGACCAGCTCGCGCAGCGGAATTTCCGACGGGCGCTCGGCCAAGATGAAGTCGCGGACCTGTTCTGCGGTGTCCGCTCCCTGCCTCTGATCGCGACCGAGCAGCAGCGCAAGCCCACCAATCCAGAGCACAGCAAGAGTCCTCCGCAGAAGCAGGAGTCGTCCCATGCCGAGTAATCCCAGCGCCACCAGCAGAGAGCCACAGAGTGCCGCCGGAGCCCACGACTCTGGATCGCTGGGATGGAAAAAGAAGAAGTGAAGCAGCAGCAGAATCACCCATGCGAGCAGTCGCAGCGCCACTTGCGGAGCAGCCAGCACCGCCGATCGAAGGAGCAATAGGAGGACTCCAAATACCGTCGTTGACTCCAAGACCAGATGTCGCAGTGGCAGATCTCCGAGCAGCCACAAGCGCAGGCCACGATAGCAGTCTAGCAGACGCTCCGGAAGCGAGCGCGGCACCGTCCAGAACTCACCGGACAGGTGGTACTCCAAGAAATAGCGCAGGACTTGCTGCGGGGATCGAGCGCCGCCCGCTCCGATAGCCAGCCACAGGAAGAACGGTCCGAGCAGCGCGCCTGCCCACAGCAAAATCGACCGGACTTCCCGCGCCACTTGCCGCCCTTCACCGCCAGAACTTCCGGTCAGCAGCAGATCACTGAGCAGCCACAGAATAAGTAGTCCGTTCAGTAGATGTACCGCCACCGCGAAGGCCAGCAGCACCCCCAAAAGGAGTCGCCGGAAATGAACAGAGCGCTCCGTGAAAGCGCCAATTCCCAGGCTCCACAGACCTCGGTGATCGAGATAAAAAACCAGGAACGCGCTACCGGTGAGCAGCGCAATTTCCTTTTCCTCTCCGGCTAGCGCGAGCTGCCATCTTCCGACGGCAAATAGAACCTGTAGACAAGCGAATAGCGCGACCAGAAGTCCCTGTCTACGATCCGGACAGAGTGCGCGGGCTGACAGGCAGAGCAGGGTGATCACACCGCCATGACAGACCGCTTCACGGAGCTGCACGGCTTGCAGCGGATCGCTACACAGCAGCCGAAACGGAGCCGTGAGCGGAATGACCAAAGGGTGAGCAAAGAACAGCCAATCGCTAAGGCTCACCATCGTCGGATGAGTCAGCACCGAGGCCGTCATCAGGGCATCCCAAGCCGGCTCGGCGCCCCACGCAAAGAGCAGCTGAAAGGAGGTAGATAGGATTCCTAATATCGCGGGAAACAGCAGAGGACGCGCACCGAGATGGGAACGGGAAGCTCGCGCTGCCAGCAGCAGAATGGTCGTTGCTGGCAGCAGCAAAGGGGCCGCAAACAGGAGCAGTCCGCTGGCCGTGAGAAAGCCAAACAGAAAGCCGTTGTTCTCGTGGAAGAACACGGGAGCGATCGAGCGTCCTTGGCTGCCCCGACTGGCGAGGAAGGCGCCTCCATACGCTCCTGCGGAGAGTGCAGCGACCGCCACCAGCAGGCGTGGCAGCAGAGAAAAGGGGGTCAGTAGCGCGGCCAGCTCGGCCCCCCAAAGCAAGCTCAGCGCGACCCAGGTTAAGGCAGTCTCACGACGCTGAATGGACGGGCTATGTCGCTGCCACAGAACACCGAGCAGTCCGCCGAGCAGCCAACAAAACAGAATCGCAAACCAGGTCGTGGCACTGGCGCCGATTCCGCGCATCGCGACAAAGCCAATGCTGACTTGAAGCTGGGCCAGGGCGAGTCCGGTGAGGAAGGCCTCCAGTCTGCCAAGTCGCACTGGCGCTGCGGTTGGCTGTGGCTCCATCCTACTGTCCAGCCAGCGCCTGCCGCGACAGCAGCAGCACGCCCAGCAGATCGCGCTCGCTCAGCGGAGACGCATCGAGCACAAGGTTGCGAATCAGGCGGTCAGGAGTCACTTCGCCGCCTTGCGGATCTTTTTCCTTGAGCGCGGCTGCGACCTCCGACACGGCAAATGGGAGCCGGGTCGCGCCATACAGAACGCCCAGTCCTACGGTATTGCTCTCGACGACCATCAGCTCTGCAAAGACCTGCGCCGCTGAGGAGGCGATGCGCTTGCCGAGTGGTTCATGGAGCCCATCACAGAGACTGATGGCGACCACACCACCGGGGGCCAGGTGTGCGGCAACTTGTCGGTAAAACGAGGGCGCGTGCAAAAGCGCAGTCTGGATGCGATAAGGCGCCGGTACGTCGAGCACGATCAGATCGAACAGTTCCTGCCGCTGCGACAGAGCCTGCCGCGCGTCCGCAATCTGGAGCTGTACTTCTCCGGTCTTCAGCTTGTGAATGCTGGCGAAGTGACGGAATCCCAGGTCGGCGACCAGTCCGTCCAGCTC
>Ga0154020_10004420_pt1 | contig 16749 bp, 6 predicted proteins | sample Klosneuvirus_201_FD_109709 | JGI IMG/M metagenome (GOLD analysis project Ga0154020, IMG submission 109709) | Active sludge microbial communities from wastewater, Klosterneuburg, Austria - Klosneuvirus_20160825_MG | ecosystem: Engineered > WWTP > Aerobic digester > Activated sludge | place...
CATTATTACTACAATAACACCAAATCCAAAGGGCTGTATTTCGAATCGTATGCCGTGTATCAACGGGATATGTCCTACGATTCCGCCCAGATGCTGGATTTCAAATTATTGCAACAAGCCGTCGCCACAGATTCCGCTGCGGTACATGCCTGGCTCAACCTCTTCTGGCTGGACACTTCCCTCGTTAATAAGGCCTATTATGTGGAAAGGCTGCAAAACCTGGTCCCCAATTGGCCATTGTTTCATTACATCGTGGGTACCACATACGCCGAAATTTTCCCGGAAAACCCGGAGAAATCCCTCGCATATTTTCAGCGAACCCTTGAACTGGATTCCACATTTGCGCCGGCCTGGTATTACAGTCAGTTTCCATTTCGGTCTCTTGGCCGAAATGAAGAAGCCGATCAATGCAGGGAAACTGCTATTCGCATTAGTTTAAAAAAAATGGAAACGACTCCTCAACTCATGGCCGATGAAGAATGGCGGGTTTTGAACCTGGATTTAATCAAACTTGGGAAACTGGATGAAGCAGTCCGGGTCAGCAAAGCCTATCTGGCGGTGGACTCACTTTCTCTTTTTCGTTTGAATTCCTTTGCACAAACAATACGGAATCTCAAATCACTTGAGGGAACCGAAGAAGCCTCCCGAAAAACAATAGCCATAGATTCGAGTAACGTCTGGGGCTGGACGAACGTGGGCTTGTTGAACTTCGAGCAGCGCCGTTATGCTGAAGTGGAGCAAGCCTATCGAAAAATAATAGCCCTGGATTCGAATAACGTCCGGGGCTGGAATGGCTTGGGCTGGTTGAACTTCGAGCAGTTCCGTTATGCTGAAGCGGAACAAGCCTTCCGTAAAAGTGTCGTACTGGCACCGAAGGGCAGCATAGGCTGGAATGGCCTGGGTTGGTCATTGCTTTATCAACAACGCTTGGAAGAAGTGGAAAAGGCATTTCTCCGGTGCATAGAATTGAACAAACGGAATCTTGCAGCCTGGAACGGATTGGCGGATCTTTATCGTCAGCAAAAGCGCTACGAAGAAGCCCTCCGGGCACGCAGGAAATATATTGATCTGTGGCCAAACGCTGTCTATGGATGGTCTTTACTCGGTGAAGCGCTCAGAGATGCTGGAAACTACTCCGAAGCAGTGGACGCTTACCGCAAGGCCCTTGAACTGGATTCTACCAACTATTTTGCTTGGACCAGCCTCGGTTCATTATTTTACCAAACCCAGCGGTATGCCGAGGCCGAAACCGCTTACCGCAAAGCCATTGAACTGGACTCTACCCGGGCTGCATATTGGAACAACTTGAGTATGGCGCTGAATCGCCTTTCCCGTTACGCCGACATGGAACTGGCCTGCCGCAAAGCCATCGCACTCGACTCCGCCCACTACATCTCCTGGAACAACCTCGGCGTAGCCTTGCTCCAAACCCGCCAATATGCCGAAGCGGAACCTGCGCTGCAACGCGCCATTTCCCTCAGCCCCAAAACAGCTAACTCCCACAAACACCTCGCCACCCTCCATTTCCGCACCGGCCGCCGCGACGAGGCCCGGCAAGGTTTTGAAAAAGCGCTGGAACTGAACCCCGACTACAACGGCGGCTACGTCGGCATGGCGTATCTCCACGCCGCCGACGGCAAAACTGCCGAGGCACTCGAGTACATAGAGCAGGCTATTCAGAAAAACGCCACCTACGAGCAGTTGGAAAACGACGAAGACCTCGCCCCGCTGCGCGCCCTGCCGGAGTGGACGGCATTGATGAAAAAACACTTCCCCGACAAATTCAAAGACTGAACCAGCCGCCATGTCAAAAACAATCTTTTTGCTCGCTGCCCTGCTGCTGACTACCGCACCGCTTTCCGCCCAAACGGCAAAAAGCGCCACACCCCTCGCGGCCAACAGCCAACAGCCAACAGCCAACGGCACCACCCGGGCCGTCGTCGTCGGCATCTCCGACTACCAGGACCCGGCCATCCCCGACCTGCGTTTCGCCGACCGGGACGCTGAGGCGTTTGCCAACTACCTGCGTTCGCCGGCGGGCGGTGCATTGGACGGCGACCACCTCAAAGTGCTGACCAACCAGCAGGCCACCATGGGAAAAGTGGCCGCCGCGCTGGACTGGCTGCTCGATGTGTGCCAGGAGGGCGATCAGGCCATTATTTACTTTTCCGGGCACGGCGATGTAGAGCGAAAAATCATCTCCCAGCCGGGTTATCTGTTGTGCTGGGATGCGCCGCCACAGGTGTACATGTCGGGTGGGGCCTTCAATCTGCGCGATTTGGAAGCGATCGTCAGCACGCTTTCTACCCAAAACAAGGTGCGGGCCGTCGTCGTCGCCGATGCCTGCCATGCCGGAAAACTCTCCGGTTCCGGTATCGGCGGCGCGCAGATCACCGGCGCCAGTCTGGCACGGCAGTATGCCAATGAGATCAAAATCCTGAGTTGCCAGCCCAATGAATACAGCATCGAAGGCGAGCAGTGGGGCGGGGGCAGGGGCGCATTTTCCTTCAACCTCGTGGATGCCCTCTACGGCATGGCCGACGGCAACAACGACCTGTCGGTCAACCTGCGGGAAGTCGGTCGTTACCTCGAAGACCGCGTAACTGCCGAAGTGGCCCCGGTGAGCCAGAACCCCAAAGTCGTAGGTGACCCGAACGAGCGCCTGGCAAGCGTGGACGTCAGGCTGCTCGCCGACCTGCGCAGCGGCCGGACGAGCCAGATGAAAATGCTCTTTGCCATTGAGTCGAGGGGCATGGAGGACGACGTGCTGGCAACGGTGGACACGACGGTGCAGGAGATTTACCGGCTTTTCAAAAAAGCCCTGAAGGACAGGGTGTTCCTCGAACCTTCAAATGCCTGCGCAGAAGTCTACTACGAGCGGCTGACAGCCGAGCCGGGCCTCGCCCGCCTGCACTCGACCATACGCCGTAACTACGCCGCAGCCCTGCAGGACGACGCACAAATGGTGATAAACAAGTGGCTGAAATCAGATTTGAGTGAATTTACATACTCCAAGAAAGCAACGACCGAGAAATACCGCACCTTTCCAAAGCAAATCGAACGGGCAGCAACTCTGCTGGGAGAACAGCACTATATGTATCCTGTGCTGCAAGCAAGGAAGCATTTATTCGAAGGCTGGTTGTTATTTTTATCTATATCCAACCCAGATAAGGAGTTGATAAACAAATCGTTGACAGAAATGCGTTGTGCCCTGCATTGGTATTCGGAACTTCCGCAAGCATATTGGATAATGAGTGATTTATTTGGATATTACCTTCTTCAACCTGATTCGGCAGAGCAATATGCCCGGAAAGCGATGGAACTGTGTCCTTCCTGGTTATTTCCCTGCACAAGTATTGCCGCGTTTTTTTCTAGTATTGGGGAATTTGACCGTGCTAAACCTTATCTGGAACAGGCTATCCGCATTGATTCCAATTCGGCAATTGTATGGAACACCTGGGGTTATTATTATCATGACCAAAAACAATACGCCAAAGCAGAGCAACAATACAAAAAATCTGTTCAATTGGATCCGGATAACGCTAATGCTTACTATAATCTGGCTTGCTGCCAGAGCCTTCAAGGGCGAGTAAGGAATGCGAATGAATACTTGGAACAAGCTTTGAAATCCGGCTTCATTGGTTACAACTGGATACAAAACGACCCCGACCTCACCCCCCTCCGCGCCCTGCCCGAGTGGAAAACATTGATGAAAAAATACTTCCCCGACCAAGTCAAAGACTGAAACCAACCGCCATGACAAAAACAACCCTGCTGTTAACAGCCTTGCTGCTGACCACCGCGCCGCTTTTTTCCCAAACCGAAAAAAGCGCCACCCCCCTCTCACCGGCTCACCCGCTCACCCGCTCACCCGCTGCGATAAGGGCCGTCGTCATCGGTATTTCCGACTACCAGGACCCGGCTATCCCGGACCTGAAGTATGCCCACCGCGACGCCGAGGCGTTTGCCAAGTACCTACAATCGCCTGCAGGCGGTAGCCTGCCTCCCGAAAACATCAAACTGCTTACCAACGAAAAAGCCACCATGGCCGCCGTGGCAGCCGAACTCGACTGGCTGGTGGAGCTCAGCAAGGACGGCGACCGGGCCATCATCTACTTCTCCGGCCACGGCGATGTGGAGGCAAAAACAGCCCGTCAACCGGGCTTCCTGCTCACCTACGATTCGCCGCCGAAAATCTACATCGCGGGCGCTTACCCGTTGTTTTACCTGCAGTTGATTATCGAGACGCTCTCCAATGAAAAAAACGTGCAGACCCTCGTCATCACCGATGCCTGCCGGGCCGGCAAATTGGCGGGCAGCGAAATCGGCGGTACCCAGGCCACTGCCGCCAATCTCGCCAAGCAGTACGCCAACGAGATCAAAATCCTATCCTGCCAGCCCAACGAGTTCAGCCTAGAAGGCGAACAATGGGGCGGCGGCCGCGGCGCTTTTTCCTTCAACCTGATCGAGGGGCTGGTTGGTTTGGCGGATAAAAATGCCAACGGCGCGGTCAACCTGCTGGAAATCGAAAATTACCTCGAAGCCGTGGTGCCGGAAGAAACCGCTCCGCAAAGCCAGATACCCATGGCCGTCGGCAGCAAGGGCACGAACATAGCCAATGTGGACGCTGCCGTGCTTGCCAAACTGAAAGACCTGAAAGCCAAACAACTGCCCACGCTGGCCGCCATCGAATCGAAAGGCTTCGAGGAAACCCTGCTGGCCCATGCCGACTCGTCGGTCCAGGAAAAATATGATGCCTTCCTCACCGCTTTGGAAAGCAAAAACCTGCTCGACGGCAGCGCCGGACAGGCTTCCGCCGACGCGCTTTATCGGGAACTGATTCAGGAGGAAAGTCTCGCGCCCCTGCACAGTTTCATGACCCGCCGGCTGGCCACAGTCCTGCAGGACGACGCCCAACAAGCCATCAACGCTTACCTGCTGGCCAATCCCACCGAGCTGGAAAAACGCTGGAAAGGCGACAGTTCCTACAGCCAATACCCGCGTTACCTCGGCAGGGCGGCGGAACTGCTGGGAGCGCAACACTACATGCACAATTACCTGCTGGCGAAAAAATTGTATTTTGAAGGGCTCAACCAGCGGTTGCTCACAGACCAGGGCACCCCAAACAGCAGCTATCGGGATGCCATCCACAAACAAGAAGAAGCCCTTCGGTTGGAGAGCAGGGCTGCATTTTTGTATAATGAACTGGGTGTATTGCACACCCGCCTGACGTCCAGTGAAAAAGCAATAGACTATTATCAAAAAGCCATTCAAATGGCGCCGGAATGGGGCTTGCCCTACGTGAACCTCTGCCTGGAATATTTTTACAACAACGACATGAAAAATGCCGTCGAAACTGGCGACAAGGCGCTTGAGCTTATGCCCGATTACCCGCAACTCTACAACCTGATGGGTTGGGTAAATGCCAATTTTGGTGAATTTTGGGATAAGCGAAGCTGGAAAAGGAGCGGCGTAGAATTGAAATCGGATTTTAACTATGACTATGACAATTTAGGCACCTTGATGCAGCGGCAATCCAAATTCGCCAAGGTCATTCAATTGTTGCAAAAAGCGGTCGGGCTTGACAGTTCATTCGCTGCTGCTCATGGAAACCTGGGACATATTTACCTTCAGGTCAATTCGCTGAAAGCAGCGGAGTTTCATTTGAAAAAATCCATTCAATTGGATTCGACGAAGGCCATGGTCTATGTTGTTATGGGCGATGTCTTGTACGCGCTATCCAAATTCGATGAAGCGGAAATTGCATTTAAAAAAGCAATTGAATTGGTCCCCCAATCTCCTTATTGGCTCAATGATATGGGAAATATGTACCGGGCGTGGGGAAAAATTGAAAAAGCCCTGGAAACCTTTCGCAAGGCAATGGAACTGGAGCCACACTTTGTCTTTCCTTATGGCAATTCTGCGTTCATCTTTATGAACTTGGGAAATTTCCGGAAAGCAGAGTGGAATTGGCTTCTTGCCGTGAATGCAAATCCGGATTATCCGGAAGCCTACTCCGGACTGGGTTATTATTACGAAAAAGCGAACCGCTTTGAAGACGCCGAGTGGATGTATTTAAAGGCAATAGAACTGTTTCCGGATTTTCAAGAGGCTAAAGACTATTTATTCCGGTTTTATCGGGAAAGAGGCTTATATAAAAAAGCCCTTGAAGTGTGGGCAACGGACGCGCCAGACGATCCCTGGCACCTTGAAGTTTTGGGTGAAATCTCTTTATTGACCAAGCAATACGATGAGGCGGAGGCCTGGTTTCATAAGGCGCTGGCCATTAGGCCGAACGAAATAAACCTGTACAGTACCATCAGCTGGTTTTACTGGATGCACGGGGACTACGCCAAAGCGCAGCGATATGCTGAAAAAGCCTTTTCCGCCATGAAGGAAACGGACGATAATTTCAGCGACCTTCATTGGCACCAGGGCTGGATGTTTCTGGATCAAGGGCGTTTGCCCGACGCAATTGCCGCGCTCGAGAATGCCATCAAAAAGTATCCGCAGCAGGAACGCTTCTATGAGGCGCAGTTTTACTTCAATTTCATTTCAGGAAAATACCGGGAGGCAGCGGCGGCGCTCGAAAAATACCCGCAAAATATATCGGATGCCAAGGCAATGAAAGAGGCACTTTCCCATGTGGAAAGCAAGGAGTATGCGGCGGCAATTTCCCTGCTGGAAAGCTATTATCAGTCAGCGCTGAGTTTCAATATTCAATATTTCCTGACCTGGCTTTATACGCAAAGCGGCAATTATGAAAAAGCCATGCGCTGGTTCAAGGATTTGCCAAACAGTCATTTTTCTTTTCAATTGATCCAACAGGATGCCGGATTGGCGAACTTGCGGCAAACCAGGGAATACCAAAGCCTGATGCGCCGCCGCTTTCCCGAAAAATACGAGGACCTCGATACCTTCGAATTTGCGGAACCGGCAGTTTATTATCCTGAAAACTGTGTGTTGCTCGCCAATTTTTACCAAAGCATAGGCGAACAAGACCGCGCCCGGCGGCTCTACGAAAAAGCGATCAGCTTGAAAACCGACACGCTGACCAGTGAACAGGCCTTGCGTGTGGCGGAAGCGTATTTGAAATTGGGAAAATTGGAGGAAGCGGAAGCCGTTTGCCCGGCTGAGGTTGAACCGGAGATTAGCGAAGGCTTGCTGGAAGCCGGCAAGCTGTTCTATCTGTTGGGCAAAACGGAAGCGGCAACGGCACATTTCGAAAAATACATTGCCGGCGCGCAGAACGTATGGGCGCCGGTCAAAGTCGCTATGTTTTACGCCGGTCATGCCGAATTCGAACCGGCAGACAAGTTGTTTCAATTGGCTTTAGAACAGGCGCCGAAGGATTCTCTTAAGCGTTTTTCTATTGGCCCCAGTGTATTGGATGCCAATCTTGTTTACTGGCAGATGGCCTGTATGTATTATTTCTCCAGCAAAAAACAGCAGGCATTTGAATATCTGGAAAGTGCCCAATTACTGAACCCGAATGAGTTGGTTACCAATGGTATGATTGCCCTCTTGCACTATTTCGACCAACCGGAAACCGCAAAACCCTATTTCGATGCAATTTCCGAATACATGCCCCTGTTCGGCGCTACCTGGGACTGCCTGGAATCCATGCGGAATAATAATTTTGAACAGGCGGATGCTTGCCGGCAAAACCTTTCGAAACAACCCTATTCGGTTTTGTCGGACATGGTGAAATACAAATACCTGCAAATGAAGATCCGGCAAGGGAAAACAGCGGAAGCACTTGAACTATTTGAAGCAATTTTAAGGAAAGATGCATTCGTCAACTACCAGCTGTATAAAACCGATATAGCACTCGACCCCATTCGAGACACGGAAGGGTTCAAAGCACTGATGCGACGGTATTTCCCCGAAAAGGCAATGCACTAAAAACACGGATTATATGAAATACCTGTTTTTCCTATTCGCCCTTAGTATCGCTATTGTTGTCTCTGCTCAGGAAAAAGGCGCAACCCCGCTCTCTCCCCCGCATGGGGCGACCGCGAGGGTTGCCCCTACCACCCGGGCGGTAGTCGTCGGCATCTCCGATTACCAGGACTCCGCCATCCCCGACCTGCGTTTCGCCGACCGGGATGCGGAGGCGTTTGCCGCTTACCTGCAATCCCCCGCCGGTGGCGCATTGCCCGGCAGCCAAATCATCCTGTTGCAGAATGAAAAAGCGACCAACGCACGCATCGCCGATGCCCTGATTTGGATGCTGGAAACCAGCAAGCCGGGCGACCAGGCCATCATCTACTTCTCCGGGCACGGTGACGTGGAGACTATCACCAAGTTCAACCGGGGCTACCTGCTCACGTACGATTCCCCCTCGAAAATCTACATGGCAGGGGCTTTCAACGTCCGGGATTTGCAGGACATCATCTCCACCATGTCCGCCAACCAGGTGCAGGTCGTCATGATTTCCGATGCCTGCCATGCGGGAAAATTAGCCGGGGAAGCCGTTGGCGGCACAGCGGCCACTGCCCAAAACCTCTCGCAACAGTTTGCCAACGAGGTGAAAATCCTCTCCTGCCAACCCAACGAGTTCAGCCTCGAAGGCGAGCAATGGGGCGGCGGCAGGGGCGCTTTCAGCTACAACCTGCTGGATGGCCTGTGCGGACTGGCGGACAAGAACGGCGACGCCGAGGTCAACCTTTTCGAGATAGGCCGTTACCTCGAAGACCGGGTGCCGGAGGAGACCGCCCCGAACCGCCAGATGCCTTTCACCGTGGGTGACCGGAATGCGCTGCTGGCGAGGGTGGATGCACCCAGTTTGGCTGCATTGCGCAGCAAAAAAGAACAGGAACAACCGCAGTTTGCGAAGATTGACTCGAAAGGCATGGAGCAGCTCCTGCTGGCCAAAGCGGACACCAGCGTGCCGGAGATGTACGCCGCCTTTAATGCCGCCATTGCCAATAAGCAACTCCTCCCTGACCCTTCTGGTGAACCGGCCGGGACTTCTGCTTACGACCTCTATCAGGTGTTGTCGAAAAAACCGGAAATCGAAGAACTGCACAACTTCATGCGGCGCGACCTTTCGGTAGCCTTGCAGGAGGATGCACAGCAGGCCGTTAATGCCTACCTCGCTGCCAACCCGGAAGAATTGCAGCGGCGATACAACAATGAAAAGGATTACAGCCTCTACCCCCGCTACCTCGACAAGGCCTGCGAACTGCTCGGCCCACAGCATTTTTATTATAAAAACCTGATGGCGAAGCACTACTATTTCGAGGGCTTGGGTCAACGAATGGCAGCAGCAAAGGAAGAAGATCAGGCACGGGTTTCGATGTATCAGGAGGCTATCAAAACCCAATTGAAAGCGCTCGAATACGAACCCCGGGCGGTATTTGTGTACAACGAACTGGGGCTGCTCTACACGGAATTGAACGTCGGCTCGGAAGCCATCGGGTATTTGAAAAAAGCCATCGAAATAACGCCGGCATGGGGGCTGCCCTACATCAACCTATCTTCGGCGCTTGCCCGGTTGAAGCGGTACGATGAGGCGCTGGAATATGCGCAAAAAGCCATCGAACTGATGCCGGATAACCCTTCGGCTTACAATTTCCTCGCATGGTTTGCCACGCAGGGTACCTGGCGGTCGGAAGCAGGTTTGCCTGCATATCTCGGCACCGATTTGCAGCAAAACCCGCTCATAGGTTGGGATAACACGGTGACCATTGAGCAACGGAAAAAGATTATGTTGCCCGCCATCAGCCTTTTAGAAAAAGCCGTTGCCATGAAGCCCGATTTTTTTGAAGGTTATTTCAACCTGAGCTCCATGTACGGTCAAATAGGCGAACCCCTGAAACGGCGTGATTACCTCCTGAAAGCACTTGACCTTAAACCGGACAACATGGAGGTTCTGATGAGTCTGGGAGATGTTTATCAATATGCATTGGTTGATATTGTAAAAGCGGAGCAATACTACCTGAAATGTATCGAATTGTATCCGGCGGTTGGTTGGCTCAATAACAATCTGGGGGATTTGTACTATCGTTCAGGACGGACCGGGGAAGCGGAGGTTGCCTGGAAAAAGACAATTACCATGGTTCCGGGAAATATTTGGGCAAGAGCAGGCCTGGGTTACCTCTGCCTCATGTCGGGGCGCATCGAAGAAGGAGAAAAATGGTATTTGGAAGCATTGTCGCTCAAGGAAGATTCTCCTCCTCTCCGTGTGTACGTGGCTCGTTTTTATCTTCAGATAAACAGGCTTGACGATGCGGAATATATGTTCCAAAAAGCGCTGGAGTTGAAACCTGACTATGCAGATGCAATTGATGGTATCAGCAATGTCTGCATCCGCAATAATCAGTTTGAAAAGGCGCTCGAGTGGCAGAAAAAGCGACTGGAACTGGTTCCCGACGACGCTTTTTCTTACTTCAATCCCGGCAAACTGCTTTATCAAAACAAACAGCCCGGTGAGGCGAAAAAATATTTTGACAAGGCAGCAGAGCTGTCCACCCATCCTTCCACACCAAACGAGATTGCCTGGTTCTGCATCATTCACGGTGAATATGAATGGGCTGAAACCTATTTACACAAGGCATTTTCAATAGACTCAACCAATTATAGTCACTATTCAAACCTGGCATTGGTGCATGTACTGAACCACCGGATGGAAGAAGCCCAGGCGTTGCTCGACAAAGGCATAGCCCTGCAAACAGTGCCCCGCTGGAAGGGTTTTTTGACAAACCGCAAAGGCTTCTACTATTACTTAGCAGGTCAGATGGACAAGATGCTGCAATACGCAAAATCTGCCGAATCTATTGAACCTGCGTATGCCGGGCTTGGGCTGTTATCTCAAAAAATAGTGGAAAAAGACTACCCTGCTCTGAATTTTATTTTGGCTGAACTCATCAAAAAGTTTCCCACCGAGCCGTTGGCTCATTATTTAAACATCGGTGTTCAGCTTCATCTCCAAAAACCGGAAGCCGCCCTCCAGTCCCTCGGCAAAGCCCTCGAACATGGTTTAGCCTGGCAACAGGCAACCGTCAGCCTGGAACTCGAGCCGCTGCGCCAAATGCCGGGCTATGAGAAAATCATGCACAGGTATTTTCCCGAAAAATATGGCGGTCTCGAGGCATTTGACTGGCAGGAAGAAGCCCCCCCTTCATACTTCCCGGCAAACTGCCTGACCCTGGCCAAATATTATGAAAGCCGGAACGAGCCGGAACGGGCAAAATTTCTCTACGAAAAAGCCATGGAGCAAAAAACCGGTACCCTGACCAACCAGCAAGCGCTCACGCTGGCAGGGGTTTATCTAAGGCTGGGACGCATGGCTGAAGCGAAGGCTGTCTGCCCGGACAGTATAGAGGCGGAGACCGGCAAAGAGTTATTCGAAGCAGGCAAACTGTTCTACATGCTGGGAAAAAACAAAGCTGCCACGGTGCATTTTGAAAAGTACATGGCGGTTGAAAAAAATCCGAACCCCCTCGACCGGGTGGATGTATTTTACAAAAATCACGGTGCATTCAAATTGGCGGAACCGTTGATGAAAGCAGCTATCGAAGCATCGCCCGCAGAAATGTATTACCGCAGAAATTTGGCCCGCCTCTATTTTTTCACTGGTAAAAAACAGGAGGCTTTCGCTGTGTTGGAAGAAGCGAAAAAGATAAGTCCGGGTGATTTCACCACGAATGCGCTGAAAGCCGTATTGCGGTATTTCGACCAGCCAAAGACTGCAAAAATCTGGTTTGACGAGGTTGCCCAATTCAGACCGGAATTCAATCTTGCCTGGGATTTTCTGGAATCCATCCGTAAAAACGAGTTTGAAAAAGCAGACAAAGACTGGACTGTTTTTTCTGAAAAATTCGATGCCTTTTGGGGAGAGATGATAAAGTACAAGTACCTGCAAATGAAAATCAGGCAGGGTGAAAAAGAGAAAACCATTCAATTGTTCTCAGAAATATTGCGAAGGAATTATTTTGTGAACTACCAGTTGTTCGCCACCGACCCCGGGCTCGACCCCATTCGGGACACGGAAGGGTTCAAATCTCTGATGCGACGGTATTTCCCCGAAAAGGCAATGCACTAAAAACACGGATAATATGAAATACCTGTTTTTCCTATTCGCCCTTAGTATCACTATCGTTGTCTCTGCTCAGGAAAAAGGCGCCACACCCCTCTCACCGGCTCACCCGCTCACCCGCTCACCCGCTGCGACAAGAGCCGTCGTCGTCGGCATTTCCGATTACCAGGACCCCGGCATTCCCGACCTGCACTTCGCCGACCGCGACGCGGAGGCCTTTGCCGCATGGTTGCGCTCGCCCGCGGGCGGCAGTGTGCCGGAGGACAACATTCGTCTGCTGACTAATGACAATGCCTCCAAGTATGCCATGTACATTGCCCTGTATGAACTGCTCGACGTGTGCAAACCCGGCGATCAGGTCATTTTTTACTTCTCCGGCCACGGCGATGTGGAGACCAAACTTCGCAGCCAGCCCGGTTTTCTGCTCGCGCACGACAGCCCGCCCAAAGTATACGCCACCAATGCCATCAACCTGCGCGACCTGAACGACATCGTGACTCAACTGGCCGCAGACGATGTGCGCGTCGTGTTGGTGACCGATGCCTGCCATGCCGGAAAATTAGCCGGCAGTGCCACAGGCGGCGGCAAAGCCACGGCCCTGGCCCTGCGACAGCAGTTTGCCAATTCGGTGCGCATCCTGTCCTGCCAGCCCGAGGAGTTTTCGCTCGAAGGCAAACAGTGGGGCGACGGGCGCGGGGTGTTTTCCTATCACCTCGTGGATGGGTTGACCGGCCTCGCCGACCACAACAGCGACGGCGCTGTCAACCTTTTTGAGATCGGGCGCTACCTCGAAGATCACGTGCCGGCCGAAACAGCTCCACACCCGCAAACACCGCTGACGGCCGGTGAACGCACGTTCCGGCTTGCTGCAGTGGACGGCCCCAGCCTGTCGGCCCTAAAACAGCGGAAAGCCCCCACCGCGATGCTCAGCAGTGTCGGCTCCAAAGGCCTCGAAGACGAGGTACTCGCCCGGGCCGATTCGCTCACCCGCGCCCGGTATCTTGCCTTCCGGAACATGCTGCACAGCGGCGCCGACCTGCTGGCCGAGGGCGATACGAGCGCGAGTTCGCTTTTTGCCCATCTGATGACCGCCGAGGTATTGCGCCCCCTGCATGGAATTTTGCGCCGCGAGTTTGCGGTGGCCCTGCTCGACGACGTGCAGCAGGCCCTGAACGCCCTGCTCGCCGACGACCCCTACGAAGCCAACAACTGGCGGTACAACCCGGACAAGTACGACCGCTACCCCGAGTACCTGCAACGTGCCATGGACTTGCTGGGCGAGCGGCACCACCTGCAACGCTCCCTGTTGTCGAAAAAACGCTACTTCGAGGGCTACCTGTTCGCCCGTAAAACCGTGGACATGAGCGATGCAGCCGCCCGCGATTCGCTGCGGGAGGTGGCCAAAAGCAAGTACCTCGAAGCCGCCGCGCTCGAACCGGATGCGCCGTACGTGTACCACGCCATCGGTTCCCTGTATTTCATCAACAACCCCAGTCGCACCGACTCTATGCAGCGCTGGATGGAAAAAGCCGTCGAATACGCCCCCACCTGGCAACTGCCTTACCTCGACCTGAGCTACGAGTACTTCCTTTCCCAGTCCAATGTGGTCGGCGCAGAAAAGTGGCTGAGCAAGGTGCTGGAAACCGGCTCTGTCTCGTACGTGGTGCTGGAGCGGCTTTCCTGGCTGTACCAGTGGCAGAACCGGACGCAGGAGTCGCTGGCCCTGTGCGACACAATGATTGCCCGAAAGCCGGAACTGTTCAATGCGTACAGCACCAAGGGTGTGACACACTTGATGCGCAACGAACTACACGAAGCCGATGCGTGCTTCCGAAAATCCATCGAACTGGAGCCGGGCTGGAGCAACTGGGCTGTGTACTACCGGGGCATGATGCTGGGCTTTATGCGGCGTTGGCCCGAGGCCAGGATGTTGTTGGAAAAAACCATGCTCGACGAACAGGCAGACAATTTTCACAAAACGGCTATTCTGTTCCATACCATCGAAGGTATTGTGTACCAGAATATGGTTTCCGAAGCGCAACCATATTTTGACAAATTGATCGAACTACAAGTGTACCCCAGCCACCATGCCTTCGGTTTGTTCGGCAAAGGGGTTATTCGCTTTAACGAAGGCGATGTTTCGGGGGCGGAGGCCTATTTTCGGAAGTCGCTACAAACCGATACCACGTATTCTGAAAATCGGATATCCAATCTTATGTATTTGGCCTTAATTGCTGAAAAACATGGGAGTATGTTTCGAGCCGACAGCTTTTACCAGGCGGCATTTCAAGCCGCCCCACGGGTATCTGCATTGGAAAAAACTTTTGTGTACAGTACCCTCCGGTTGCACTATGGCCGGTATTTTTTGCAGCAAAACCGCTACGAAGAGGCCCGTGAGCAGTTTCGCCTCGCCGAAGAATTCCAGCCCAGGTGCTACCAAGCCCAGTATGGCTATGCCCTGCTCGCCGCCGCCCGGAAGCAACCGGATGAAGCGATGAACTATCTGGAAAAGGCACTCGACTCCTGGTTCCCCGAAGCCGGGCCGATTCTGGAGGAGCCGTTGTTCATTGAAATCAGAAAGACGAAACGTTTCCAGGAGTTAATGGCGAAGCACTTTCCGGAGAGGGGGAGGTGAACAATTCGAGTTGATTATTTTTGGAGGTAGTTTTCAATTTGTGCGATAAAAACAGAAGCGTTTTTAAGCAATTGCTCCATCTCGGAAGCGTCTGGCAATGGTTTGATTTCATAATCGGCTTCATTTCGACGATCAAAAGCCTTGCGTATAATCTCGAACATGCTATGTTCAAAAATACCCGTTTTGACAAAATGCTTGTTAAACCACCCCAGCAGTTGAGCATGTTTGGACGTTTGAAAATTCTCATACAGGGCCAGAGCCAGTACTGCATAGAACATGGCATAGTAGAGGCGGTTGAGTGCGCCTCTGTACTCGTCGGCTCCGATTAAAATTTGTGCTGTACCGATCGTTTCATGAGCCTGTTTTAGGCGCAAAAATATAAGTTGTCGGTGCTGTTCATGGTCAATCATGCGTAAATGCCTTCTGAAATCGCTTTTTGAAAAATTGGTTGTGCCCCGCGCAAGGTATTGGCCAATTCACCTTCCGTAATAACCAACGTTTGCGTGAGAATATCAAAATCGCTATCCAGGTGGTACATGACAGAGCGGATATTATCTTCGATTTGCCAATTATATCCTCCTTGTCCCCGAACAATCACAACCATATCATAATCCGACCAGGGCTTGGGTTTGCCCCAGGCCCGCGACCCGAATAAAATGACGTCTTTGATCTTGTCACCAAAGGCCGCCACCAAGCGGGTTTTCGCTTCCTGAAGTATCTTGTCGCGCTTTTTCATGGTGCGTCTGTTGTTGAATCCTTTGCAAAAATACACGCTTTGAGCGTGCCGTCGTAAACCAATTTTTTAACTGAACATGAAGATCATCGTTTCCCTCGCCCTTTCCCTGCTTTCATTCGCACTTTTCGCTCAAACCGAAAAAGGCGCCTCCCCCCTCTCACCGGCTCACGCGCTCACCCGCTCACCCGCTGCGACAAGAGCCGTCGTCGTCGGCATATCCGACTACCAGAATGCCGGTATTCCCGACCTGCACTTCGCCCACCGCGACGCAGAAGCCTTTGCGCAGTGGCTGTCCCGGAGTCTGGCTGGCAGTGGTTTGGACAACAGCCACATAAACGTGCTGCTGAACGAACAGGCCTCTGCCGGGCGGGTAGCCGAAGCGCTCGATGCGCTCATCGAGCAAACTGCCGAAGGCGACCAGGTGTTCATTTATTTTTCGGGCCATGGCGACGTGGAGCGAAAAACCATTTCCCAGCCCGGCTTTTTGCTCTGCTGGGATGCGCCGGCGCGGGTGTACATGGGCGGCGGCGTCTACTCGCTGGCCTACCTCGAGGAAATTGTTTCCACCCTCTCGGTACAAAACAAGGCAAAGGTTGTGCTCATCACCGATGCCTGCCACGCCGGCAAACTCGCGGGAAGCCAGATCGGCGGTGCCCAACTCACCGCGACCAGCCTGGCACAACAACACGACAACGAGATCCGGATTTTGTCCTGCCAACCTACTGAATTCAGCCTGGAGGGCGTGCAATGGGGCGGCGGTCGCGGCGTGTTCAGTTACCACCTCGTGGACGGGCTATACGGCCTTGCCGACCGGAATGCCGACCAATCGGTAACCCTCGCCGAAATCATCCGCTACCTCGAAGACCGCGTCCCGGCCGAGGCTGCTCCCCAAAGCCAGATTCCGATGATGCTGGGCGCCCGTTCCGAAACCCTGGCCCGGGTGAACACCCAATATTTGTCGGATGTACAGCAAAACAAGGCCGTCGGGGTCACGGCTTTTGCGCCCGTGGAAAACAAGGGCCTGGAAGATGATATTTTAGCCGGGGCCGATTCCGCCGACCAGTCCCTGTACGCCGCGTTTAAACGGGCCGTGCAGGATCGGCACTTCTTCGAACCTTCCGGGAATTGTGCGGAGGACTACTACACCCGCCTGCTGCAGACCGAGTCCCTCGCGCCCTTGTTCGGGGCCATGAAACGCAACTACGCCGCCGCCCTGCAGGACGACGCCCAACAGGTGCTGAACAGTTTTTTGAAAACCGATATGAGTGAAATAACCCGGACAAGGCGGAAAAAAGTTGAAAAATACCGCCCGTATCCGGCTTTGCTGGACCGGGC
>Ga0154020_10004421_pt1 | contig 16749 bp, 12 predicted proteins | sample Klosneuvirus_201_FD_109709 | JGI IMG/M metagenome (GOLD analysis project Ga0154020, IMG submission 109709) | Active sludge microbial communities from wastewater, Klosterneuburg, Austria - Klosneuvirus_20160825_MG | ecosystem: Engineered > WWTP > Aerobic digester > Activated sludge | place...
AACACAATTACTGGGCCTGCAACTTACACTACACAAATGCGCGGGATTACTACAAGTATGAATAATACTTTAACAGTAAAGTGTAATACAACCAGCCAAACCGAAAGGGGTATTGATTTTAACTCGACACAGTCCAATACTATTTTTTGGGATAACACAATGAGTTCTCATACTTATGGTTTTGATTTGGATAATGCAGGCATTATTGGTACACAAGGCTCTGCTTCCGTACCAATCGATAATCAATGGACTGGTACATGGAATGTTACTCCTTCGACACCGCTAAAATCTGCGACATTTGGAAGTTCAAGTTCAACTTCGTCTCCTTTGTATATAAGATATGCAACTGGTTTTTACGATCCGAATAATAGCTCTTGGACTGATTTGGCATTTGGTATGGATGATTATTTTTATCCTGGAGCCGGATCAACTCTATTAAACATTTCAGGCAGCCCAAGCGCACGTACCTGTCCATTTACGCCATTATGTCCAAGTTGCCGCGGTTTTGGTCAAGCTGAGCCAATCACTTCAAACGAGACTTTACTTGAAAATTTAGCTAACGGTAAAATACTTTACTTTGAAAATAATGAAAAAACCAATTATCTGAATAAAGTAATGGCATACCGTCAAATCATACCATCAACCCAATCTAAAAGTTCATATAATTCCAACAGCGCATTGCAACAGTTTCACAATTTAACAGCTAAGTCTAACATAGGTGATTTGTTTTTAATTGAGCAGGATTTGATGGCACAGAATTACACTCAAGCCAAATCAAAAATTTCAGCTTTTATACCAGATAATGCCATCGAAACCAATTACATTACCTACTATAATGTCTATACAAATAGTAAACAAGGTTTGTTAAATGGTGCCGATAGCCTGGCATTAGTTACACTTGCAAATGGTTGCCCTTTTACCGATGGCGGCGTTGTATATCAGGCCCGTGCCCTTTACAATGTTGTATTTGATACATATCGCTTATTTTACGATATTTGTAATACAAGCACTAGCCAGCGTTTAGTTGATTATAAAGCTCAAAAGAATTTGAATGTTGTTAACTTTAGTCGTGTTTATCCTAACCCAACTAGTGGTTCGGTGAACATTGAAGTTAGTGAAGCAATAAATGAAGAGGTAATTGAAGTAGAAGTATTAGATATTACAGGTAAAATTGTTTACAATGCTAAACAAATTATGAACGGTAAAACCATCTTAATTCAGCCTGATTTAAGTAGCGGGACTTATATGCTAAAAGTAAAGCTTAATAATGGATTTACTGATGTGCATAGGTTAGTAATAAGCAAATAATGCCAATAAAAAAAGTAATAATATTTATAGTATTATTAATGCAATTCCTAGGATTGGGTGCTCAAAATCTAGTACTCAATCCTAGTTTTGAAACTTATACCGCTTGTCCTTCAGCATTTAGTCAATTGAATAAGTCCAGTTTTTGGTATGGTACGAACGGAAGCTCGGATTACTTTAATTCCTGTGCGCCTTCAGTTGTTAATGTTCCCAATACCATATATGGCTATCAACCTCCCAGAACTGGTAATGCATTTGCAGGGGGATATTTTATTAATGGTTACGGTTCTAATTACAGAGAATATGTTCAGAATACTTGGTTTTCTATGCCTATGGTATCTAACAATTGTTATTTTGTTAAGTTCTACGTGTCATGTGCTAGTAAAGTGATAAATTTTGCATGCAACAACATTGCAGCACAGCTTTCTGTACTCGGATACACAACAAATTTTACTGGATTTCCGGCAACAACATATACTCCTCAAATTTATTTAATAAATAATCCAATCATAACCGATTCCTTGAACTGGATAGAAATTGGAGGTATTTATACTGCTACAGGAGGAGAGAATCATATTACAATAGGCAATTTTAAAAATGATGCTAATACAGATACCGCGAGGACGGGATATGGAACTATTAACAATGTGGCTTATTATTTCATTGATGATGTATCGGTAGAACAAATCACTGCGCCAACTTGGCAATTAAGAGATACAATGATAGTGGTTGGTGATAGCGTTTTGATTGGTCCATTATATAGCGGCTTACCTTGCACATGGCATAACATTGGTGGCACACAAATAGGAACAGGTTCAGGCATGTGGGTAAAACCTAACACCACTACAAATTACATTTTACATGAAACTATTTGTGGTAATACTTTTGCAGATACAATGACCGTGTTTGTTAGTGCGGTAAGTATAAAAGAAAATCCGAATAATTCAAAGCAGTTGCGTTTATTTCCAAATCCCAATAACGGAGAATTTGCACTTGAATCTTCCTTCGCAAATGTTGAATTAAAGGAAATTTCGATTTTGGATGTGACAGGACGGACTGTATTTACTAAAGAAGTAAATAGCACAAAAATTACTTTGCAGCCTAACTTGAGTAATGGCGTATATCTAATTAAAGTTACTTTTTCCAATGGAAAATTTGATTTTCATAGAATGGTGATTACAAAATAAAATGCGAGGTAAAATTCTCGAATTCGTAAATAAAACCTCAAAAGCATTAATAAAACACATAGCTTAAAAACTTTCATCAAATGACTAAAGAAAGAATATTATTGTTCCATTAGCTAATAGTGGTAGCCCATAAAGACAGGAAACCGAACCCTATCAAACAATCAATAAAACGTATTAGTGCATTAAAAGGTAAAATCAATCTATTGAAATAATAATATTATATTTCTATGAATACATCAGAAAAGACCCCGAAAAGAACATTAAAGGTATATTCCCGATTTATTATTCCATCATTTGGTAAAGCCGTTCTTTTACCCGAAATAAGGTTAACAGGCAATTGGCTCAGAAAATGGGGCTTTGAGTGTGGTACTACAATAAATGTAATTAAAACGGAGGGAGGTATAATAATCAGGAGTAGTACACAATCCCCTCCTGTTATACATTTATAATCTGTTAAGCGAAAAATAGAATAAGCTTAAATTACGCTATCTCATGTTTTTTATTAACGATCAGTCGCTTCTCAGGACAATAATTCACGAAATACTACTTGCGAAAGCCAAATCTCAGAAATTTTTATTGTGAGTAGTGAGATTAAGGTTAAAAAGCAGATATGCAGTTAAATAAAATATTAAATCGGGGAAAATTCCCCTTTTTTGTGGGAATTTTTCCCGAAAAAACTAGGTATTTATACCTGTTTTATACCCGTAAAATTACCCCCTTCAAAAAAGTCGGTTTGACTTTTGAAAATACTTAGTTTAATCTTGCTATTAAATTATAATACAACTGTAATGGGTTTTATTGTACTTTAGCTTTAAGATTATAAAATCATGTAATATAGATTATACATATAGTAATACGTTGCAAAACGTTTTTCTGCCAAGTAAATCTGGTAAATTTTAGCGGACAGGAAAACAGTTAGAAGCAACACGTCAAGGGGCGTGTTATTCTTTCTGTTTTTTTAACTCCGCGAGGCTTACCAGAGCCCACTTGGGTTAATCAACAGTGGGTAATGCGCCTCGATTTTTTTATAAGGTTTACAAGCATCCGAATTGTTGTTTTTTAATCATTATTTATAACAATATTAAACCCAAAATAAAAAACTCGATGAACACAAGTATAAAAATAATAGTCGCGGAAGATCATAAGTTAGTACGTGCATTTTACAAAACAACAATTGCAGAATTTCCAGAGTTCTCAATAATTGATGTCGCTGAGGATGGAAAAATATTACTTGAATTACTTGAAGTAAAAACTCCTGATATAATTCTACTTGATATTGAAATGCCGGAAATAGATGGCGTTGAAGCATTAAAAATCATAGCTAAAAAATATCCCGGAATTAAAATTTTGATAATTAGTTCGCATGTAAATGAAATATTAGTTGCGCATTGCATTCATCTCGGGGCACATGGCTACCTTACTAAAAACATTGACGAGGATGACTTAATTCATGCATTAAGGTCATTAGTCAAAGATGGTTTCTTTTTTGATTCAACCGTAGCAAAAGTGTTTCTATCAGAAGTGATGAAAGACAGAAACTCTACATTTTCCTTAAACGTAATGTTGCTTTCAAATATTGAAAAAGAAATAACAAACTTAATTTGCAATGAATTAACAAGCAAGGAAATTGCTGAGAAATTAGGATTATCTGAGAATACAGTCGAATTTCATCGTAAAAATATTTATAAGAAAATCAATTGTAAATCTATTGTTGGTGTAGTGAAGTATGCTATTTATCATGGAATCGGAGGCTTTTAATACAGATTTTCTACTACGGTAAACCGTGGGTTTTGAAACTATTTACCGTAGGTCGCTTACTCAATATTTTTCATATAGTTCTGATTTGGATTACTTTAAGCAAATTCACTCGGAATCGTAAAAATTATTTATTTTTTTCTTTCGTTTTTTCGCAATACATTTTCGCAAAATTTAGAATATAGTTCCTAAAAAAATATTTTTTAATAAGGAAAAATCGAAGAATTAACTTAAGTAAAACAAGAAAATGAAAAAAACAATGTACCTTTGGTAGCCCGTACGGGAATCGAACTTTCATTATTTCATTCTAAACACTTCATTTACTCAAATATAGTTCTTTTTCTCCGCTTTTTCTGAATGCTTTTCTGCGGTACACCGTAGATTTTTAGCATTGGTAAAATGCGGATCGAACAACGCATGAAATCAGAAGAAGATTCACGTATAAAATCAGGGAAATAATTCACTTCCCCTCTCTTCAGCATTATTTAAAAATTAATTTAAAAATAGCTATAAATTATAGCAAGGATTTGTTTTTTGACGAGCTAATTTTGCGTGAAATATTATTGAATGAAACATAAATTAGTTTTAACTGATGAACAAATTGAAAGCAAAATTTATTTAATACGGGGACAAAAAGTAATGATTGATAGGGATCTGGCAGATCTTTATGGAGTGGAAACAAGGGTTTTAAATCAGGCGGTTAAAAGAAACATGAAGCGATTTCCAAATGATTTCATGTTTAAATTAACAACAGCTGAGTTCGAAAATTGGACATCACAAATTGTGATATCCAAATCTGAAAAAATGGGTTTGCGTAAATCGCCTTTTGTGTTCACCGAGCAGGGTGTTGCCATGTTGTCCAGCGTCCTTAAGAGTGAAACGGCTATTGATGTGAATATTCAAATTATTAGAATTTTCACGAGAATGAGAAAGTTGATTCTGTCGCATAAAGATTTGCTTCTGAAAATAGAGCAAATTGAGAAAAAGGTTGTGAATCAGGACGAAAAAGTTGAGCTGTTATTCAGGTACGTAAAGCAGTTCGTAAAGGAAAAAGAAGAGCCCCGGCCAAAAATCGGGTATAAAACAGACAATAAAAACAAGTCGCATTCTGTTAAATAAAATCACTTCCTTCTTCCTCTTCCGCCGGATTTAGCTTTGCCATTGCGGCCGCCGCTTTTTTTGAAGCCGGGTTTACCGCTGCTTTGTTTGTTGTATTTGCTGGCTGTATTGTTTTTAAATGCTCCTTTTTTAGGTGGGCGGGAAGTTTTTTTATAGGTCGGTTTAGATTTAGCTTCCGGATTATTTATCTGCGTTTGTTTGTTCGATGATTTACCTTGTGATGAAGATTTTTCAACCATTCTGAAAATAATTTCTTTTTCTGCATCTGTTAGTTCTCGCCAATCTCCGGGAGGTAATCCTTTTAAACTGATGTTCATGATGCGCACGCGTTCGAGTTTGGTAACATCATACCCAAAGTATTCACACATACGGCGTATCTGACGGTTCAAACCCTGTACCAAAACAATCCGGAATGTTGTGGCGCCTTCTTGTACCACTTTACATTTTTTGGTGGTGACACCTAACATAGGTACTCCGGCCGCCATGCCTTGAATTACATTTTCAGTTAATGGTTTATTTACTGTTACTACATATTCTTTCTCGTGTTCGTTTCCTGCACGCAGAATCTTGTTAACCATATCACCGTTATTGGTTAAAAAAATCAAGCCTTGTGAATCTTTGTCTAATCGGCCAATCGGGAAAATGCGTTTGGGATGACTTACAAAATCAACAATATTATCCCTAACACCATGCTCTGTTGTTGAAACAATACCAACCGGCTTATTAAGTGCAATAAAAATTTCATCTTCTGCCTGGCGCGTCTCCAGTTCATTGCCATTCACTTTTACTTTATCACCGGGATGCACTAAGTCGCCAATATTAGCGCGCTTGCCATTAATGGTAACCTGGCCAATAGAAATGAAACGGTCGGCTTCACGTCGTGAACAGATGCCGCTTTCGCTGATGAATTTATTGAGACGCATAATTTAAGTCTGAAACTATGCCATGAAGTTAGGGAATATTATGGAGAAATGCTTCGGGTTGAAAAAACGGTGTTCTCTGAAGGGTTTTCTAAGTAAAGAAAGAAATTACTTTACAACTTTAATAACTGAAGTCTGGTTATTAACTGATACTCTAAGGAAATACAAGGAGGGGGCAACATCAAGGCCTTCATTTTTTAAAGTGTGTTTTCCTTTTGCTAATTGATAATCGGTATAAAGGTTTTTAATTTTCTGTCCTTGGTTGTTGAATAATTCAACCGTCACAATTGAACTTGATTCCAGGTTAAGTTCAATGTTTAATTGATTGGTGAAAGGATTTGGAAACGCATTAAGTTCAAATGGTAATGCACTGCAATTATTATTGAATTCGATTATATCATACTTGTGTTCTTCTCCGTTGAGGTCGGTTTGTATTAATTGATAGTATGATGTGCCACGGTGCGGGCGTTCATCTGTAAACTTGTATTTAATTTGGTGGTTGCTATTTCCATTTCCTGAAATTTTCTGAATTTCTTCAAAGTTCATTCCATCTTCTGAACGCAGTAATTTGAAATAACTGTTGTTTTTCTCTGTTTCAGTTACCCATTCAATTTCAGCTTTATTATTATTACAATTCACTTCAAAAGAAGAGAGAGTAACCGGTAGTACTAATGGCAAACAAATAGGAGTGACCTGTGCACATGCAGTCATGGCAATAGCTCTAACGTAGCCTGTACCTGCAGCAAATCCGCAAACGGCTACATCACCGCCAATACTTACATCTACATCATAAATTGGAAATGGAGTGGCTACTGTTGAAAGTTGAACTAAATTCTGATCGAACTTCACTAATTGATTAGAAGATCCAACATAAACATTCCCGCAATTATCAATATCAATACCTGCATTGTTTGGTAATTTACGTCCGCCAAAAAAACCGGTCGCTGCAGAACCACCCGGAATAGCAGCAGTAGCTAAAACGGCTCCTGTTGTTAAGCTTCGTTTATGTACTGTTGTTCCATTGGTGGTATATAATGCTATTGTATTGGCACGGGTTGCAGAAATTGGTTGCTTGGTACCTAGTCCGAAATTCGGGATATAATAATCAAATAAATATCCAGTAGATGTTTTAAAGTTCATGGTAGTCATGGCATCACTAAGCGAACCAATAGTGTCTAATGTTAAGAAATAGTAGTTGTTATATGGCCCCCAGGTCAAAGAACTAACCTCTTGCATAGTAGGAGGGAAGCCCATGCTACCATAACCTACCAGCCGCGTGCCTGATTGTCCGCCTGTGCCTAAATTAATATTAAACATGTATCCTCGGATGCTGAAAATTCCGCTACTACCACCCACTGCTAATTTGGTGCCATCACAATTAAACGACAAACTCCAGTATTCACAACTTCCCGGAGGCGTGTTGGTCCAAACTAATGCACCTGCAGTAGATACTTTCCATATTTTACCAATAGATCCCGATGTAATATATGATTCGCCGGTGAGTTGATTTGTAACCATTCCGCCAAGCCAGTAATTAGATGAGTCAATTGCAGAAGCATAATTCCATTGTAAAGTTCCGGCAGCATTGTATTTTAAAATTCTTACCGGCATATCGCCACCATAGATATATACATTACCATTCACATCGGTTTCAACTTCCCATATTTTTTTGGTGTTGTTTAAAACAGGGCTTTGTGTCCATGGGTCAATTACTATACTTTGTGATGTGTTGTAAGTATTAACATTAAAGCCAATGGTGGTGTTGCTATAAGCAACGTATGCCGAATTAATAAATGACGAAGTATTTGATTCATAAAATGTAAGTGGAGAGTGGTCTGTCATATCACCGAAAACTGTTGGGATAATGACTTTATTGTTTTGAATACTGATGTTTTTGGAATATTTCATTTTAATTTGTGAAATATCAGCACCTGGTCTTACGATAAGTGCATATTTGATTCCGCCATTAGGATGAATTGTATATTCTGCATCGATACCTTGATATACATTTTTATAAACTAATTTTTTGTAGCCGCTGATGTAATTGATGTTTTTTTCGGTACCGTTAAAATTAAAAACGTAACTATAATATTCATTTGATTTTTCTTCGGATTTTAAATGACAGTTAACAGAGGCGTTATCCCAAGTCATACTTACAAAATCGTAAGTGAAATTACGTTGTTTGTTTTCGTTTTCCTTTTCAGGATAGTTATAATCAGGCTTTCTATCTGCTTCGCTTTTTTGAACGAAGCTATGTACTACCCCTTTAGCAGTGAAAAGTACCCGGTAAGCGCCGTCATCATAAGCATAAAGTACAGTTTGTCCGTCAGGACTTTTAAACTGACCAACATTTTCTACAAATGAAACAGGACGATTGAAACTCTCGGACCAATCATTGCTCAAACAAAATGGTATGTTTAAGATGAATGAAACAAATGCTATGAGGTAACGAAAGCGCATAACGGTCCGGATTACTTATGCTAAATTAGACCATTAAGATATTGATTAACAGAGTGCCGCCCCCCTATGTACGGAGGGGGTGGCCCCTAATTGAGTAAAAGAGTTTTATAGGTGATTAAATCTTGTGATTAAAACGGTGAATTGTATTGCCACTCTCATTCTTTAAAATCCACCTTCACAAAATACTCGGTTTTCCCAATAACGGTTACCCCTATAAAGCCTCTTACAATAAGGTTGCCTTTTTCATCGCGGGTAATTTTGCTTTTGTAGGTTTTGCCTTTGTTGGCGTCGTACACAAAGCCTTTGCTCCAATGGTTTTTACCGTCGTATATAAAATCCCAAACTAAAACAGAACCTAATATTTTTTGAGTGCGTTTTGCTAAATCGGGGTTAAGTGTATCTAAGCGGGATGGGCGTTTCATCCAAACAGATTTGGCGTAATACTTATTTTCCACCTTATAAAATTTAAAAATACTGCTTTCATCAGGCGACATATAATACCCAATAATTTCATCAGCATTTTTTTGTCCCTTTGCTAAGCAGGAGAAAAAAAGGACAGCAGCAATATACATTAAGCGGGTTGGCATATAATGTTTAACACTTAATTTATTCTTTAAAATTAACTTTTACAAAATAAGCGGTTTGGCCTATCAAAGAAACGCCAATATATCCTCTGAAATTTAAATTGCCTTTTTCATCTCTGGTGATCTTACACTTATAGGTTTTTCCTGTAGCCGAATTGTAAACGGTACCGCCTTCCCAAGTGTCATTGCCATTAAATACCATATTGATCATGATGATCTGACCTAATATTTTTTCTTTATGTTTAGTGGTGTCTGGGTTTTTGTAATCGTAACGATCCGGAATGTTCATCCAAACTAATTTGCCAAAGTATTTCCCATTATTCTCAAAGATTTTCAGAATGCCATCGCGCTTGGAGTTCATGTAAAAGCCTAAAATATCATTGGCGCTATTCTGCGCCAATGATTGTGTTGAAAGAAGTAAGCCTATTAATATAAACCTTAAATAAAACATAACTATTCCCACTTCGGTAATCTTCCGGGAGTTGCTGGTAATTTCATACTCTCTGCTTTGCTTTCAAGCTCTGCTAATTTTTTACTTGCATCGGCAATTTGCGCATAAACCGGTTTGAATTTTTCTTTTACCTCGTTCAGTTTTTCTTTGTTCGTATTGGTTGCGCCTAATGAATTCGACCAAGTACCGTAAATAACATTATCCAATGAACCTGTTAAACCCGGTAAGGTTTCAAATTCGCGGCGCGCTAAACTGCCATCACCGTGCATAATAAAGTTAATGTCTTTGATTTGTTTTTCTATTGCTTTCAAGTCATTCAATAAAATTAAACTGCTGCTTGGTCCTTCCTGAATTCCTTTTTTCAAGTACTTCAAACGTTCGTTCATGTCGTTCACGTATTCGTTGCTTCCCGACATAACCCTACGGAATTCGCCTAGCGATTTATTAAACTCCGCCATTTGCGTCTGGTCCGGCACAGGTAATGTTGAGTTTTGTAAAGTAGTTAAATTAAATTCGCGTTTATCGCTTAATGCTTCGGTCATACCATCCTGCACTTTAAATATCTGTGCAAAATATTTTCCGGGAACAGCGGGCGCACCCAGATCTTCACCTTCGTAAGGGTTATCAGGATTTGGTGTGTAAAAATTAACCGGACCGGTAATTTCCATTCTTCCATTCCATGTTATTTTTTTCATACCTTTTTTAGCATCCTGTTTGATTTTTCTCACTTCATTTCCTTTTTCATCTGTAATAACTAACATTGTATATACAGCTTCTTCTTTATCTTCCAGGCGTATACTATCTGCACTCGGATAAAACACATCTTTACCTGCTTTTGTTTTTTCTTTTTCAGCAGCTTTACGTTTGTCTTTAATTGTTTTATAATCATCTTTTAAATTCCAGGTAATTGTGGCGCCTATAGGAGGATTACTTGCATTAAACATGGAGGCTCCCTGAAATGATTTGCCTTTATGTCCGTACGGTGTTGATTCTGCAAATACCAATCCGTCTTTAATTGGAAAAATTGATGCTTTCTTGTCTAAATCTTCTTTCTTGATGTTTTGTAATAAACTGTAGTCGTCAATCACATAAATACCACGTCCGAATGTTGCGATTACGATATCGTTTTCACGTTTCTGAATGGCAATGTCTTTTATACATATAGCTTGTGGTAATCCATTTGTAATTTCGATCCAGTTTTTACCACCATTGTTGCTGAAGTAAAAACCAAATTCAGTTCCGCAGAACAATAGATCTTTGTTCTTATGGTCTTCAGCCATGCTGTATGCCGCACCTTTGTCTGGTAAATTACCGCTAATGTTAACCCATGTTTTTCCTTTGTCAGTAGTTTTTACTAAGTATGGTTTAAAATCTCCCATGCGGTGATTGTTCACCACAGCGTAAGCTACATTCTCATCGTGTTGTGAGGCCATGATAAAATTAACCAATGGACCAACAGTTGTTCCGCCAATATTAATAGCAGGAACTTGGGAAGCTTTGCTCCAGGTTTGTCCGCCATCGCTAGTCACTTGAATTAAGCCATCGTCTGTTCCTGCATAAATAATATTCTCATTCTTTGGCGACTCAGCTAATGCTGTGATGTTACCATAAATGGAAGTAGATTGATTTTTAGCAACCGCATCCATGCTCCACACTTTTCCCATCACAGGAAATTTGTTTCTGTCAACCTGACGGGTTAAGTCTCCACTTATAACCTTCCAGGTATTCCCACGGTCGTCGCTGCGGAAAACTTTATTAGCCGCGAAATAAATACGCTTGTTATCAAAATTACTTATCAATAAAGGTGCATCCCAATTATAACGGTATGCAGGTTCTCCAGATTTTTCTTGTGGTTTGATGTCGATCGCTTCTCCTGATTTACGATCGTAACGCACTAAGCCGCCATATTGCCATTCTGAATATACAATGTTTGGTTCTGTTGGATCAACTCTTGATTGAAAACCATCACCACCCACAGTCACAAACCAATCGGCATTGATAATACCAGATGCACTGATGGTACGGCTAGGACCTCCTAATGAGTTATTATCCTGTGTTCCTGCGTATATATAATAAAATGGTTTGCTGTTATCGGTACACACTCTGTAAAATTGCGTGATAGGTAAATTGGATTTGAAATTCCATGTTGATGCATTATCAAATGTTTCATACAAACCACCATCGCAACCCATTAACATGTGCTCTGTATTATCAGGGTCTACATAAATTGCGTGATTGTCTACGTGTTTGTTTTTTTCACCGATACCCTTAAATGACTTTCCTCCATCAGTACTTACTTGTGCCCAGGTATCCATTGAGTAGATCTTATTCACATCTTTCGGATCGGCAAAAATTTCCATATAATAATTTCCGGCGGTGCGGTGTCCTCCCTGACGGGAGAAGCTGGCGCCACGGTCAGTGCTCTTATAAAAACCGCCATTATCATCGTTACCTTCAATCATGGCATATACCACATCGGTATTAACCGGTGAAATTGCCAAAGCAATACGGCCTAAGTCAGCGGTTGGCAAACCGTTAGTTAATTTGTTCCAAGTAGTTCCGCCATCTGTACTTTTATAAATAGCACTTTCCGGTCCGCCGCTGATGTAAGTCCATTCGTGACGGCGGCGTTGATGTGCTGTTGCATAAACAATATTTGGGTGTTTTTTATCAATGTGAACTTCGTTAAATCCTGTGTTCTCGCTAACGTTTAAGGTTTGTTTCCAGGTTTTACCGCCATCTGTTGTTTTATAAATTCCACGTTCGCCACCGGCATTCCATAATGGTCCGTAAGCTGCAACAATTACATTATCACCATTTGTTGGATCAATCGCAATCATGCCAATGTGCTCTGATTTTCCTAGTCCAACATTTTTCCAGGATTTACCGCCGTCTTCACTTTTATAAAGTCCGTTGCCATAACCTACAGTGCGCTGGTTGTTATTTTCACCGGTTCCTACCCATATAACATTGGTGTTGTTGGGATCAATAGAGATACAGCCAATTGAGTAGGCGTCTTGTCCGTCGAAAATAGGACTAAAAGTCACTCCCGCGTTGCTTGTTTTCCAAACACCACCAGCAGCGGCAACAATGTACCACTCGTTTTTGTTGTTAGGGTTTACGGCAATATCCACAATACGGCCGGAAGTAACGGCCGGGCCAATACTTCTGAAAGAAAGTGAAGAATAGGTTTCAGGCTTTAATAATGGATCAGTTATTTCTGCCGGTTTTTTATCGGTTTCTTTTTTTTGTGAGAAAACGGAAACTGAGGCAAATAATGCAGCTGTTAAAAGTAAAGATGTTGCTTTTTTCATGGCGTGTTTATTAATGTAACAAAGCTAGTTGTTTAGCCGAAAGCACCAAAACAGCCAGTGTTTTAATGACGCTTCACGGTATAAAATCACGTTAAATGGGGGGTGTTTTCATAATTTGAAGCTAACCTGAACGTGGATAGACCTTAAATTGGGTATTTAAATATTTAGACTAGCCTAAAAAAATATTTAGATTAATAAAAATAGTGTTATATTTGTACCATGTCGATTTCCTTTACTGAAGAGAACTACCTCAAAGCGATTTTTTCGTTAAGCCGATTATATGATCAGGCGGAAGTTAGTACCAATCAGATTTCTGACCATCTTAATAATAAGGCGGCCTCAGTAACAGACATGCTAAAACGTTTGGCTGAGAAGAAGTACATCGATTATAAACCTTACAAAGGTGTTAAACTTACCGAAAAGGGACGAAAAACAGCAGTGAAAGTGGTGCGTAAACACCGGTTGTGGGAAGCTTTCTTAGTGGAGAAGTTGAATTTTAAATGGGATGAAGTGCATGAAATAGCGGAACAGTTGGAGCATATTGACAGCGATGAATTAATAGAGAAACTAGATGTGTTTCTTGGTAAGCCAAAGTTTGATCCGCATGGCGACCCAATTCCTGACGCAAGCGGTAAATTTTATACTTCGAAGTCAATAGCGCTTTCTAAAGCAAGTAAAAAGCAGATATTAGTGATTGCCGGTGTGACTGATCACAGCACGAATTTTCTGCAATTTTTATCTAATTCGGGAATTTCATTGGGCGATCATTTAAAAATAGACGAACTGAATCCGTATGATAATTCGTTAACAGTAAGAATCAACAAAAGTAAAACCATGTTTTTAAGTCACAAAGTGGCTTCTAATATTTTAGTGGAAGTGAAATCATGAATAAGCCAAGCGGAAAATCATTAGAAGAAGTTCATGCTACTGTAAATACCAGTGGAAAAAACAAATGGAAAAGTTTGCTGGCTTTTTTTGGTCCTGCTTATATGGTGAGTGTTGGCTACATGGACCCCGGTAACTGGGCTACCGATATTGCCGGAGGAAGTCAGTTTGGTTACAGTTTAATCTGGGTGCTTTTAATGAGTAATTTAATTGCCCTATTGTTACAAAGTCATTGCGCACGATTAGGAATTGTTACAGGAAAAGATCTGGCTCAGGCCAGCCGAGAAAACTTTCCGCCTTTTGTAAATTTGTTTTTATATGTTTTAGCTGAGATTGCCATTGCAGCATGCGATTTAGCGGAAGTGATAGGCATGGCTATTGGAATTCATTTGTTATTTCCTGATGTTTCTTTATTGACTGCAGTTTGCATTACAGTGCTCGATAGTTTTGTTTTGTTGTTTCTGTTAAATAAAGGCATCAGAAAACTAGAGGCTTTTATTTTGTCGTTGGTATTATTGATTGGTGTTTCGTTTTTTATACAGCTCGTAATTGCTAAACCCGATTTGGGTGAAGTTGCAAAAGGCATTATTCCCGGCATTGCCAACGAAGATGCTTTATATATTGCCATTGGTATAATTGGCGCAACCGTGATGCCTCACAATTTGTATTTACACAGTTCGCTGGTACAAACCCGTAAAATAGAAAGAACCAGTATTGGAATCAGACGCGCAATTAAATTCAATGCCATTGACAGTACCATTGCTTTAAATTTAGCTTTGTTTGTGAATGCTGCAATATTGATCTTGTCGGCCGCATCGTTCTACACGAAGGGAATGAATCATGTGAGCGATATACAGGATGCACATCATTTACTGGAACCAATGTTAGGAAGTACCCTAGCACCTATATTATTTGCCATCGCTTTAATTGCAGCCGGACAAAGTTCAACGGTGACTGGTACTTTAGCAGGACAAGTTGTAATGGAAGGGTATTTGAATTTGCGTTTGCAACCATGGATACGTCGTTTATTAACGCGTTTAATTGCAATTGTGCCCGCCTTGTTAGTCATCATGATTATGGGTGAGAATAGCACCGGAAAATTATTGATTTTAAGTCAGGTTATTTTAAGTTTACAATTGGGTTTTGCAGTAATTCCGTTAATTCATTTTGTGAGTGACAAAAGCAAAATGCGCGAATTTGTTATACCCATGTGGCAGAAAATTTTGTCGTGGACATCCGCGCTTATAATTATTGGTTTAAATATCAAAATGGTGTATAAAGAATTAGCTGATTTAGTTGCGAACTCTGAAAATCCGTTACTAATCAGTTTTACCATAATACCTTTGTGTTTGTTTTGCTTTATCATGTTGTTGTATATCATCATTGTTCCGTTGGTGAGAAAGCAAAGCGATAAACATTTACAGTTTCATGGCGATTTTAAGCCGATTGAGTTTTCGGAAACAAATTCGTATAAAAAAATCGCTGTTTCCGTTGATTTCAGCAGCAGTGATAATAAAGCAATAAATAAAGCCTTGATGCTTGGTGGTAAGGAAGCGGAGTATTTTTTGATTCACGTTTTAGAAAGTGCGAATGCGGTGGTTTATGGAGAAGAATCTTTTGACATGGAGCGGGAGCAGGATTACCAATACCTTAAGCAATATGAAAAACAACTGAGCGATAAAGGATTTAAATGTTCCATAGCATTAACTTTTGGCAGTCCGAAATTATCAATTCCAAATGCTATCGAAAAGAATAATTGCGACATGTTAGTAATGGGAACTCACGGGCACAAAACTTTTAAAGATATTTTGTTGGGTACTACGATTGAAAGCGTGAGGCATAATATCAGTGTGCCTTTGGTGTTGGTGTAATCTTGCGAGAAAAACTGTTCCAGTATAAGTTAATACCTAGCCCTAAATAAACGGGAAATTTCCTTTGAAATCTGATATCTGACGGTAATATTACTTTTGAATTATTACTTGTGTAAGTTGCCTGAAGAAAAAAGCCTACATGCTTAATTTCATACTTAAGCGTCATTCCGATATCCAGTACCCGCACTTTTAAGTTAGTAATATGTTTATTAAAGAACACGGTTGAATCAGTAATGCCGGATTCAATATTATATTCATTAAAGTGAATTTCTGATATCCGCGTAAACAATGCGAGTTGAATGTTATTTTCAAAGGAATAATAAATATGAAGTTGAGGGCAGAATTTGTAGAATTTATTTGTTATGTCATAATTATTAGTGTACCAATAATCCCATAACAAATGGAATGTATTTTTTTCAAATTTGTGGTTAGTATTTCCAAAACCTCCTCCAAGAAAGCCTTCAATTCCTAGATTCGAATTAAACAACCCAAATTGGGTATAACCTAATGAAAAGTCGCTATTGTTTTGAAAATCGGAGAATGAAGTATTTAACAAGAACGAAAAGTTTTTATACGGTTTTGCCGCAATTTGTGCGAGATAATTTTTGTTACCATATCCGGCTCTTATCTGATAATTATTTGTATTGTTAAAACAAGGCGTGTTTACTGAATTTTGATGATATGTCCCTACTACTGAACAGTTTGATAAAAGCAATACAAGTAAAGTGTAAGTAATTAAAAGACGCATATTACGAATATATGAAAAAAGCCCAAACATTCGTTCGGGCTTTTAAAGTATTCTGTCTGTTTACTAGTAATAAGTAGCTCTTCTTACTTCAGAAATATGCTTGCTGAAGCGGATCACCTGACGGGTATAACCGTATTCGTTATCATACCA
>Ga0154020_10004422_pt1 | contig 16748 bp, 13 predicted proteins | sample Klosneuvirus_201_FD_109709 | JGI IMG/M metagenome (GOLD analysis project Ga0154020, IMG submission 109709) | Active sludge microbial communities from wastewater, Klosterneuburg, Austria - Klosneuvirus_20160825_MG | ecosystem: Engineered > WWTP > Aerobic digester > Activated sludge | place...
GAGAAGCATACCTACAACACTTATAAGAAAGACGAGTTCATTTACTTTCCGGATGAAGCCGCCACTCATATATATCTGATTGTTTCGGGGCGAGTGCGGTTAGGCCATTATCAAGAAGACGGAAAAGAGGCTGTAACGGCTATACTTTCCACGGGCGAAATTTTTGGCGAATTTGCTATGGCTGGAGAAGACATTCGCAAAGACTATGCTCAGGCCATGGATGCCAACACAACCATTTGCCCGCTCAGTATTGAAGATCTTAAAGAGTTGATGCGAGAAGATCGGGAGTTGAGTTTTAAACTCCTTAAACTTATCGGGTTTCGTTTAATGAAATTGGAACGCAAAATAGAACTGTTAGTTTTTAAAGATGCCCGAACCCGCATTGTAGAATTTTTAAAAGATACTGCCTGGTGGAAGGGGAAGAAAGTAGGCTTCGAAACTATGATACCTACCCGGCTAACACACAAAGATATTGCCGCACTCACCGGCACTTCGCGCCAAACGGTTACAACTATACTCAACGAGTTGAAAAGCAAAAACCTGATCAACTTCGATAGGAAGAAAATTTTGATTCGGGATTTGGCAACACTGAAATAAGTATATAAAATCATCACAAACACTAGGCCCTATTCCTGCTTTTCAGGAAGACGACTCAACACAGCCTCCATCATTTCGGTTTGTATCCGTTGAATCTCCAACAAGCGTTTGCTCTGATGGATTAAGATGTGATCCATTTTTTTGTGAAGTAATTGTATTTCCAGCTCTGCTTTTAAATTTATTTTATAATCGTGTTCAGAGCGAACCCGATCCTTAGTCTCTTGCCTATTCTGGCTCATCATAATAATGGGTGCTTGTATGGCGGCCAAACAAGAGAGAATTAAATTTAAAAGAATAAAAGGGTATGGATCAAAAGATTTATTATTTAGCCACAAAATATTAGCTACAATCCAAATAAGGATGAATCCAAAAAAAGTGATTATAAAAGTCCAACTACCTCCAAACTCAGCAATACGATCCGAAACCCTATCTCCAAACGAAAGGTTATCATCCTGCTCGAAGTCAACATTCTCAGAAATAATTTTATTTTCGGAAATACTGTTAATTACTTCCTTTTCCAAATCGTCCAGCTCGCCAAACTCACTAACCAGCATTTGATTGAGATAGGCTTTTTTAATTTTAAGAAGCTGGTCATCTCCCAGATAATCGCCATCGGTTACGTTAGGATATTGTTGCTTAATGTAAGCCTGCATATTTCTTTCCAATGCAGATACCGGTATTGCATGCTCCATTGAATAACTCTTGCCCGAAATCGCACAACTAACCTTTTCATTCATATTTAAATTGCTTTAAAGTAACTAGAGTTACAGGGGTCAAAATTTTTAATCAAAATAGAAGAGACTACGCTATTAAATACGTAAGTGCGGTTAAGTAAGGTAAAATAACAATAACAATCTACCTTTGGCAGTTCAGAATTTAGTCAGAATTGTCTTATTCTTTTGAAACCATGATAAGTACCTATTCAAATCTTAAATCAAGCCGCTTTGGGCTTATTATTTTATTAGCGTGGCTTATTGTAGCAATTTCCCTTCTCACAAGAATCGCCCTGCTCATAAAATCATTCTCACAAGCAGACCTAACGATTTTACAACTACTAGGTGCCTTCGCATTAGGAACATTTTTCGATATTATTTCGGCAGCCTATACAATCATCCCGCTGCTACTTTACATATGGTTGATACCCACAAAAATATTTCAAAAAAAATGGCATCGCTTCTTCCTTTACGGATTTTTCTTTGTCCAAACTTTTCTGTTGATTTTCAATTCAGTTTCTGAATGGCTTTTCTGGGACGAGTTTACAACGCGATTCAATTTCATTGCTGTTGATTATCTCGTTTACACCACTGAGGTTATTGGCAACATTCAGCAATCGTATCCTATAATCTGGATAGTGGTAATCATTGTGTTCATTACTTCAGCTATTTTCTATTTTATAAAATCGGTCATTGATAAAAGTTTAGAACAACCCATGTGGTTCAAATCCCGATCGGTATGGGCGGCCGGAATTTTGAGTTTACCTGTTCTAAGTTTTTTTCTAATCTCTAATACATATCATAATTTCAGTTCAAATACAATTGCGAATGAATTGGCCGGCAATGGTCTCTACGAATTATTTGCTGCTTATCGAAACAATGAACTAAACTACACACAATTTTATCCGTACCTGCCCGAACAAGAGGTAAATCAAAAGCTCGCAAACTTAATGGTGCCCGAATTAGCAACAAATAATAAGGAACTTTCGCTTAGGCGGGAAGTGGTTAACGCCAACCCGGAAAACAAAATGAATGTTGTATTCATAAGTATTGAAAGTTTCAGTGCCGAGTTCATGGGCATTTTTGGAAACAAAGAAGGCATCACTCCTTTCCTCGATTCACTTTCTCAACATAGTCTCAGTTTCACAAATCTATATGCAACAGGAACTCGCACCGTGCGCGGGTTGGAAGCGCTTTCGTTAGCCGTACCGCCAACACCCGGTCAATCTATTGTGCGCAGACCAAACAACGCAAATCTTTTTACGCTAGGTTCAGTGTTTAACAAAAAAGGATATGTAAGCAAATACCTTTATGGCGGCTACAGTTACTTCGATAACATGGGGCCTTATTTTAGTAGTAACGGCTATCAAGTTGTAGATCGTAGTTCGCTCGCTGATTCTGAAATTGATTACGAAAACATCTGGGGTGTGGCCGATGAAAATCTATTTACTCTTTCCTTGCGGGAAATAGATAAAACGATTGCAACTCAAAAACATTCTTTCACTCATATTATGACTACGTCAAACCATAGGCCATTTACCTATCCCGATGGAAGGATTGACATCCCTTCACATACCAACAGGCAAGGCGCTGTAAAATATACGGACTATGCCATTGGCAAGTTTATAAAAGAAGCCAGCAAGAAAGATTGGTTTGCCAATACGCTATTCGTTATTACGTCCGATCATTGCGCATCGAGTGCGGGCAAAACAGATTTGCCAATAAAAAAATATCAAATCCCCATGCTGATTTTCTCTCCTGCCCATATTACACCGGGAATACAAGATCGGTTGATGAGTCAGATTGATATTGCGCCAACCTTATTAGGGCTATTAAACTTTTCATACGAAACAAAATTTTTTGGGTATGACATCAATACTCTTCCAAAAGGGAAAGAACGAGTATTCATAAGCACCTATCAGCTTCTTGGATACATGAAGCAGGATAGCCTGGTAGTAATGGCACCCAAAAAAGAATCCGAAGTTTATCTGGTGAGTAAAGACAAAGAATCCGTAACTAAAATACCAAAGCAATCAACGCTACTTCCCATTGAAAAGGAAGCGATCACCTGGTATCAAACAGCAAGCTTTGCCTTTACTCATAATTTAATGCGCGAGTAGTAAATAAGAATTTGTCATTACTAAAAAGATTTGTGAGGCCAGGAGTATTTAAAAATTAATTATTAGTACAATGGCACCCCTCATCAATTCAAAATATCTTTTAATTGAATCGGTAAATCCTTTTCTTCGTCCACATCGGTAAGTATAGGCAATTGATAATAGGTTAGTTTAAGATTTTCAAAATCGACAATTGTTCTTGCAGCCACAGTGTCAGTGCTCCATTCTTTGTCGATAAACAACTTCGGATACAACTGGTTCATTCCAAGCAAATAGTAACCGCCATCACGAGCTGGGCCAATTACTGCATCATGCGTTTTTAGTTTATCAACCGCAGCGCTCAAGATTTCACTTGTTAACTCCAAACAATCAGTACCAATAATACACACCTGAGCATAGCCATCTTGAAAGGCTTTTTCAAACGCGTGGCACATTCTGTTACCAAGATCATTGCCTACTTGCACCTGCTTACTAAAAGAATTATTCGACCAATTATCATCAGTGTTTACATGATTTGAGTAATAAATAACCCGGTCGCAATTAGTTTGCAAGGCAACATCGCGCGTGTGGGCTGAAAGTTTTAAATAGATAGCAAGGGCTTTCTCATCGCCTACCGTAGCGGCTAACCGGGTTTTTACTTTTCCGAGTTGGGGATTTCGATAAAAGATTATAAGTAAATTATCTTTCATCGGTTAAATTTTGGATTGAATCTTCTTTTTAAAGCAGAATCATTTCGCCTAGCCATTATATAATTTTGAAACATCCATGCACCCAATATGGGCATCAACAAAACAACTATTATCCAAATTACTTTTATTCGTGTCGAAATACTTTTACCCAGTATGTTCAAGATTATTAAAATCGCATAAGTGCCATAGATCACTTGCATCCAAAAGTCAATACTCCACGTCATAATGTCTGAGGAAACGTCATCCATTATATTCTGATTTACGAGTACGAAAATGAGTAATCAGTTCAAACACAAGATAACCAACAACCAAGATGTATTCACAAGCTGTCAGCCACATAATTTCACTAAATCCGGATACTGTGTATCCTGTGTAGGTCAGAAAAATTAATCCAGTCCACAACACAACAAACCGGTAGGAAGTAAAAATTGATAAAGCCAACAACGTTGTTATATACCAGGGATGGACTATTGTTGCGAATAGAAAATAAATACACAACACCCACATCCACTCAGAAAGTAATTTCTGATTTGCTTTAATATCAACTACTAGATTCCACTTCAATCCTTTTCTAAAAGAGAAAAGTAAAATCAAGACTCCAGCTATAGCACCCAACTTCCAGCCAACAGTTTGAATGATATTGTATCCATAGTGCCAAAAACCATACTCACGAACCAGATAATACAAACTTGCATTAAACTCAAACTTGTTGAAATATAACCCAAGGCTTTCGCTCATACCACTGATCACCCGACTATTGTATATGGGAATAAAAAGAACAACTAAACCCAGTGTAACTATAAGTCCATAGCGAATAGCTTTCTTAATTTCCAGCAGACGAACTAACGCAGGCAAAAAAAGCAAAGGAATTAATTTTGATCCAATGGCAAGCGCCATGGCAAGCGTAGATTTTATCCACTTCTGAGTATCCAAAAAATAAACAGTCAGTAAAACGAAAAAGATTATAAGCGCTTCAAAGTGAAGATTTCCAACGAGTTCAACAACCACCAGCGGGTTTAGTGCATAGATCAAAACATTCTTTGATGGAAGCGCAAATCTCTTTAAAAGATTTCGCATTAATAAAATACTTCCTGCCTCTGTCACAATCAAAAGTGCCCGCATAAAAATCACACTTCCAAGTACTGAATGTGGAGACACTTTTACAGACAACCAATAAATGAATTGAGAAACCGGTGGGTAAATCGTAAAATACTCCGGGCTATTAAGTTTAGAAAAAAGTTGTTGATCAATGCCTTCAATTCCCTGTTGCACATACGTGGAAGGCAATTCTGCAAAAGGATGATAGCCTGCGCTCCACAAACGACCGTCCCAAATAAAACGGTAAAAGTCATCCGACAATGACGGTAATGCAAAAAGAAAAATAAGTCGAAACAGAATAGCAACTACAATCCAAAACTCATGAGAGTTATCTTGCTGTTTAATTATCCAACCATAAATAAGAAACAAAAGTGCAAATGCAGGAAGCAAATAAATTGTTTCATGTCGTTGAATTAGATATCCAATAGCTACATAGCTTAAAATTGAAAAGAAAATAAATAGGTAGTATAGTGGCTTTTGATTAGCCATGTACTGCGGCTTTCACGGAAAAATAAAATACGCTACCAAAACCAAGAGCTAGCATAACATGAAAGATAATGAGCCCGCCATCGCGTAGCCAAACCCCGGCCACAATTCCGAAAATAAAATAAAGGCAAAGCACTCCTTCCAGCAATACATTGAATGTGATTTTGGAAAGCACATACGTGTTGCCCTTCCACACATCCATCTTTTTAGTAACATTAAATTTGGGAGTTCTAATAAATGGAGTCTTCCTTCCTACTAAACCCTCCAAAACGGCAAGACCATTGTGTAAAGACAATCCCATCGACACAATCAAAAACCGCGGGTATAAAGAAAAAAAAGTTTTGACTGATGACGTTGGGTAAAAACGTTTAGTGGCGATCCAATAAAAAAAAGTAATGGAGAAAAACCCAATGAGAAAAATAGTTCCTAAATAAAATAACCACTGAATTTCCGGATGATTGTGTTTAATGAACAACATGGGTATGCTAAGCATGGATGCAAGTAGCAGGAATACAAAGACTGAACTGTTGAACAAATGAAAGAAGGCATGAATTTTATTCATTACAGGCAAGCTACTTAAGAACACGTTACCAAAATTCTTGCGGGCAGTTTCCGCTGCACCTTTATTCCATCTATACTGTTGCGATTTAATTGCCGACATAATCACCGGCAACTCACCCGGTGTTTCAATTTCCTCGAGGTAATGGAATTGCCATCCTTTCAATTGTGCCCGATAGCTTAGGTCGAGATCTTCCGTAAGCGTGTCCGAACTCCAGCCCCCTGAATTTTCAATACACGATTTACGCCACACGCCACAGGTGCCATTAAAATTTATAAAGCTACCCGAAGCTTTGCGCGCACCTTGCTCAATAGAAAAATGTGCATCTAATCCAAAAGCCTGAAGCCTTGTGAGTAATGAATAATCTTTATTGATGTGACCCCAGCGGGTTTGAACAACACCGATTTTTAGATTAGTAAAATAGGGCAGTGTGCCAATCATAAAATCTTGCTTTGGAATAAAATCTGCATCGAAGATTGCAATGAACTCACCTTTAGCTTTTGTTAGCCCAAAAGCAAGTGCTCCGGCTTTAAACCCTGATCGATCTATTCTATGTATTGATTTTATATCAAGACCTTGAGATTGAAGTTTCAAAATTTTCTCTTCAATAATTTGAGTTGTTTCATCCGTAGAGTCATCCAACACTTGAATTTCAAGTTTATCTTTAGGATAATTTAATTTGCTCACCGCATCGAGTAGTCGCTCAATAACGTATTTCTCATTATAGATTGGCAATTGAATTGTCACTAAAGGAAACTCTTCCAGCTTTAACGTTGGCGTTTTACTTTTCCTTTGCTCAAGAACATATATCCATGTAAGGTGAAGCTGCCCTAAACTAAAAAGGAAAATATAAAGGAGTGAAAGACTATATAATATGGTGATCAGGATGGTCATTAGTTAGTAACGTGCGAATGTTTTATAAATACTTAAAGATAGTAGCTAAAATCTTATACCCCGCGAGGATAGTTCCTTTTACAGTACCGCTGATTTTTGAAAACCCAATGCGTCTTCGGTAGCGCACTGGAACCTCGACACATCTAAAACCATTTTTTGCTGCTTTCAGTTGCATTTCCACGGTCCAGCCGTATGTTTTGTCTTGCATATCGAGGGCGACAAGCGTAGTATATTTTATTGCACGAAAGGGTCCAAGATCTGTAAACTTCACGCCATAAAATAAATCGAGCAATCGTGTAGCTAACCAATTTCCAAAAATCTGTTGGGGCGTCATGGAGCCTTGTTCCTTTTCGCCCAACGCACGTGAACCAATCACCAAATCAACATCATGCTCTATAATTTGTTTGAGCAACGTGGGTATTTCTTCAGGATAATCGGAATGATCGGAATCTAAAAAAATCACAATCTCTGGTTTAGGATTGATTTGCTTCAGATAATCAATCCCCTTTAAGCAAGCACGACCATAGCCCGGTGTAGGCTCGCGAAGTACCGTTGCTCCCGCTTCTTTGGCGATACGTTCTGTATTATCGGTTGAATTGTTGTTTACAACTATTACCTCATTTACAAACTCACGCGGTATCTCGCGAATAACATGGCCAACGCCATTCTCTTCATTGAAGGCTGGTATAATAACAACTACATTCGGATAGCTCAAGGAAAATAATTTTAATTATCAGAAATGGTAATGTTATTGTTTCCGATTAATATCGGATTACCAAAACGACCTGCTTCATCTTTTACTTCAAGATTTAAAACTCCACGCGGACAAACAGAAGAACACACACCACAACCAACACAAGAAGAGCGCACAATGTTTTGCCCGCGCTGCGCATACCAGCGAACATCTATACCCATCTCGCAATACGTTGAACAATTTCCACACGATATGCATTGACCCCCATTGGTAGTAATTCTAAACCGCGATTTAAAACGTTGAATAATTCCTAAGTAAGCTGCCAGCGGACAACCAAACCGACACCAAACCCTGTTACCCATTACTGGATAAAAACCGGTGCCCACAACTCCCGCAAAGCCGGCCCCAATAAAAGCACCATACACTTCGCGCAGCTGATAGCTATCAAAAAATAAAAACCATCCTGAATCTGTAAAATATGTATAAAGCACTCCGGCTGTCATCACCACAGCAAAAACCAACACGGCATGAATCATCCAGCGCTCAACTTTCCAGGCCTTCAATGTTTTGTTGGAGAGCTGTCGATAAGGATCACCTAAAGTTTCAGCCAAACCACCGCAACCACAAACCCAACTGCAATACCAACGTTTGCCAAAGAAATAAACAAACACGGGCACACCAATTATAATAAGTGCAATGCCCCACCCTAACATAAACAAACCGAGTGTTCCGTTTTGGGTAAGTGTATCTAATCGAGAGTCAAAGAAAAAAGAATAATCAAGCGGCCAGATGTTTTTAAAATCAAAGTATGGTTTGTTAAGTCGGATTAAAATTTCAGGAAGTAGAAATGCAAAAGCAGTCTGGAAAAACATAACTGAGCACGTGCGCAAGATTTGATATTTGCTATGTCTGTAATGAATGATCATGCGAACCCCCATCACCAAAATACAGAGCGTATAAATAAATCCATAAAGGAAGAAACGACTTGCTTCACCTCCATTCAGGAACACACTCACCGGATCGACCATAATAATCCAGTTGGTCATATACTCGGGATAAAAATAAAGTAACACATAAAATGTGATCAGCCACGTACCGGTCATAATTCCCAACCAACTAGCATTCTTCATTATATTAAAGAATATGCCGTTGTTCTTTATTCCTGGGTTTAATTGAAACTTAGGTAGAATGTAAAAAAGTGCGCCTATCACGCATAAGCCGATAGTCAGCAATAAAAACCCAAACGGATTATTTTTTACCGGACTAATAGCCGAGGCCTTCGTCATTGAATAAGTAAGATCTTTAACCTGATATCGATCAAAACCCACTTGATTGATTATTCCATAGGCCTTGATTTTTCCAGCTACTTCTTCGAGTCTTGATTTCAATTGCTCGGGCGATTTGAAACTTTGGCCATCAAGCCAATTTCCATAGTCTTTGAAAACTTTGTTTTTAAACCTTGAAACCTCAGTGTCGGAGTTATAGAGCGAATTGATTGTAACGATGGAGAATGAGGTTGTGTTTAAAGAAACTAGTTTATCTAAATCAGTTGAACTGATTTCATAAAGCTTTATCTGTTGTTCATTTACATTCTCAAAAACTTCTTTGAGTGAGCTCACGAAAGAAAAATTTGAACCAACCTGTTTATTTAAAATCTCTTTAGCCTGATTGAGAAATAATTCAGACTTACTGGTGTCAGAAATTTTTGATTGAACAATTTCTGCTGTCAGGGAATAATTTGCCCAAAAGAATGAGGCATTAAAGATTATAAACCCTGTAATGAAAAGTGCCAACCCGCCTACCTTAATTGCTTTCATTATCATACTGCTGTGTAAGTTTTTGACTTAAAATTGTCTTGCTTTGCAAATGCAGATTTTATCTCCTCCTCATGCCGAGTAAAAAATTCCGGATCGAAGTTCGCTTCACCAAGATGGTCCATTACAAACTGCACATCTCTTTTATCGCGCAGCCATTGATCGAAGCATTCATGCCGCATTCGAATCCCGAACGTATTGATACCACTAAATTGTTGAGTGTCCTTATCCCAAACAACGTGGACTGCTTTGTTGCCCGACTCATGTTCCCAATAAAAATCAGCTTCGTTTGGTTTTAAATCCGCTCCAACTATTCCATAGGTTTGATATTCAATATCCAAAAATTTGGCTGAGTTAAACCAAGGCCCTGGTTCATATTTTGTTTTTGTGTCACAAATAGTTTGCGCTACCACTTCGCCCATCATGCGCCCTGTGTACCAAACTTGTTCAATATTTTTCCTGCTTGGCAACTCATAAGTGCGTTCCACACAATCGCCTAGCGCATAAATGTTTTCAATGTTTGTTTGCAGATATTCATTTACCAATACACCGCGTTTTGTTTCAATGCCGGAATCCTTCAGAAATTCTATGTTAGGCGAAACCCCAACTGCCAAACCAACAAATTCACAGGAAATTGTTTCGCCCGAATTTGTTACAACGCACGTTACACTTCCATTAGCATCACTTTTAATTTCTTTCAGTTCGGTATTCGATTTTAAATTGACATGATGAGAACGAACATGTCTCGAAATCAAATTTGCTTCTTGCATAGGAAGCACCGCACTCCAAAACTCCGGCTCGCGAATCAACATGGTTACTCCAATCTTTCGCGAAAGCAACATCTCCGTCATCTCAATACCAATCAATCCGCCACCCACTATTACCGCGTGATTAATTCCTTTGGTGTTTTCTTCCATTAGCTCAAGATCAGGATATCCATATAACCCTTGAACTCCTTTTACATCCTGACCAGGCCAACCAAATTTATTTGACTTCGAGCCTGTAGCAATAATCAATATATCATATGAAAAAATGACGCCCGATTTCAGTTGCAACTGATTTGATGCGGGCATTACTTTTTCAACATGATCAAAAACTAAATCAATCCGATTCTTTTTCCAGAAAAAGTCTTCGTAAGGTTTTGTGTTTTCAAACTTCATGTGCCCCATGTAGATGTACATGAGTGCTGTGCGCGAATAGAAATGTTTGGTCTCTGATGAGATTATGGTAATCTGATGATCACTCCGTTTGCGAATGTGCCTGGCGGCTGTTACCCCAGCAATACCATTACCTATTATTACAATGCTACTCATGCTGCTGCAAAGGTGCAATATTCATTGCTAACTTCCTGTCTGGAAGAAGACAATCGCAGAAGAGTAGTATGCTGTTGCCTGAACTGAAAACCAGCGCTTACTTCGTAAAAAGAATCGCCCGTCAAATAATTACCCAGCTAAATACATTTTCTCGTAATACTCCTGCGCCATACGATTAGATCCAAACTGTGGCAACACATCCGTCATGCTTTGCTTTACAATCGCCATCCAGGCATCGGGCTTATTGTAGTAAAGCGATGTTATTTCATTTTCTAATAATGTAAGTAAGGTATTATGTTCCTGCGTATCGCGTTCATCTGAATTTTCTGATTCAGAGGGTGTAATGATAAAACAGTTTTTCCCGTGCTTAGAAAACTCCGGTATCCATCCATCAGGAATTGAAAGATTGACGCTTCCGTTCATCGCGGCCGTCATGCCCGAAGTGCCTGAAGCTTCCCGGTACATTCTGGGTGTATTGAGCCACAAATCTGATCCTCGCTTAAGTAATCCGGAAAGTTGCATCTCGTATCCCGTAAGGATAGCGCAGTTCGGTAAGCTTTTGATTTTATTATGAATGTCGTTAAAGATATCAATTGCTCCATAGTCTTCCGGATATGGTTTACCTGCCCAAATTACCTGAATCGGGTATTTGCTGTGGCTCACCAGTTTTTCGAAACGCTCAAAATCACGAATCAATAAATTAGCGCGTTTGTATGCTGCAAATCTTCTGGCCCAAACAATGGTGATTACATTCTCATCAAAAAGTTTACCCGTTTGATTTGCCACTACCTGAAACAACTCTCGCTTCAAACTTTTCTTCCTTTCCCGCAAGGCATTATCATTTCCATCCTTTAAAAATCCTGTCAGTTGTTTGTCCATCCAATAGGCTTGATTTTGCGCATTGGTAATAGAGGTAATCTCACAAATATCCTCGAAGTCCTCCCACATTTTACGAGATACTTCTCCATGCAAAACCGAAACGCCATTTGCTTTGCGCGACATTCTTAAAGCAGCGAGCGTATAACTCAAATTGTTTTCATCTGGTGCTGCTAATTTAAGAACCGTTTCCTTTGGCACATTATTAAAAAAGCTCATCACATCCATATAGGTAATAGCGTGCTCCTCATTACCTGCCTTTTCGGGTGTATGCGTGGTAAATACCACTCGCCTTTTTACCTCCTCTATATTGTTGTTATACTTATTCAATAAATAAAAACACAGCGGCAGTGCATGGCCTTCATTCATGTGATACACTTCGGTTTCGCGACCCAATACATCAAGCAACTTTGCGCCACCCGTGCCTAACAAAATAGATTGCGCAATACGCGCTGACTCATGACTGTCGTACAACCGATGGCAAATAGTTTGTGCCAAATAATCATTCTCTGGTATATCCGTGCTTAATAAAAAAATTGGTGCGGTATTAAATACTTCCGGTTTCAGTAACCACGCTTTTACTTTTACTTCGTGATTGTGAATGGTAATTGGAAATATGATGCCTGTATCTGTTAAGAATGAATAGTCCTTCTCTATATAACTAGCCTTAAGCGTTCCGTCCATGTTGCGCTCCTGATCGTAGTAGCCGTATTTCCAAAGAACGCCAATGCCAATAAGATTTTGCTTTAATTCATAAGCGCTGCGCATGTGTGAGCCCGACAAAAAACCCAATCCACCGCTGTATATTTTCAGCGGCTGGTCGATTGCAAACTCCATTGAAAAGTAGGCTACCGGCTTGGAATACTTTGTATCAATTTTATAAGAGAAAAGTTCTGAGGGCTTAATCATGCAATAAAGTTCGTTTAACAATAACTTAAAGGTTGCGAAAGTAACAAATGAAGCGGAATTGAGTTTAATAAATGTTTAGGTGTGGCGAAATAGCTAATTGCAATCGTTTGTTTTAGTGATTCACTTTTAGATCGCAATTCCTTTTTACCTTAGACGGACTTTTAATCACTTAAAATTTATGATCCGGTTTTTCTGCTATTCACTTACATTCCTTTCCCTCTCTTCCTTTTTTGCACTTCCGCAGAACCAAAATTTTGATCTGGATGCCAGCATTTTAAGAGGCAAAGAAGTTTATAGTGGGTATTGCATGAGCTGCCATCAGGAGCAGGGTGAGGGAATTGAAGATGTATATCCGCCACTGGCAAAATCAGATTATCTGATGGCCGAAAAAAAGCGCTCAATCATTCAAACTCTCTATGGTGTAAGTGGTGAAATAAAAGTTAATGGAAAAATTTATTCGGGTGAGATGACTGGATTTGAACTTACCGATCGCGAAACCAGCGATGTGTTAAATTATATTCGCAATTCGTTTGGCAATAAGGGGGAAGCAGTTACACCTGAAGAAGTAAACACTTTAAGGAAATAATATAAGCCTACCGAAAGCATAAGCCCACAATCACTTTGGCAGGAATACTACAATCATCAGGCAATTAGATTTTGTCTATCCAATGTTCTTTCCTTAAACCATTGCTTTTGAAGGTTTAATGGTTGGATAAATTTACTCGCGCTATTGGCGATACCCTCACTTTAAAGAATAAACTGGTGAATTGTTCAGGATTGATTAAATTAGTCATTCCGAACTGGAAAAAGATCTATAATATTATCAAGTGAAAGATTTTAAAGCAATCATTGAAGCCTATAAGCAAGTCGACTTTAGTCAACGAAAAGCTGCACTTGCTACAGTGGTAAAAGTTCGTGGCTCTTCATATCGCAGTCCGGGTGCGCGTATGCTAATTACAGATGATGGCCGCTGGGTTGGTTCCATTAGTGGCGGCTGTCTTGAAGGTGATGCCTTACGAAAAGCCCGCATGGTAATGGCCAATAAAATTGCTATGACTGTTACCTACGACACGCGTGAGGAAAGCAATCAGAACCTTGGAATAAGTTTAGGTTGCAATGGAGTAATTGATGTGTTGATTGAACCCGTAGATGAACACAATCAAAAAAATGTAATCAATCAATTTAGCTCTCTTGTAAATACAAAAGAACCCGTTGCATTAGCCACAATATTTAGCGGACCAAACTCTGTTGGTGAAAAGTTGCTTGTAACTAACTCGGGCGACTTTACCAGTTCGTTTTCAAATACAGAATTGAATAAGCTGGTTCAGTCGGACTTATTTAAACTCATTGAATCAAAAAGATCGGAAGCAAAAAACTATAACTTAGAAGGAGAGCAATTTGAAGTATTCATCGAACTGATTCAACCTACCTTGTCTTTAATAATTTTTGGTGGTGGTTTTGATGCGCGGCCTGTAAGTGAGTTGGCAAAATCGCTTGGCTGGAATGTTTCGGTAACGGATGAATGCGTTGCTCATATTGCGCCTATCTTTTTCCCAACTGCCGATAAGCTATCACTTTGCCAGCGTGAATTTATTGATCGTAATTTTGACATTACCCCATTTACAGCATGTGTGCTCATGTCTCATAATTATGAGTACGATCGCGATGTGCTTAAGAAATTGCTTAGCACACAAGCTCATTACATCGGTATTCTTGGTCCGCGCAAGCGATTTGATAAAATGCAGCAAGAATACTCCACTGCTGGCCTATCATTAAGTGAATTTGATTTTCAACGGATTCATTCTCCAATAGGATTAGATATTGGCGCTGAAGCTCCCGATGAAATCGCGCTTTCTATTATCTCAGAAATACAAAGCAAGTTTTCAAACCGCTCAGGCGGATTCTTAAAATACAATAGCGGCCCTATTCACCAGCGCGATGCAAAAAGCGATCAGGTATTTAAGCAGGTTTATATGGAGCCAATCGCAACTCAAAAGTCAGTATCTAAATAAATTCTAAGTGACAATCGGGATTATTATACTCGCTGCCGGTTCTTCTTCACGTTTAGGGCAATCCAAACAACTTATTCAACTAAACGGAAAGTCATTATTACAACATGCGGCAAACGTTGCGCTTAACTCGGAAGCTGATATTGTAATAACCATGGTGGGTTCAAATGCGCAATTGCATAAATCAGAAATTGAATCATTGAATGTTGAGATCATTGAAAATAAAGGTTGGCAACTAGGCATGGGAAATTCCCTAAAGGTTGGACTCAACCACCTTCTCACCAGCAAGACCAACATACAAGCAGCTATCATAATGGTTTGCGATCAACCTTACCTGACAGCTTCACATCTCAATACGTTGATTAACACATACAAAAAAGAAAAACCTGAAATTGTTGCCTCCACCTATAACTTGATAAAAGGAGTTCCGGCTCTCTTCGCTGCATCCTTGTTTCCAAAGCTGCTAAAATTAGGCGATACCGAAGGGGCCAGAAAGATTATTGAAAAGCATGTTGGCTCCATTGTGCTTGTGCCGTTTGAGAAGGGCGAGATTGATATTGATACCCCCGAAGATCTTGAGAGGTTAGGGTAGGTACATCACAAAGAAAAATCTTACCATTCAACCCTTCCGTTGTTTAAAAGATTTAATAATTCCTCATAACCTTTACCTTTGTTTAATAATGAGGGTTCTTCTTTTTTTACTTCTTTTCTTGTCGGCCACGTTAAGCATGGCCGAATCATTTCTCGTGTTTGAGGAGAATGGGAAAATGGGCATCAAAAATGAGCAGGGAAAAGTAGTTGTACCTGCCTCTTTCGAAGCTCTTGGCTGGTCGGACGGAAGTTTTTCTGTGATCGATGGCGTTACCGGATATCGCACCAACAACAAGTGGGGTATTCTTAATCTTAAAAAAGAATTTGTTACCAAGGCCGAGTATGAAACCCTCATTTATGCTGCGGGAGATTATTTTATTGTGAGCAAAAAAATTAATCCAGCGCTAATAAAATCTGGATGCATAACTATAAAAGGCGAAGTCAAAATTCCATTTCAATACGATGGTATAAGTATTCATGGTTTACGTGCCATTGTCTTTACTCTTAATCTCGGGCATTATTCTTATGGATTAATTGACTTGCAGAACAATGTTCTAATTCCTTTGCAATACAATAAGATAACCGCACTTGGCACGCTTCGTTTTGCTGCCGAAAATAAGAATGGCAAAATTGGTTTGTTCACCGATGCTGGTAAACCAATTACTGAATTTAAAATCGACAGCATCGCAGGCTATAAGTCGGGCTTCGCCACTATGTACCAAAATCTCGATCAAGGCTTACTCGATCAGGATGGCAAGATTGCGATTGAGCCCCGGTTCCAACAAATAAAAATTACCGATGCGGAAAAAGCTAGCTCCCTACCCCACCATGAGTGGTTTATTTTAAATGAAAAAAATGAAGTTCAACTTCGGGTGCAGGCCGATGACCTGTTACCAGCAACGGAAGATGCAATTATTTATAAGTACTCAAACAAGTACGGATTGCTTGGCCCAAGCATGAATGTTATTTTACCAGCCCAGTATGATCACTTAAAACCCCTGCGCAGCGGAGTTTTTATTGCGAAGAATAAAGGGAAGTCCGGTGTTATTCATGCCGATAATTCCGTTAGCATACCGATTATGTATGATTCACTTTTTGCTGATGGCGATTCTTTTCGGGCATTTAACAAACACACCGGATGGATACTAGTTGATCTGGAAAATAAAATAAAATCACAAAAGCAGTATGATTGGATTGGCTCCAAACAAACTGAACTTTATCCGGTAACTAATTTTAACTATTGGGGTGCTCTTAATAACACAGGTGCCGAGATAATTCATTGTGTCTATGATTCATTGATTCAGATTTCAGACACTCAACTTGTAGTAAAATTCAAAAATCAATACGGTATTATTTCTACTAAAGAAGAGTGGCTGGTATCCCCGCAGA
>Ga0154020_10004423_pt1 | contig 16747 bp, 8 predicted proteins | sample Klosneuvirus_201_FD_109709 | JGI IMG/M metagenome (GOLD analysis project Ga0154020, IMG submission 109709) | Active sludge microbial communities from wastewater, Klosterneuburg, Austria - Klosneuvirus_20160825_MG | ecosystem: Engineered > WWTP > Aerobic digester > Activated sludge | place...
CAAGTGGGTCGGCACGAGCGCGGGCCTCTTCGTGCTGCGCAAGGCGGCCAAGGTGTGGGAGCGCTACTCCCACGTCTCGGGGCACCTGCCCGACGACTGGGTCACGGCCCTCGTCGCGAAGGGCGACAAGGTGTTCGTGGGCACCTACGCGGGCGGCGTGGTCGAGGCCTCGCTCGGTCCGAAGCTGGCGGCGACGCCCCTCGGCGGCGGGATGGTCAACCTCGCGGGGCTCTCCTTCGACGGCGACACGTTGCTCGTCGCCACCATGGACGGCCTCCTCGCGCGCAAGGCCTCCGGGCCGCTGGTCGCCCGCCCCGGCGCGCTCGGGCGCGACGTGACCGCGGCGCTGCGCACGCCGAGCGGCCTGTTCGTCGCGAGTCGACGCGGCCTCTCGCGCGTCCCCTGAACCGCTTTCCGCACCGCGCGCGACCGCGTATCCTCCCTCCATGCCCGATTCCGAGCGTCGCAGTGCGTCTCGCTTGCCGGTCCTCCTCGGTGCAGAGATCGAGACCCCCGACGGCCGCGTCCGCAGCGCCGTCTCCAAGGACGCGAGCCCCACCGGGCTCTTGCTCCTCACGCGGGCCGAGCTCGCCATCGGCGACAAGGTCCGCCTCCACGTGCATCGCTCCGACACCGCGCTGCCTCCGCTCGAGGTGGTGGGCCAGGTGGTGCGCAGCGAAGCGCTCGACGAGAGCGAGGCGCTCCTCTGGCGCCGCAAGGTGGCCGTCGCCATCGAGGACATGCCGCCCGAGCTGTTCGCCGACGCCCGCGAGCTCGCCGAGCACCAGGCCAAGATCTACCACACGAAGTAGCCTCGCACGCTCGCGTCCGCATGAGTCGGCGAGGTCGTTCGTTCGTTTCGCCGACCCTCGATCGTCGTCGCCCCCCACGGCCACGATCGTGACGGAATGCGACGACGCTTCTGCAGCACCTCGTCGCACACGTCGACGTGCTTGCTCGATCGCGGCTCGTTTGGGAGGCTGCTGTCATGGGCTGGAAGATGCTGGCCGCGCTCGCCGCGGTCCTCGGTGCTTCATGTGTCGTCGACGCTCCCGCCACCGACGCGTCGGCCGGGACCTCCGCGCTCCTCGCGCGCACCCCGACCTTCGCGGAGCGCCTCGCGCACGCGACGCCGTTCGCGCGCGCGGCCAGCGGCGACGCGACGGGTGGCGTGGGGCTCGTCACGCGCCTCGGCGCTCGGCACGGCGGAGCGTGGACGCTCTCGCTCGACGGCGCCGACGTGCTGCGCCTCCGACCCCACGGCGCCGACGCTCCGCTCTCGTTCGACGGAAGCGTCGCGGTCTACCGCGACACGCAGGCGGCGGTCGACACCGCGATCGCCGCGGGCCCGGACGCGATGGAGTGGTTCTACGTCGCGCACCGCGCCGAGCCGCTGCGGATGGAGCTCGACGTCGAGTCGTTCGCAGGCCTCGGCGAGCCCCGCCCGTTCATGGGGGGCCTCGAGTGGCGCGACGAGAAGGGACCGCGCCTGCGCATGCCCGCGCCGTACGCGGTCGACGCGCGGGGCGAGCGGCGCGCCGTGCAGGTCGAGTACGTCGGAGGCAAGCTCGTCGTCTCGCTCGATGCGCGCTCGCTCACCGCGCCCATCGTCGTCGATCCCGCGGTCGAGGCGGTGCGGTGGACGCTGATCACGCCGACCCCTGGCAAGGAGCACGGCACCGCGGTGCTCGGTGGACACCTCTGGGTCCAGCCCTACAACGACGACGTCCTCTGGGAGCTCGATGGCACGAACTGGATCGCCCACAAGCCCAAGTTCCGGCCGCCGCGCGGCAACCGCGAGATCGCCGCCGTGGGTTCGCGGCTCGCGTCGTGGGACGGGAACGGCGCCGAGGTGTGGGAGTACGACGGCGCCGCGTGGACGCGCTTCACGCCGAGCTCGGGCCCGGCTGCGCGCAACTCGCCCGCGTTCGGCTCGTTCGGGGGCAAGGCCGTGGCGTTCGGCGGCTACACGCTCGGCGTCGGTGGCGGCGAGCAGACCGACACCTGGGAGTGGTCCGCGGGTGCGTGGACCAAGAAGGCCCCGGCCACCTCGCCCACCAAGGCGAGCCAGTGCCATCAGATGCTGGAGATCGGTGGCAAGGCCTACCTCTATGCGGCGCCCGAGCTGTGGAGCTGGGACGGCAGCAACTGGACGAAGGCGAGCAGCGGCGGCGCGTCGATCTACGACGACGGCACGCTCACCGCGGTGGGCGACAAGCCGGCCCTCGTCGGCGGCGGCTCCCTCGATGCGTGGGTGTTCGACGGCACCTCGTGGGCGAAGACGACCGGCGTCACCACCGAGGTCATCAAGAAGGCGCGGGCGGGCACCGCGGGCGGCAAGATGTTCGTCGTCTCGCAGACGCGCACCTGGACCTTCGACGGCACCAAGCTGACGACCGCCTTCGACCACGCGATCCCCACCAACGTCTCGGCGATGGTCGCCGTCGGCACCAAGCTCGTCGCGCTCGGCGGCACGCTCGGCGACGAGACCTGGGAGTACGACGGCACCAGGTGGCAGGAGAAGAAGCCGACCACGAAGCTGCCCGGTCGACGCAACCCGGCGATGGCCGCGCTCGGCACCAAGGCTGTGGTGTTCGGTGGCCGCGACTCCACCACCTACGATCTGCTCGCCGACACCTGGGAGTGGGACGGCACCGACTGGAAGAAGCTCACACCGACGACCAGCCCGACCGGACGCGAGTACCACACGATGGCGACGTTCGGCACCAAGGTCGTCATGTACGGCGGCGGCGGCCTCGTGGGCGGCGAGCACTGGGAGTGGGACGGCGCCACCTGGAAGCAGCTGACCCTCGTCCCGAACCCGGGCTCTCGATACCAGCCCGCGATGGCGACCGTCTCCGGCAAGCTCCTGCTCAGCGGGGGGATCTTCAGCGCGAGCGCCACCAGCCCCGCAGGTCCTTTCGACCTGTGGGAGTACAACGGCACCAGCTGGACGCCGAAGACGGCGATGCACGCGCCAGCGACGGCCACGGGCAGCGTCCTCGCGTCGTTCGGCACCCGCGCGATCCTGCAGGGCGGCTGGCTCGTCGACGAGACCTGGCTGTGGGACGGCACCGACTGGTCGCGACTCCCGACTGCGGGCATCAGCCCCGACCCGCGCACGACCGCCAGCGCGGCGGTGCTCGGCGGTGACCTCTACCTCACCGGCGGTTCGGCGTTGAGCGGGTACTGGTTCAGCGACGAGTTCTGGCGCATGCGCTTCGGCAAGGCGCAGGGCGTCGCGTGCACCAGCGACGCCGATTGCGCGTCCAACGCGTGCACCGATGGCGTGTGCTGCGGTGCGGCTTGCAAGGGCGCGTGTGAGGCCTGCAACGAGCCCGGGTTCGTCGGTGAGTGCGTCCCCGTGATCGGTGCTCCACGCACCAGTCATCCGAGCTGCCCGACCGCGGGCGCAGGCGGCCCCTGCGCCGCGCGGTGCGACGGCAGCTCGCGCACCGCGTGCGTGTTCGCCAAGACCGGCGTCTCGTGCGGCAAGGTCGCCTGCGCCAAGGGCATCGCGACCAAGGTCGGCGCGTGCGACGGGGCCGGTGCCTGCAGCGACGCCCCGACCTCGTGCGCGCCCTACGGGTGCAAGGACGAGACGGCCTGCGCCACCGGCTGCACGACCGACGCCGACTGCGCCGCGACCGCGCACTGCACCGCGGGCGCCTGCGTGCCCAAGAAGCTCGACGGGGTCACCTCTTCGGACCCGACCGAGTGCGCGAGCGGCAACGTCGCCGACGGCGTCTGCTGCAACAAGCCCTGCGGCGGCGCCTGCGAAGCGTGCGATCTGCCCGCCACCCTCGGCTCGTGCACCCGGTGCTCGGCAAGGCGCGTCACGGCGCGTGCCCCGCGCCGAGCGGGGGTAGCGCGTGCGCCGCCACCCTGTGCGACGGCGTCGTCGGCGCGTCGTGCGCAGGCTTCGTCGGCGTCGACGTCGCGTGCCGGCCGCGGAGCTGCACCGATGGCGTCGAGACCCTGCCGGCGAGCTGCGCGGGCACCGGCAGCTGCCCCGCGCTCGAGACCAAGACCTGCGCGCCGTTCCGCTGCGGCGACACGGCGTGCAAGACCAAGTGCGCGGCCGACGCCGACTGCGTCGAGAACTTCAAGTGCGACGTCGCGAGCGGCGCGTGCCTCGACGGCGCCACGTGCGACGGCGACCACACGGTTCGCGGCGCCAAGGGCGGCGACATCGACTGCACGCCCTACCGGTGCGCCGGCGCCTCGTGCCGCACGAGCTGTGGCTCTTCGGCCGACTGCGTGACGGGGCACCTCTGCGACCCGGCGAGCAGCGTCTGCATCCCGGCGACCGCCGACGCTCCCGTCGACGGCGGTGGCGGGTGCACCACGAGCCGCGGCTCCCGCACCCGCTCCGGCGCGCTCCTCCTGTTCGCGGCGATCGGCTCGCTCGTGCTCCGTCGGCGTCGCGCCCTTGGCTTCGTCGCGGCCAGCGCGGCGGTGTCGTGCTCCACCGCCGAGACGCCTCGCGACCCCGTCGCGACCGACCTCGCCCCCCTGCGCGCCGATGGCGAGATGGCCGCGCGGCTCGCGAAGGGCCTGGCCTTCGAGCCCGGTTCGACCGCGTTCGTCGCCCGCTCGGCAGGCGGACGCGTCGAGGCGCCGCGCTCCGCCGACCTCCCGCTCACCCTCCACGGCGCGCGCGCGTTCGGCGTGGACTTCGTCGGCGCAGCGAAGGTCGCCCCCACCGTCGAAGGCGGCGCGCTCGTCTACCGCGACGCCTACCCGTCGACCGACGCCGTGGTCGTCGCCGCCCCCGACGGCACCGTGGAGGTGGCCTGGATCGCCCGCGACGCCCGCGCGCCGCGCAGCTTCTCCCTCCGGCTGCCGAGCGCCCTCCGACCCCGCGTCGAGGGCAGCGCGGTGCTCCTCGCCGACGAGCAAGGCACCACCGTCGCGGGCCTGCGTCCGGCGCACGCGCGCGACCACGCCGGTCGTCGCTTCGCGCTCACCCCGCGCCTCGAGGGGTCGACGTACACGCTCGACGTTCCGGCGGACGCGGCGCTCCCCGTCGCCATCGACCCCGTCCTCGAGACGTTCTCGTGGACCAAGCTGCCCGGCTTCGTGCCCGTACGCGAGAAGGTGAGCGCGGCCGAGCTCGCCGGCAAGGTCGTGGCCGTCGGCGCGGGTGGCGATACGTGGACCTGGAACCCGACCAGCGGGTGGGCCGACACGGGCGCGCGCAGCGTGCTCGTCGGCAACGGCTGCAACGACATGGCGCAGCTCGGGGGCAAGCTCGTCCGCCTCGGCAACAGCTTCGTGACCTGGTTCTTCGACGGCACGAGCTGGAGCGCGATCGGGATCTCGCCGGCGCCGAGCCCCCGCACGTGCGCGGCGATGGCGTCGAACGCGGGGAAGATCCTCCTGTACGGAGGCGTGCACGCCCCCGATGGCGCGGTGCTGTCCGACACCTGGGAGTTCGACGGCAGCAAATGGACCCAGCTCTCCCCGACCACCTCCCCCGGGTACGAGGAACGGCCACAGTTGATGGCGAACACGGCAGGCGCGGTCCTCCGTGCCGGCGCCGAGACCTTCCAGTGGATCAGCGGCAACTGGGTCAAGGTCGGCAACTACCAGGCCGTCAACGGTACCCTCGGCGTGGGCGCCGCCAAACCGACCATCGTCGACATTGCAGGCGGTGGCGTCTGGGAGTTCGCCGGCAGCAGTTGGGTACTCAAGCCGATCCCCGGCAGCCCGCCGAGGGTGAAGGGTGTGAGCAGCGTCAATGGTCACGTCCTCGTCTTCAACGACGGCGACCCGACCACCGGCACCCACGACACGTGGGACTACGATGGCACGGCCTTCACCAAGACCACGCAGCTGGCCGTCCCGCCCTCGAGGGGCGTGGCCGCGTATGGCGGTGGCAAGGTCGTGGCGGAGGGCACACTCGGCACGTGGGAGTGGTCGGGCAGCCGCTGGACGCGCCGGTCGACGGTCGACCCCGGGGCAGGGCTCTACCGGGGCACCCTCTACGGCCTCGACGACCGCGCCGCGCACGTCGACTTCGACGCGCGCGACTGGAAGGACTGGGACGGCACGAACTGGACGACGCGCACGCTCACCAAGTGGCCCGACGCGCGCGACGACTTCGGCTCGGCCGGCCTCGGCACCAAGGTGCTCCTCCAGGGCGGCGGCTACTCGGGTGGCCCGAGCGGCTACGTCTCGACCGCCGAGACCTGGGAGTGCAGCTCCTCGTCGTGCGTCGTCAAGCCCACCACCGTCACGCCCACTGCGTTCCGAGGGACCATGGCGCGCCACGGCACGAGCGTGACCCTCGCGCGCGTCGGGTCCCCCTTCTGGTACGGCGCGATCGGCACGGTCTGGACCTGGACCGGCAGCGACTGGGCCGCGAAGACTCCTGTCCTCGAGCCGCCGGGGGTCTACGACGCACGGTTCGTGAACCTGGGTGGGCGCGCGCTCTACTACGGCGGCACCACGCCCGATCCCGTCAACGACGTCGCGTGGACCTGGGACGGCGCCACCTGGGCCAAGATCGTGCCCTCGACGCCGGTGCCGAACGGCACGCTCGTCCTCTCCGGAGGCGCACCGCTGGTGGTCGATCAAGGCGCCATGTGGAAGGGCGCCCTGCTCGGCGCCAAGGGCGGAGACTGCACCGTCGGCGGCGACTGCCTCTCGGGTCTGTGCGTCGACGGCAAGTGCTGCGACGGCGCGTGCACCGGCCAGTGCGAGGCGTGCAACGTCGTGGGCAAGGAGGGCACCTGCTCCCCGGTGACGGGCGCGCCCGTTGGCGCTCGCACCGCATGCACGAGCTCGCCCACCGCGTGCGGGCTCGCGTGCGACGGCGCCTCTCGCACCGCGTGCGCGCTCCCCAAGTCGGGCACCGCGTGCGGCGCCCCCAAGTGCAAGGACGGCATCGCGGCCTTACCCGGCACCTGCGACGGCGCAGGCGCGTGCGTCACCACGACCAAGACCTGCGCGCCGTTCCGCTGCGCGGGTGACGCGTGCGCGACGAGCTGCGTCGTGGACTACGACTGCGACCCGAGCGCGTACTGCGACGCGGGCGCGTGCGTGGCCAAGAAGAAGGCGGGCGACGCCGCCACCGAGGGCCGCACCTGCGCGACGGGCTACGCCGCCGACGGCGTGTGCTGCAACACGGCGTGCACCGGCGTCTGCGAGGCCTGCGACGCCGACGCGACGAAGGGCACCTGCACCCCGCGCGCGGGCGCAGCCAGGCACGGCGCCTGCCCGAAGCCCGCGAGCAGCGATCCGTGCGTCGCGACCACCTGCGACGGCAAGGTGGGCAACGTCTGCGCGGCGTACCCGGGGCCCGAGGTCGCTTGCGGCACCGCGGGGTGCGCCGACGGCGTCGAGCGCCGCGCGGTGAGCTGCGCGGGCGTCGGCGCCTGCCCGCTGCCCGAGACCAAGAAGTGCGCGCCCTACGTGTGCGGCGACGCCACCTGCCTCACGGCGTGCACGGAGGACAAGCAGTGCGCCCCCGGCAACCGGTGCAAGGAGGGCAAGTGCGCCTCGAGCTCCACGTGCGAGGGTGATCACTTCGTCGTGAGCCCTTCGGGCACCAAGACCAACTGCGCGCCGTTCCGCTGCGCCGATGGCGCCTGCGTGGAGAAGTGCAGCGACAGCACGGTCTGCCTCGCGGGCTACGCGTGCGACACGGCCTCCGGCAAGTGTGCGCCCGCGAGCGCGCCCGTCGCCGAGGACGGCGGCTGCGCGGTGCGCCCCGGGTCGGGATCGAGCGCGCCCCTCGCGGTGGCGCTGTCGCTGCTGCTCGTGCTCCGTCGCCGCCGCGTCAGGTAGGCGGCGGCGGGAGGATCGACTGGGTGCGGAGGGTCTGCGCGATCGCGAGGAAGGCCTTCTCGTCGGCGACCTTGCCCGCGTCGCGCAGCACGTCGACCAGATCGAGCACGTAGGGGAGGGCGCGCCGCGGCGTGCCCCCGTGGTTCGCGTCCACCAGCAGCACCGCTCGGCGGCAGCAGTACTCGGCCGCGTCGAGGTTCGCGACGTGGCGGTACGCGCGCCCCAGGAGGCGCAGGAGCGGCGCGAGGCCGCTCGACTCGATGCCCTCGAGCTGGGCGCGGAGGCGCACCGCGCGCTCGAAGCAGCGGAGCGCATCGTACCAGCGCGCCTCTTGCTCGTAGAGCTCGCCGAGCGCCACGAGCTCCTCGACCATGTGCGGGAGGTGCTCCGGCCCGGCGCCGTGCAGCACCGCGAGGGCGCGCTTGAGGACCTCCTCGCTGTGCGCGAGGTCCCGGGCGCCGTCGTGCCGGAGGTCGTGGTAGAGGTGGTAGAGGTGATCCATCGAGTCGGCGATCTCGGGCGCCTGCGCGCCGAGCGCGGTCTCGCGTAGGCGGAGGCCGTTCACGAACGCCTGCTCCGCGTGGGCCAGATCGCCGATCTTCTCGTAGGCGATCCCCATCCAGTCGAGCACCTCGGCGGCGCGCCGGCGCTCGGCTTCGTGCGGCGCGAGACCCTTGTAGGCGGCAGCGAGCGGGTCGAGCGCCTCCTTCACCTTGTCGGTGCGCACCAGCACCTCGCCGAGGGTCGCGAGCCCCCGCGCCGCGTCGACGCTGCCTTCGCCGTGCAGCTTCACGAAGTCGGCCAGCGCCTCGCGGGCGAGGGCCTCCGCCTCGTCGTTCTTCTTCGCGCGAACCAGGGCACGGCACCCCTCGACGGCGTCTTGGACGTGGGTCATGGAGCCGAACAGAGCAATCGTCCTGCCAGCGACGGGAAGCCGGAGCGTGGACCGCAATCCGGCCTCCCGAACACGCATACCTTGCGTCGAGCGAGGCGATTGCAGCATCGCTCCTCGCCACCGACGCACCTGCACCTCTCGCCCCCTGGGCGCGACGCTTGCACACGGGGGCCCCATGGCTGCAGAACTCGTCACGCTGGACGGCAACACCGCCGTCGCCGACGTCGCATATCGCCTCTCCGAAGTCATCGCCATCTACCCGATCACCCCGTCCTCGACCATGGGCGAGCTGAGCGACGAGTGGGCCGCGCACCACCGTCTCAACGTGTGGGGCACGATCCCCAACGTGACCGAGATGCAGTCCGAGGCCGGCGCGGCGGGCGCCGTGCACGGCGCGCTGCAAGCGGGCGCGCTCGCGACGACGTTCACCGCGTCGCAGGGCCTGCTCCTGATGATCCCCAACATGCTCAAGATCGCGGGGGAGCTCACCCCGTTCTGCATGCACGTCTCGGCGCGCACCCTCGCGACCCACGCGCTCTCGATCTTCGGCGATCACTCCGACGTCATGGCCTGCCGCATGACCGGGTTCGCCATGCTGTGCTCGAACTCGGTGCAGGAGGCGCACGACCTCGCGCTCATCGCGCACGCCACCACGCTCCGCGCGCGGGTGCCGTTCCTCCACTTCTTCGACGGCTTCCGCACCTCACACGAGGTGACCAAGATCAGCATGCTCGCGGACGACGATCTGCGCGCCCTGATCGACGAGAACGCCGTGCTCGCCCACCACGCCCACGCGCTCACGCCGGACCGCCCGGTCCTGCGCGGCACGGCGCAGAACCCCGACTCGTTCTTCCAGGCGCGCGAGGCCTGCAACAAGTACCACGACGCGGTCCCGGGCCTCGTGCAGGAGGCGATGGACGCCTTCGCCGCGCGCACTGGCCGGGCCTACCGGCTGTTCGACTACCTCGGTCACCCCGACGCCGATCGCGTGATCGTGATGATGGGCTCGGGCGCCGAGACCGTCGAGGAGACGATCGCCTACCTCAACGCCAAGGGTGCCCGCCTCGGCCTGCTCAAGGTGCGCCTGTTCCGCCCCTTCTCGCTGCGCGACTTCGCCGCCGCGCTCCCGAAGACCACCAAGTCGATCGCCGTGCTCGACCGCACCAAGGAGCCGGGCGCGGTCGGCGAGCCGCTCTACCAGGACGTGGTGACGGCGCTCGTCGAGGCCCAGACCGACGGTCTCTGGGCGGGCGCGCTCCCCCGCGTGATCGGCGGACGCTACGGCCTCTCCTCGAAGGAGTTCACGCCGGCGATGGTCCGCGCCGTGTACGACGAGCTCGAGAAGCCCGCGCCGAAGCGCCGCTTCACCGTGGGCATCCGCGACGACGTCACGAACCTGAGCCTCGCCTACGACCCGACCTTCGACATCGAGCCCGACGACGTGGTGCGCGCGGTGTTCTGGGGCCTCGGCGCCGACGGCACCGTGGGCGCCAACAAGAACTCGATCAAGATCATCGGCGAGGAGACCGACCGCTACCCACAGGGGTACTTCGTCTACGACTCCAAGAAGTCGGGCGCGATCACCATCTCCCACGTGCGGTTCGGGCCGCGGCCGATCAAGTCCGAGTACCTGATCTCGCGCGCGAGCTTCGTCGCGGTGCACCAGTGGAGCTTCCTCGAGCGGTACGACGTGCTCGAGCAGGCCCAGCCGGGCGCCACGCTGCTGCTCAACTCGCCGCTCGCCCCGGCCGAGGTGTGGGACGCGCTCCCGCGCGAACTCCAGGACGAGATCCTCGCCAAGAAGATCGAAATCTACACCATCGACGCGCTCTCGGTGGCGCGCGGCGTCGGCATGGGCGGCCGCATCAACACCCTGATGCAGACCTGCTTCTTCGCGCTCGCCAAGATCTTCCCGCGTGAGGAGGCCATCGGCTACATCAAGGGCGCGATCGAGAAGAGCTACAAGGCCAAGGGCAAGGAGGTCGTCGCGAAGAACTTCGCCGCCGTCGACGCCGCGCTCTCGCGCCTCTACCCGGTGCCCGTCCCGGCGAAGGCGACGAGCACGCGCCACAAGCCGCCGATCGTCGCGCCGAACGCGCCCGACTTCGTGCAGCGGGTCACGGCGATGATGCTGGGCAACAAGGGCGATCTGCTCCCCGTGAGCGCGTTCCCGCCCGACGGCACCTGGCCCACCGGCACGGCCAAGTGGGAGAAGCGCAACATCGCGGTCGACATCCCCGTGTGGGACGAGAAGATCTGCATCCAGTGCAACAAGTGCGCGATGGTGTGCCCGCACGCGGCCATCCGCGTGAAGGCCTACGACCAGACGCTCCTCGCGAAGAAGCCGGCCACGTTCAAGTCGGTCCCCTACAAGGGCGCTGAGTTCAAGGGCGACGCCTACACCGTGCAGATCGCCCCCGAGGACTGCACCGGCTGTACGCTCTGCGTCGAGGTCTGCCCGGCCAAGGACAAGGCCAACCCGCGCCACAAGTCGCTCGAGATGGCCCCGCAAGCCGCGCTCCGCGAGCCCGAGGCCGACAACTACCAGTTCTTCCTCGACCTGCCCGAGGCCAAGCGCACCAAGGTGTCGCTCGACGTCAAGGGCGCGCAGTTCTTCGAGCCGCTGTTCGAGTACTCGGGCGCGTGCTCGGGGTGCGGCGAGACCCCGTACATCAAGCTGGTCACCCAGCTGTTCGGCGATCGCACGCTGATCGCGAACGCCACCGGGTGCTCGTCGATCTACGGCGGCAACCTCCCGACCACGCCGTACACCACGAACCGCGAGGGCCGCGGCCCGGCCTGGGCCAACTCGCTGTTCGAGGACAACGCGGAGTTCGGGCTCGGCATGCGGCTCGCGGTCGACAAGCACGCCGAGCAGGCGAAGGAGCTGCTGCGTTCCCTCGCGGGCACGGTGGGGGTCGAGCTCGTGACCGCGCTCCTCGGCGCCGACATGGGCGACGAGGCGGGCATCGAGGCGCAGCGGGCCCGCGTGGTCGAGCTGCAGCGCAAGCTCGCGGGCTCGGCCGACCTCTCGGCGCGCCGCCTCGCCGGCCTCGCCGACTACCTCGTGCGCAAGAGCGTCTGGATCGTCGGCGGCGACGGGTGGGCGTACGACATCGGCTTCGGTGGCCTCGACCACGTGATCGCGTCGGGCAAGGACGTGAACCTGCTCGTGCTCGACACCGAGGTCTACTCCAACACCGGCGGTCAGCAGTCCAAGTCCACGCCGCGCGGCGCCGCCGCCAAGTTCGCGGTCAGCGGCAAGGACGGCCAGAAGAAGGACCTCGGCATGCTCGCCATGACCTACGGCAACGTCTACGTCGCGCGCATCGCGTTCGGCGCCAAGGACGTGCAGACGGTCAAGGCGCTGCTCGAGGCCGAGGCCTACCCGGGGCCTTCGCTCGTCATCGCGTACTCGCATTGCATCGCCCACGGCTACGACATGGCGCAGGGCACCCAGCAGCAGCGGCGCGCGGTCGAGACGGGCTACTGGCCGCTCTACCGCTTCGACCCCCGCAAGCGCCTCGAGGGCGAGAGCCCGCTCAAGCTCGACTCGGCGGCGCCCAAGGGCAAGCTGGTCGACTTCGCCCGCAACGAGACCCGCTTCCGCGTGGTCGAGCAGCAAGACCCAGAGCGGTTCCGCGCGCTCGCCGCGGCCGCCCAGGACGACATCTACACCCGCTGGGCCACCTACGAGAGCCTCGCCAAGGCCATGACCCCGACCCCCGTCGTCCTCGACAACACCGCCGACAAGCCCGGGTCCAAGGAGCACTGAGATGGATCTCGCAACCCGTTACCTGGGCCTCGACCTCGCGCACCCGTTCATGCCGGGCGCGTCGCCGCTCGCCGACGACCTCGACTCCGTCCGTCGCGTGGAGGACGCCGGCGCCGCCGCCATCGTGATGCGGTCGCTGTTCGAGGAGCAGATCCTCCGCGAGCGCGGCCGCACCCAGCACGACCTCGAGTCGCACACCGACGCCTACGCCGAGGCGAGCTCGTTCTTCCCCAAGAAGAGCGAGTTCCACCTGGGGCCGCACGAGTACCTGGAGCAGCTGCGTCGCATCAAGGGCGCGGTGGCGGTGCCGGTCATCGCCTCGCTCAACGGCCACAGCGCCGAGGGCTGGCTCGACTACGCGAAGCTCCTCGAGCAGGCCGGCGCCGACGCGCTCGAGCTCAACGTCTACCACGTGGCGACCGACCCGGACGAGAGCGCCGAGCAGGTCGACCGCCGGGTCCTCGACATCGTGTCGCGGGTGAAGGGCTCGGTGAAGCTCCCGCTCGCGGTGAAGCTGTCGCCGTTCCACTCGGCGCTCGCCCACCTCGCGCGCGAGATCGAGAAGGCCGGCGCGAGCGCGCTGGTCCTCTTCAACCGCTTCTACCAGCCGGACATCGACCCGGTGCTGCTCGAGGCGGTGCCACGGCTCGTGCTGTCGGACTCGCACGAGCTCCTCCTCCGGCTGCGGTGGCTCGCCGTCCTGTCCGGCAAGGCCAAGGCGGATCTCGCGTGCTCGGGTGGGGTGCACACCGGCCTCGACGCGGTCAAGGCGCTGATGGCCGGGGCCACGGTGGTGCAGACGGTCTCCGCGCTGCTCCACGACGGGCCGCAGCGGCTGCGCACCTTGAAGGAGGAGGTGGTGCGCTTCCTCGAGGAGCACGAGTACGAGTCGCTGGCGCAGCTCCGCGGCAACATGAACCTGTCCCGTTGCCCCGATCCGAGCGCCTTCGAGCGCGGGAACTACATGCGGGTGCTCCAGAGCTGGCGCTGAAGGCACCAGCGCCGAACTCGGCGCGAGCGCAGGCGAGCCCGAGGTTCCCCTTTACTTCACAGTGAAGAGGCCGAACGATCGGATTCGGGAGTGCAGAACGACGACGTATCCGAGAGGGTGTCGCGCGACGTCCGGGAGCGGATGCTCGCGATCGGCGACCCGTTCCTCGTGTACGTCGCCCTGCCGCTCGCGGCGGTCGTGGCGACGCGCGAGCTCGTGCAGGGGCGCACCGCGATCCTGCCCTACGCGATCCTGCAGGTGGTCGCGGGGCTCGCGCTGTACGCGCTGCGCCGCGCCTCGTCGCACCTGCGCGCGTGGGTGATCCTGATGTACGGCGTGGGCCTCGGGACGCTCGCGCTCGTCGCCTTCGGTCCGCTGCTCGGCGTCGGCGTCATCTACACGTGGACCATCGTCGCGGCCGCGGGGCTCATCGGGCGCAACGCGATGATCGTCACCCTGTCGCTGTCACTGGTGTCGATGGCAGCCGTTGCGGTCGGCAACGTGAAGGGCTGGCTCCCGCCGCTGCCGGCGCGGGCCTTCGACTTCGCCCGCGCCGAGCCCTGGCTCCGCTTCGCCGCGACGCTCGGGACCGCGGGCGCCGCGATCGGCCTCCTCACCAACCGCATCATCTGGACGCTCGAGACCGCGCTGACCGAAGCCACCCAGGCGCTCGAGCGCGAGCGGGTCGAGCGGAGCGAGCGGGAGCGCGCCCAGGACGCCCTCGCGCGGGCGCAGCGGCTCGAGGCCGTCGGGCGCCTCGCGGCGGGCGTGGCCCACGATCTCAACAACTCGCTCGCGGTCGTCCTGTGCAACGCCGAGTCGCTGCGCGCGCAGGAGGACGATCACGGTCGCCTCCTCTCCGACCTGATCAACGCGGCGCGCAGCGCCGAGGAGACCACCCGCCAGCTCACGTTCCTCGGGCGCAAGGACACCGAGGCGGGCAAGAGCTGCGTGCCCTCGATGGTGGTCGAGCAGCTCGTGCGATCGGTCCAGCGGCTCCTGCCGCCCGGGATCCTGCTGCAGGTGCGCGGGGAGAGCACGCGGTCGGTCGCGCTCTCGGGCGCCCGGCTCGAGCAGGTCCTCCTGAACCTCGTCTTGAACGCGCGCGACGCGATGCCGTCCGGCGGCGCCGTGCGCCTGTCGATCGAGGACCGCGGGGAGCAGCTGGTCCTCGCGGTCACCGACGACGGCGTCGGCATGTCCGACGAGGTCCGCGATCGCGTGTTCGAGCCGTTCTTCACCACCAAGGAGCCGGGCCGCGGCATCGGCCTCGGCCTGTCGATGGTGCATGGGCTCGTGACCGAGGTGGGGGGCACGGTCGAAGTGGCGTCGGCGCCGGGCAAGGGCACCACGTTCACGCTGTGTCTCCCCGCGGTCGCGCCCGCGGCCTCCACGCCGTCGGAGCCACGCCTCGTCCCTTCGCGACGCGCCAAGATCCTGCTGCTCGAGGACGAGCCGTTCGTGCTCCGCGCGATCCAGCGCGTGCTGCGCGCCGCGGGCCACGAGGTCACGTCGGCGGTCGACGGCGCGGGCGCCGAGGAGGCCCTCGCGAGCGCCGGCGACTTCGACCTCCTGTTCACCGATGCGGTGGTGCCCGGCACGGACACGAGCTCGGTGATCGCGCACTTCCTCGAGCGCCACCCGCGCGCGCCGGTGCTGGTGTGCTCGGGGTTCGTGCGCGAGGAGCTCGTGCGCCGCGGGATCCGCGCCGGGGAGTTCTTCTTCCTCAAGAAGCCGTTCGAGCCCGCCACGCTGCGCGCCGCGGTCGACGAGGCGCTGGGCGCGGCGCCCCAGGGATCCTAGCCTCCCACCTCGTGGCTTCGTCCGTGCTCGCCGTGGCGACCCGCGCCTTGCTCGACGCGTGCGAGCGGCTGGGGCACGACGTGGAGCCGGTGGTCGCGTCGCTCGGCCTGTCGCGCGCGGCGCTCGCCGAGCCCGACGCGCGCCTGTCGGTGGCCGCGGCCGACGCCGCGTGGGTCGCGTGCAGCGCGGTCGCCCGCGACCCCGACCTCGCGCTCCACGCCGCCGAGCTCGTCCCCGAGTCGGCGTTCCGGGTGCTCGACTACCTCGCGACCACGGGCGTCACGGTGGGCGCGGGCCTCGAGCGCGTGGCCGACTACTTCCGGATCGTCGATCCCCGCGGCGAGCTCGTCGTCCGTCCGCGGGTCGACGACGTGGCGCTCGTCTTCCGGAGCCCCGCGGGGTTGCCCGTGCCGGCCCCGGCGCAGCAGTTCACGCTCGGGCTCCTGTGGCTCCGTGTCCGCGCGGCGGTGGAGGCGCCGTGGTCCCCCACCGAGGTGGCGTTCACCCATGCGCCTCCCTCCGATCCCACGGAGCACCGCCGCGTGTTCGGGGTCCCGCCGCGGTTCGAGGCCGAGGAGGCCGTGCTCGCGCTGCCGCGGGCGGTCTGGGACGCCGCCCCCCGCCGCGCCGATCGCGCCCTCTTCGCGGTCCTCGATCAGCACGCGCGCATGCTCGCCGCCGCGACGCCGCAGGGCTCGCCGCTCGCCGAGCAGGTCCGTCGCGCGATCGAGGAGACGCTCGTCGACGGCGCGGCGCCCCTCGCGAGCGTCGCGCGTCGACTCGCGACCAGCGAGCGGTCGCTGCAGCGCGCGCTCGAGGCCGAGGGCCTCACGTTCCTCGAGATGCTCGACGCCGTGCGGAGGAGCCGGGCCGAGGCCCTCCTCCGCGCGGGCGTCTCGCTGGTCGAGATCAGCTACCTCGTCGGCTTCTCCGAGCAGAGCGCGTTCACCCGGGCCTTCAAGCGCTGGACCGGGACCACGCCGCGAGAGGCGCGCAAGCGCCTCGCGACCTAGAACCGCTGCGTGACGCCCAGCAGCCCGTAGAGCGGGAGCCCCGCGACCGGCGTGAGCTGGTCGGAGGTCGCGAAGCCGACGCGCACGGTCACGTCCGTCGTGCTCGTGACCCCGAGGGCCGCGCGCACGCCGAAGCGGAGCGTGCCGCCCCCGCCACCCAGGAAGCCTCCCTCGGCGCCCGGGTACGCGAGCCGGCGATAGGTGGCGGTCGGCGCGACGTGGGTCGCGAACGAGCGGTCCCAGCTCGCTTCGAGCGCCACCATCCAGCGCTCGGAGAAATACCCCGCCGTGAGCGAGGCCACCGCCGCGAGCTGGGTCATGCGCAGCAGCGTCGCCTCCACGCGCCGGATCTCGAGCGCCAGCCCCGGCTGGAGCCCGAAGCCTCGCGAGGAGAGCCACGCGGTCTGCGCGCCCGTCGCGAAGGCGAAGTCGCCGAGGCCCGGCGAGGAGGGGAGCAACAGGCGGCCGAGCACGAA
>Ga0154020_10004424_pt1 | contig 16745 bp, 15 predicted proteins | sample Klosneuvirus_201_FD_109709 | JGI IMG/M metagenome (GOLD analysis project Ga0154020, IMG submission 109709) | Active sludge microbial communities from wastewater, Klosterneuburg, Austria - Klosneuvirus_20160825_MG | ecosystem: Engineered > WWTP > Aerobic digester > Activated sludge | place...
AACGTGTTGCCGCGTACATTGACCATTTATGATGCCAAAGGCGACCGCGTGTTCACACAGTACTACACCATCGGAAGGCCATACGACAGGATGGATGTTGATATGCGTGCTTACGGTAAAGGATTGTACTGGGTTGAGATCGGTGACCTGAACGGTAACCGGATCACCATGTGCAGGGTTGTGATACAGTAACAAACCAATATTTAATTATAAAGTCCCCCGGAATAAACCGGGGGACTTTTTTTGTGTGGAGTATGAAGCCCTTAATATTTAATACCTTCATTCATCAAAATGAGCATATGCCACCCGGAGAATTTTACAAACAAAGAATTGAAGCATTACAAAAAGATCTAAGCCTGTTGCATAAAAAGAAGTCAAACCTTGCCTGGTTGCGCTTTGCATCCATTTCAGGTATAATTGCAGCCTGGTATTTTTTGATCCCTTTTGGTTTATGGTATGTATTGGTTCCCGCATTTTTGTTAATGATATTGTTTACAAGGCTGGTTTTTGCAGATATTAAAAACAAATCAGCCATTGAACACCAAAAAATACTGGTGAGCATAAATGAAGATGAAATAAAAGCACTTAACCATCATTATCATCATTTTGCCGACGGCCGGGAATTTATTCCGAAAGAACATTTTTATGCCAATGACCTGGACATTTTCGGAGATGCTTCACTGTATCAATACATGAACCGAACCGGTTCTGAGATGGGTAGCAATACACTGGCAACATGGCTATCCAATCCGGCAAGCCCGGAAGTCATTTTACAAAGACAGGAAGCTGTAAAAGAGCTGGTATTACAAACTGCCTGGCGGCAACATTTACAGGCATTTGGAGCAGCAGAGAAAATACAAAAAGTAACCCAGGACCGTTTACAGGATTGGTTTACAGAAGATGACAGGTTTATTAATAACCGATCCTGGAAAATAATAAGGTACCTGGTACCGGCTATGATGCTTACGGTAATTGTATTGAATATTACCGATGTGCTGAATAACTATTTCAGGAATTATTGCCTGCTGGCTTCTGCGCTGCTGGCATTTTACATCAGCAAAAAAGTTACACCCCTGCATAACCAGGTTTCGAAAATGACCGGTGAACTGGAAGTACTTTCAGACAGTATTCGGTTAATTGAGCAAACTGCATTCGGATCAGCCTTATTACAGGATCTGCAGCATCAATATAAAAAACAACAGGGAAAAGCATCAGCGCAATTATACCAACTTAAAAAAATACTGGAACGGCTTGATCTCCGGTTTAATTTTGTAGTATTTATTCCTCTCAACATTATTCTTCAATGGGACCTGCAGCAGGTAATGGCCCTGGAGAAATGGAAAAGACAGAACCATAAAAATGTAATTGACTGGTTTAACGCATTAGGCGAATTTGAAGCGCTGAACAGCTTATCAACCTTATCTTTTAATCATCCGCACTGGTGTTTTCCAACGCTTAAAGAAACACATTTTTTCATGGAAGGTAAAGACATAGGCCATCCATTAATTCCTGCAGCAAATTGTGTAAACAACCCGGTAAGAATAGATAAAAGCGGCGAGTTGATGCTCGTAACCGGCAGCAATATGGCCGGGAAGAGTACTTATTTGCGGAGCATTGGGATCAATACCGTGTTGGCCATGGCCGGTGCCCCGGTTTGTGCATCCGGTTTTTGTTTATCGCCTGTACAGGTCATCAGCAGTATGCGCATTGCTGATAACCTGGCAGAAAGCACTTCAACTTTTTATGCCGAATTAAAAAAATTAAAAACGATCATTGAAAAAGTCAACAATAAAGAAAAGGTTTTTATTTTACTGGATGAAATTTTAAGAGGCACCAATTCGCTGGACCGTCATACCGGGTCTGCAGCGCTTATTAAACAAATGATCAGGCACGATGCGGTATGCATCATAGCAACCCATGATGTAGAACTTGCAAAAATGAAAGATGAATATCCAGCCAATATTTTAAACTATCACTTTGATGTACAGGTAAGTAATGATGAACTGTATTTTGACTACCGGCTAAAGGAAGGCATTTGTACCAGTTTAAATGCATCTATATTAATGAAGAAGATCGGGATCGAATTGTAAAGTAATGTTTATTGGTTAAACCGTAAACCCGTTAATCCGTTAATTGGTTAATCCGTTAATTGGTTTAAAGGTTGTATAAAAACTTATGAACCATTAAACCATTACCTGTTGCACATTGAATATTGAACATTGTTTGTTGAATATTTACCTGTTGCATATTGCCAATTGCTTATTGCCTATTAAAAAATTACCTACCCTTTCCCCATCCAAACCAATCGTTACCATTTGCATATAACATCAGCGCCATTAAGATCACGAAGCCGAATATCTGTGCATATTCCAGGAATTTTTCACTGGGTTTGCGGCCGGTGATCATTTCACCCAAAGTAAACATAACATGCCCGCCATCCAGTGCAGGTATGGGTAATAAATTCATGAATGCCAGGATCACAGAAAACAGGGCTGTGATCTCCCAAAACCGCTGCCAATCCCATTCGGTTCCTGAAAAAATGGATCCCATGGTCTTAAAACCGCCAACTGCTTTATAAGCACCGGTACTGGGTGAAAGTATAAGTTTAAACTGATCGATATAATCTTTTAATGAAGTTACTGCCAGCTTAAAACCTGCCGGGAAAGCAGCAAAGAATCCATAGTCCTTGTGATCGATCTTCAACACACCCAAACTGTCAAAATGTTTAAAACTCAACATGGTTGGATTCATTTTACCGTCTTCATCAAGCTGAACCGGTAATAAAATTTCTTTTCCCTGTCTTTCTACGGTAAGCATTACCTGCCCATTCTTTTTTGTACCGAAATAAGCAGCTGCCTCATCGAAATATTCTATATTAACGGAATCTACTTTTACTATTTTGTCCCAAAACTGTAACCCGGCTTTTTTTGCATTCGATGTATCATTTTTGTCAAAATCACCCAGGATGGCCGGTATTCGTGGTAAGAATAACCTGCCCTTGGATTTCTTTTTTTCGACCAGCTGACCGATCAGGCTCCTGGGTATTTCAATATTGGTGTCTTTTGCATTTCGTACAATATTGATCTGTCCGCCCCCGCTGAAAAGAATTTTTTTCGGGATATCTTCAAAATACTGAATGGTATCATTATTTACCGCGATGACTTTATCTCCGTCCCTTAATCCAATTTCATACATCAGTGAATCGGTAACCCATATTCCGTTTTTTACGGATTTATTCGGCATTTTATCTTCGCCCCAGGCCATTAAAATGCCCGCATAAATTATAAATGCCAGTAAAATATTCACGGTTACGCCACCCAGCATGATGATCAACCGCTGCCAGGCCGGTTTGCTCCTGAATTCCCAGGGCTGCGGTGGCAGTTTCAATTGTTCCTTGTCCATGCTTTCATCAACCATGCCCGATATTTTTACATAACCGCCCAAAGGCAACCAGCCAATGCCATACACCGTATCTCCCACTTTCTTTTTTACAATAGAAAACCAGGGATCAAAGAACAGGTAAAATTTTTCAACCCTGCATTTGAACCATTTGGCGGTAATATAATGTCCGAATTCGTGCAGTATGATCAGTATTGACAGCGACAATAAAAGCTGTGCAACCTTTAATCCAACGCTGGGCCAGTTTATTGCTAATAAGGTAATATCCATTTTGTAAAAAAATTAATTTATGATTGATACCCGTAAAAGAAATGAGAAAGATACATGTACTATTTACAGGTTGATCAATGAAGCGGCAAAATTACGGGCTTCGCCGTCGCTTTCAAAATATTCCTGTAAAGTTGGCTTTTCAATATAAGCTACATTTTCCATGGTCTTTTCCACCATGGCCGTCATATCCAAAAAGCCAATACGGTTACGCAGAAAGGCCCATACTGCTATTTCATTGGCAGCATTTAAGATACAGGGCATATTGCCGGCTTTATTGAGTGCCTCCATGGCAAGTGATAAATTTCTGAAAGTTTTAACATCGGGCTCTTCAAAATTGAGGGCAGGGTATTTGCGGAAATTAAGCCTTGGAAAATCATTTTTGATCCTGCCAGGGAAAGCCAAAGCATATTGAATGGGCAGTTTCATATCCGGCAAACCCATTTGTGCTTTTATACTGCCATCCTGGAACTGAACCATGCTGTGAATAATACTCTGCGGATGTATCACCACTTCTATCTGGTCGGGCCGCAAATTAAAAAGCCACTTGGCTTCGATCATCTCCAGCCCTTTATTCATAAGGGTTGCAGAGTCGATGGATATTTTTGCACCCATGCTCCAGTTGGGATGCTGCAGGGCATGATCTCTTTTTACATTCACCAGGAAATTGGGTTTCTTTCCCAAAAAAGGGCCACCACTGGCAGTGAGAATAATTTTTTCGATCGGGTTCCTGACTTCACCAACCAGGCATTGAAAAATAGCAGAATGTTCACTGTCGACCGGTATGACCGGTACTCTTTTTTCAATGGCCTTCTGCATCACGATATCGCCTGCTACAACCAGTGTTTCTTTATTGGCCAAACCAACCGCTTTGCCTTTTTCTACAGCCTTCAGCGTAGGCTTCAAACCTGCAAAACCTACGATACCGGCCAGCATCATATCGTAGGTATCAAAATCTGCTACTTCTTCCAGTGCTTTTTCGCCGGCAAAAACCTTAATACCGGCAGATGATAATGCATCTTTTAAACCCGCATACTTTGATTCATCCCCAATTACAACTGCATTGGGCCTGAATTCAAGCGCCTGGCTTATCAATAGTGTATCATTGGTTTGTGCTGTTAATATTTCTACTTCAAACAGATCTGTGTTTGCACGGATCACTTCCAGTGCCTGGGTACCAATTGAACCCGTGGAGCCAAATATTGCAATGCGTTTTTTTGATGTCTGATCGGCCATTATGATTACCAGGTTATTCCAACAAATCTAACTTAATAATTGTTGCAACGCAATTTTCGCCTTATTAAAATTGAATTTTTGAATAATATCATTCATCATATCCTGAATTTTTTCATTACATAAATTAGATATAGAGCCCTCATGCGTATGATGCAGCGAGGCAGTATGGGAAAAGTTCCCGGCTTCTATATCGGCACCCACTTTTTTATACGCATCCCGGAAAGGCATCCCGCCGGTGACCAGTTTATTTACTGCTTCCACACTGAATAAATAAGTATACCGGGCATCATTGAGCAGATCCTTTTTAATGATCATATTTTCCAGCATAAGCCCGGTCATCTGCAGGCAATCATTTAAATTTTCAAAAGCGGGAATGATGTGTTCTTTTATTAATTGAAGATCGCGGTGATAACCGGAAGGCAGGTTGGCCGTCATCAGCATGATCTCATTGGGTAATGCCTGGATGCGGTTACAATGAGCACGAACCAGTTCAAATACATCCGGATTTTTTTTGTGTGGCATGATGCTGCTGCCGGTAGTTAATTCATCCGGGAAAGAAATGAACCCAAAATTCTGGTTGAGATACAGGCAGGCATCCATACTGAATTTTGCAAGTGTAGCAGCAATATTGGCCATAGCTGATGCCACGATCTTTTCTGTTTTACCCCTGCCCATTTGTGCATACACCACATTATAGTTCAGATCGTCAAAACCCAATAGTTCAGTTGTCATTTGCCGGTTGATGGGAAAAGAAGAACCATAGCCCGCTGCAGAACCCAGTGGATTTTTATTGACAACCCGGTATGCTGCTTCCAGCGTTAACAGGTCATCTACCAGGCTTTCGGCATAAGCACCAAACCACAAGCCAAATGATGAAGGCATGGCCAGCTGCAGGTGTGTATATCCCGGTAAAAGATCATCCTTATACCTTTCACTTTGCAATATCAAAAGATCAAATACTGCTTTGGCATTGATCACTGTTTTTTCGATCTCAGCCCTTAAGAATAATTTCAGGTCCACCAGCACCTGGTCGTTCCTGCTCCTGGCACTGTGTATTTTTTTCCCGGTATCGCCCAGTTTTTGTGTCAGCATATATTCAACCTGGGAATGTATATCTTCAATACCATTGTCTAAACTAAAATTACCACTTTCAATTTGGGTATATATTTCCCTTAAAGCTGCCACCAGTAATTCCAATTCGTCCCTGGTCAATAACCCAACCGATTCCAGCATTGTAATATGCGCCAGGGAGCCCAATACATCAAAGGGCGCCAGGTAAATATCCAGGTTCCTGTCATTACCAACAGTAAATCTTTCTACTTCTGCAAATGCGGCCTTATCTTTTTGCCAGAGTTTCATACCCCCACCTCCGCTGGTTAGCGGAGAGTCTGCACTTTTTATATCTGCCATTTTATTTTTTATTTGAGGTGAAATTATTTCAAATTATTTGTTCGATTATTTTTATGTATGTATTTATTCCGTCTTCTATTTCCGACAGGTAAATAAATTCATCCGCCGTATGGCTGCGGGCACTGTCACCGGGCCCGCATTTCAGCACAGGTACCGGTATCAATGACGCATCTGATGTTGTAGGAGAACCATATGTTTGTTTGCCCAAATTGATCCCTGCCAACACCAGGGGATGTGCTTTATCAATTTTTGAAGAACGTAAACGCATACTCCTGGGTTTGACTTCAGCGATTACATGCTGTTTGATCTCTTCCAGTATTTCTTCGTGAGTGTAAACATCTGTCACCCTGATATCAACAATAAAATGGCAGGTTGCAGGAACTACATTGTGTGCTTTGTTATCAGTATTCACAGATGTAACAGACATTTTTACGGGCCCCAGGGTTTCGGATATTTTTGAGAACCGGTAAGATTTAAACCAACTGATATCCTGCATGGCTTTGTAAATGGCATTCTCTCCTTCTTCCCTGGCGGCATGCCCGGCTTTGCCGGTTGAAATACAATCCAGCACCAGCAAGCCTTTTTCAGCAATAGCGAGATTGGTCAGCGTTGGCTCACCTACTATAGCAACATCGATCTTTGGCAATAATGACAGGATACTTTCGATCCCGTTCTTTCCACTGATCTCTTCTTCTGCAGTTGCGGCTATGATTAAATTATATTTCAGATCCCGCATTTCATAAAAATGGCAAAAGGCTGTTATCAATGCCACCAGGCATCCACCGGCATCATTACTACCCAGGCCAAATAATTTTTCATCCTTTTGGATGGGAGAAAAAGGATCTATACTGTATTGCGTGTTGGGCTTTACGGTATCATGATGTGAGTTCAGCAACAAGGTTGGCCTGGCAGCATCAAAATACTTATTCTTGCACCAGATATTATTCAAATGCCTGTTAAACGGGATATCCTTACTTTGAAAAAATGTTTCAATTACTGCAGCCGTATTTTCTTCTGATGTACTGAATGACGGAGTTGCTACCAGTTTTTTCAATAGCTCAATGGCATCATGGTATGGTTTATTTTCTGTCATGGTTTGATCAATGTTCCAATGGTATTTTCAGTTATGTTTTGTAACAGGTCATTGGCATCGCCGATCAATACTTCCTGTACACCTGCGTCTATTGCTGCAAATGCGTTTCCGATCTTTGGCAATATGCCATCAGCCAGTTTTTTATCCTGCATCAACTGCCGGTATTTTGTTTTATTGATAAGTGGAATGACCGAATCATCATCATCCATATTTTCCAGGACGCCTTTTTTCTCAAAACAATAGATCAGTCTTACAGCAAACTCCTTTGACAAGGCAACAGCCAATGCTGAAGCAATGGTATCGGCATTGGTATTTAAAAGTTGCCCATTCCCGTCATGCGTTAAAGGTGCAATAACAGGTACCAGATTATTATTCAAAAATATTTGCAGGTTATTTACACCAACTGAATCATATTTTATATCGCCGACAAAACCATAATCAATGTCTGCAACCGGCCGTTTTACAGCAGGAATAATATTCGCGTCAGCACCGGTTAATCCAATGGCATTGCAATGATGGGCCTGTAAAGATGCAACCAGTTTTTTATTGACCAGGCCGCCATACACCATCGTTACCAGGTCAATGGTAGATCCATCGGTTATTCTTCTGCCGTTTATATAATCAGGTTCAATACCAAGCTGCCTGCCGAGCGTTGTTGCGATCCTGCCTCCGCCATGAACCAATATTTTCTTTTGTGGAATGGCCGCAAAATTTGTAAGGAATGATTGCAATGCTGGATCATTATCTACTACATTGCCCCCGATCTTGATAACGAATAAGTTTTCCATTACATTGATTTTATGATCTCACTTAATACAGATTGCGCTGCCCAAACCCTGTTACCGGCCTGTTGGGTAACGATACTGTTCGGGCTGTCCAGTACCTCATCACTCAATTCAACATTACGGCGCACCGGTAAACAATGCAACACTTTAGCGTCATTTGTCAATGCCAGTTTTTTATGATCAAGCATCCAGCCTGCATCACTGCATAATATTTTCCCGTAATCATGGTAGCTACTCCAGTTTTTCACATACACGTAATCGGCATTTTGCAATGCTTCATCCTGGCTGGTAATAATGGTTGCATGTTTAGTGAAGGCACTGTCAAGTTCATACCTTTCGGGATGCGTGATCACAAGATCTGCAGCCCCCCATGCACCCACCCATTGGGCAAAAGAATTAGCCACACATTGCGGCAATGCTTTTACATGCGGAGCCCAAGTTAATACCACTTTTGGTTTACGGGTTCCTTTAAAAGTTTCTTTGATGGTTATGATATCGGTAAGACTTTGCAGCGGATGCAAGGTTGCACTCTCCAGGCTAACGATGGGAACAGCAGCATATTTTATGAACTGGCTGATCACCGTTTCTGCATAATCAGCCTCCCTGTTTAACAATAATGGAAATGTGCGGATGCATAAAATATCAAAATACTGTCCCAACACCGGTGCTGCATCTTTGATATGTTCAACTGTAGTTCCATTCATAATTGCCCCTTCTTCAAACTCCAATGCCCATCCCTCTTTATCTACATTAAACACAATGGCTTCCATACCCAGGTTGGCAGCAGCTACCTGTGTACTTAACCGGGTGCGTAATGATGGGTTTAAAAATAATAAGCCAATTCGTTTACCTGCTCCCAGTTCTTTACCGGCAAACGGATCTGCTTTATATTTTAATGCCTGTTCAACCAGCGCATTTATATTATCAACATCATTTACTGAAATAAAATTCACCAATTTGTTATTTTTTAATTAATAATTAACGGTCAGACGAGACCCCGAAATAACCGGGGCAGGTTGTCAGACCGGGTTCACGGTCAGATGACACATCAGACCGGGTTCAATTCTGTTTTAATAGCCTGTAAAAAAATATCTGCTTCGGTTTTGGTAATATTCAGCGCCGGCAAAAGCCTGATCACATTGGGTTTTGCTTCGCCAGTAAATATCCGGTGTTTGAACAGGAGATTCTTTTTAACCATATTCAACTGTTCGGGCAACTCGATCCCGATCATCAAACCCCTTCCCCTCACTTCGGTTATATTCGGCATTTTTTTTAATTCCGCCATCAAATAATCACCCATTGTTTTTGCATTATTCACCAGGTCATCTTTCTCAATTACTTCCAGAACAGCCAGCGCTGCTGCGCAGGCCAGGTGATTACCGCCAAAAGTGGTACCCAGCATAAAATGTTTGGGTTGAATTTTTGGAGCAATGGAAATGGCACCAACCGGGAACCCGTTTCCCATGCCCTTCGCCATACTGTATATATCAGCATCTACCCCGGCAAAATCATGTGCATAAAATTTTCCGCTTCTTCCATAACCACATTGCACCGAATCAGCAATGAATACTGCATCGTGATCATCACAAAGCGTTCTTATCTTCTGCAAAAAAGAATTGGAAGCCACATTAATTCCACCAACGCCCTGTATACCTTCAATGATCACTGATGAAATATCATGCTGTTTAAAAGCTGACCCCAATGCGGCCTCATCATTAAAGGGAAGAAAAATAACATTGTCCGTTTCATTGACCGGTGCAATAATATTTGGATTATCGGTTGCAGCCACTGCTAAAGAAGTTCTGCCATGAAATGCTTTTTTAAAAGCAATGATCTTTTTCCTGCCATTGTAAAAAGATGCCAGTTTAAGTGCATTCTCATTGGCTTCGGCGCCTGAGTTACATAAAAAAAGCTGGTAGCCTTCCTTTCCGGATATCCTGCCCAGCTTTTCAGCCAGCTCAACCTGTATTGGAATTTTTACGGAGTTGGAATAGAACCCTACCTTATGCAACTGGTCTTCGATCCGCTTTACATAATGCGGGTGTGTATGGCCAATAGAGATAACCGCATGCCCGCCATACATGTCTAAATATTTTTCGCCTTTATCATCCCACACATAACTACCTGCTGCTTTTTCAATGCAGATGTCGTTGAGTGGATATACATCAAATAATTTCATACCCCTGTCCCCTAAAGGGGAACTTAGATTATTAGTGAATAATTAATTTCAAACTGTCGTTAACTTTAACTGCTTCGTAAAGTATCGTTGATACTGAATGTTCCAAAGTCCCCTTTAGGGGATTTTGTGGCCTAAAAATAATTTGCCTTTAATTGCAATCCTGTTGTTTCGTCCAGGCCAAACATCAAATTCATATTCTGAACTGCCTGCCCGCTGGCTCCTTTCAATAAATTATCAATGATGGAATGAATCACCAGTTTATTGCCAATTTTTTCCAATTGGATAAAACATTTATTGGTATTGACCACCTGCTTTAAAAATACGGGTTCCTCACTTAATACGATGAAAGGATGTGCAGCATAATATTTTGTATACAATGCAGTCAGTTCCTTTTTTGCTAACCCGCATTTTATTTGTGAGCTTATGAATATACCCCTTGTAAAATCTCCCCGCCAGGGTATAAAATTGAGATCAACATTAACTGAAGGATCTAATTTTAAAAAAGACTGTACGATCTCTGCCAGGTGCTGATGAGACAGAGTTTTATACGCCTGTATATTATTGGCCCGCCAGCTGAAATGTGATGTGGCATTGAGCCCCTGCCCTGCCCCTGTTGAGCCTGTTATACCCGTGGTATGAATCTCTTTCAGTAATCCTGCTTTTGCCAGCGGCAATAAACCCAATTGAATGGCAGTGGCAAAACAGCCTGGGTTTGCAATGTTTGTTGCTTTTTTTATCAACGCTTTATTTAATTCCGGTAAACCGTATACAAATTTTCTTTTCCCCACGGTGCCGCCCAGCCTGAAATCCTGGCTTAGGTCTATGATCTTTGTTTTAGCATTGAATGTATTTGCTGATAAAAAATTCATTGCTTCGCCATGCCCCGTACATAAAAACAAAACATCTATATCCCGGTTTATTGCTGATGTAAATTTCAACACGGTATCACCCAGCAGGTCCTTGTGGACGGCGTATAAAAAATGATCCGCATTGCTTTTGCTGTGTACAAAAACAATCTCAGCAGCCGGGTGATTCAGTAAGATCCTGATCAGTTCACCGCCGGTGTAACCTGCACCGCCAATGATACCGACCTTTATTTTATTTTTCATTTACCGATTGTTTTACAGCATGATAGATCATGGCCTGGTTACCGAAAATTTTTGAAAATCCCCGCACATCTTCACCGGTCCAGCCATTATTCATTTCCCCGTATTTACCAAATTTGCTGCTCATCAGGTCATAGTCAGATTCAATTCCGGTGATTTGAAAACGATAAGGTACCAGGTCTACAAACACTTTACCGGTAACATTTTCCTGCGACCTTTCGAAGAATGCTTCTATATCCCGCATCACCGGGTCAAGTATCTGTCCTTCATGCATCCAGTTACCATAAAATAAAGCCAGCTGGTCTTTCCAGTTCAGCTGCCATTTGGTTAATACATGTTTTTCCAGTGCATGGTGTGCTTTTAAGATCACCATAGGAGCAGCAGCTTCAAAACCAACACGCCCTTTGATGCCTATAATGGTATCACCAACATGTATATCCCTGCCAATGCCAAAAGGCCCGGCCATTTGCTGCACTTTCTGTATCGCTTCTACAGGATGGTTAAATACCTCCCCATTAACCTGTATAAGTTCTCCTTTTACAAAACCCAATTCCAAATTCACTGTTCCGGTTGCTGTAACCTGCGTTGGCCAGGCTTCTTCGGGCAGCATGCCTTTGCTGTTCAGTGTTTCTTTACCGCCAACACTGGTGCCCCATAAACCTTTGTTGACCGAGTACATTGATCTTTCAAAATCCATTTCAACACCTTTGCTTTTCAAATAAGTGATCTCATCTTCACGGCTTAATTTGAGGTCTCGAATCGGTGTAACTATCTCAATGCCGGGTATCATGATGTTGAAGATCATATCGAACCGCACCTGGTCGTTACCGGCACCGGTACTGCCATGGGCTACCATATCGGCCTGTAAAAGTTTTACATGTTCGGCAATAAACACGGCCTGTGTTAAGCGTTCGGCGCTTACACTTAGTGGATAGGTATTATTTTTCAACACATTTCCGAAAACCAGGTACCTGATCATTTTATCATAATAACTCCGGACCGCATCAATGCTGGTATGCGATCTAACACCCAGCCTGTAAGCATGTGCTTCGATCTTTTTTAATTCATCGGCTGTAAAACCACCGGTATTGACAATGACCGAATGCACTTCATAACCTTTTTCTTCTGTGAAGTATTTAACACAGTAAGTGGTATCCAATCCGCCGCTAAATCCCAGGACAACTTTCTTACCCATACTGATCTGTTTTAAAAATTAAAAAAATGATGTAACAATGATCTTGAAGGTACTGTACCCTGTTTCTTCTGTAAAAACTGGAGCAGCTTACTTTGCTTGATCCGCATGAACCTTTCGTAGATCCTGGAATGCTTTTTAAACTCCTGTTTTGTTTCTTCCGGTTCAAAGTGATCTTCAGGGTCGAACAGCATGGCCGTACACATACAGTTCTTCCTTTCCTTGCTCATTAAAATATCGTAATTGACACAACTTTTGCAGCCGGCCCAAAACTGTTCATCCGTAGTGAGTTCAGAATAAGTTACCGGTTCATAACCCAGGTCAGAATTGATCTTCATCACCGCCAGCCCTGTGGTTAAACCGAATATTTTTGATGCAGGATATTTTTCCCGGCTGAGTTCAAAGATCCTTTTTTTAATAGCCTTTGCCACGCCGGTCTTGCGGTAAGGAGGAGAAACGATCAGCCCGCTGTTGGCAACAAACTTATTGTGTTCCCAAACTTCTATATAGCAAAAGCCAACCCACTCACCATCCGTTGTAACAGCAATAACTGATTTACCTTCCGTTATTTTTTGCTCAACATATTCAGGCGAACGTTTGGCAATGCCTGTACCCCTTGCTTTTGCCGAGGATGCCATTTCTTCGGTGATGATCGCTGCGTAATGACTATCGGCTGCCGTGGCAACCCTGATAATAATGTTACTGTTATCCAATTTTAAAAATTGAAAAAGATGATTAAAGAATGTTACAGAAAATTTTCGGAGATTTTTTCACTGACAGGGGCAGGTTTTAGCTACTCGTCCTATCAGCATCCACGTCGGGATAAGGCTGCATATTCAAACAGGTTCACAAATGCATACCCGTTGCCCCGTGAAGCGAAGTTCGTATGCATGATATGTAATATTGTCCTGTTCATTTTTTGATACTATGCTCTGTTAAGGGCACAAAAGTATATTATTTTGAAAACAATGGCCGATATTTTTTTAAAAGGCCCGTAATTTTTGGGTAAATTTTAGTTAATGAACTTTTCGAGTTCCTCTGCGATCTTCCTGTCATTGCTCAGCCGCGGTACTTTATTTTGTCCGCCCAGTTTGCCGATGCTTTTCATATAATCAATGAAACCGTTCTTCTTTACGGGAGATATTTTTAACTGCTGGAGAATATTGCCGCCAACCAGGTCATCATAATACACATTTTTTTTACGGAGGTTATCATCCACTTTTTTTGAAAAAGCTTTTATATCGGCAGGTGTATTTTCAAATTCGATAAACCATTCATGATAACTTTTTCCGGCATCGGTTGAAATTTTTGGTGCCACTGTAAATTCTGTAATGGGTATATTTTCTTCAGCAGCAGCCTGCAGCAAAGCGGCTTCCACTTCTTCGCTGATCACATGCTCGCCGAAGGCTGATATAAAATGTTTGGTACGCCCGGTAACCACCAGCCGGTAAGGGTTTGTAGAAACAAATTTTACCGTATCACCGATATTGTATCCCCACAAACCCGCATTGCTGTTGATGATCAGGGCATAGTTCTCACCAGTTTTTACATCCTTTAATGATAACCTGGTGGGATTTTCATTAAAAATTTCGCCGGCAGGAACAAATTCAAAAAATATACCGCTGTTGGTATTCAGCAACAGGCCTTCTGCCTTTTGAGAATCCTGGAAAGCAAAAAAACCTTCACTGGCAGGAAACAGTTCTATACTATCGATTGTACGGCCGATGCTTTCAAAAAGTTTGGCTTTGTAAGGTTCAAAATTTACACCACCCTGTACCATCACATTAAAATTGGGAAACAGTTCACCTACTTTTTTCCCGCTTTTTTCGGTCAGCCTGTCGAAGTACATCTGCATCCATGGCGGTATGCCGCTGATGAGCGTCATATTCTGGCTGATCGTTTCTTCCACGATCTTATCCAGTTTTTCTTCCCATTCATCAATACAATTGGTGGTAAATGACGGCAACTGGTTCGACCTTAAATATTTTGGGATATGGTGATTTACGATGCCGCTTAACCTGCCGGTGGGAATGCCGCCAACACGTTCCAGTACAGGCGAACCGCTCAGGAATATCATTTTGCCATCAGAAAACCTGGAGTTGCCGGTTTCCCACATATAACACAATAAAGCATTACGGGCTGTGTTGATATGGTTTGGAATGGAATCCTTTGTTATCGGGATATATTTTACACCGCTGGTTGTACCACTGGTTTTGGAAAAATAAATGGGCTGACCTTTCCACAACACATTGTGTGTTCCCTGCTTTATTTTTTCGATATATGGTTTTATGGCTTCATAATCCCTGAGTGGCACATGCTTTTTAAAATCTTCGTAAGTTTTAATGTTGGCAAAATCATGATCTTTTCCAAAAACTGTTTTCGTCCCAACTTTAATAAGATGATTGAAAATAGCCTGCTGGTCTGCTTCAGCGGTTTCCATCCCCTTCCTGATCTGTTTATGTATATAGCCGGCAAAGGGCTTTGCCAATATGGATTTTATCTTCATTACACTTTATTCAATCGTTCAATACAAATTTAAGTTGTTTTTTTGTTGAATAAAAGCAAAGATTTATGAATGGAAAACTATTTACAATCACATGACCATTCTTTACCCAGGTCGATCACGGTTACAACCACCAAACCATCATCCTTTGGAGCAAATACGATCCGTACATATTGTTTATCGCTGGTATACCCTTCTACCGGGTAGGTCATTCCCCGCTTATCTGATTGTATTTTTTTATGGTTGATCTTTCCGTTTTTTAAAATTTCCCTTACTTCCGCTTCATCTATATTCCTGCAATCCATGCGGCATTTGGCATGTTTGCTGAAGATCAGTTTGGTGGTATTACGGTTGAAACCGGGAATTTCTTCCGGTTTTTCATCAGCCGGTAAAACAGCGGGAACGGTTATCCTTTTTTCTGACTGTTCAGTTGCCGGCTTTCCAGGTGTAGGTCCGCGTTGATTCTTTTTTATAAAAAAAAGCAATAAAGCCGCAGAAACGAGGAAAATATATGGCAGGTATTTTTTAAGCATGTTGCAAGTTACGGTAATACGTTAATCCGTTAATACGTTAATCGGTTAATACGTTAATTGGTTATTCGTTGATCCGTTTAAAACTGTACCATATGGCCTGCCTGCTCTTAGGTAGGTTTCTACACCCAATTTCTGTAATTTTGCGGCAATGAACAAAACAGTAGCATTACATACACTGGGCTGTAAACTTAATTTTTCCGAAACATCTTCCATTGGCAGATTACTGGAAAATGATGGCTTTGAAAAAAGGAATTTTGACGAAGTGGCGGATGTGTATGTGATCAATACCTGTTCAGTTACGGATAATGCAGATAAGGAATGCAGGATGCTGGTACGCCGTATTCAGCGTAAGGCCCCGGAAGCCCTGGTGGTCATCACCGGTTGTTATGCCCAGTTAAAACCGGCAGAAATTGCTGCGATCCCGGGTGTTGACCTGGTTTTGGGCGCTGCAGAAAAATTCAACATCGCTCAACATTTAAAAGAAATTGCCAAAGGCGACAGCACTAAGATCTGTAGTTGTGATATTGAGGATGTACATGAATTTACAGCATCCCATTCCATCAACGACCGCACCCGTATATTTTTAAAGGTGCAGGATGGCTGTGATTATAGTTGCTCTTTCTGTACCATTCCCATGGCCAGGGGAAAAAGCAGGAGTGATAGTATCCCCAATGTGATCGCCAATGTGGAAGCCATTGCAGCGCAAGGTGCAAAAGAAATTGTATTAACGGGGATCAACCTGGGCGATTTTGGCCCCCCCACCCCCATTGGTCGCCATAGGCTTGCCGAAGGCGATGCCCAGGGAGGGAGATTGGAGCATGAGAAACATAACTTCTTTTCATTGATAAATGAGTTAGATAAAGTAGTTGGCATAGAGCGTTTTCGTATCTCTTCCATTGAGCCAAATTTATTAACCAACGATATCATTGAATTTGTGAGCAACAGTAAAAAGTTCATGCCGCATTTTCATATTCCGTTGCAAAGTGGAAGTGATAAGATCCTGGGATTGATGAGACGCCGTTATAAAAGGGACCTGTATACC
>Ga0154020_10004426_pt1 | contig 16742 bp, 12 predicted proteins | sample Klosneuvirus_201_FD_109709 | JGI IMG/M metagenome (GOLD analysis project Ga0154020, IMG submission 109709) | Active sludge microbial communities from wastewater, Klosterneuburg, Austria - Klosneuvirus_20160825_MG | ecosystem: Engineered > WWTP > Aerobic digester > Activated sludge | place...
AAGATCACAAAGCCTTGTTAAGTTTGTATAAAAGGATCTGATTTGTAAACATCAATAGTTTGTTTCAGTTTCCATACGCGGTGTTCATCTTGCTCATCTAAGTTCAACGACGAAGTAGCTTTTTTAGCAGAGTCTAAATAGAGTCAATTGGCGGAGATCGCAAAAACAAATTGCGGACACATCCTAACTGATAGTTTGCGTAATATTAGTTTTGGCACTCAACAAGAATTATTTGACCATCTTGATCGATCTGATGGCAATTCTTAGGGATGGTTTCATTGTTTCTATAAAAGCCGTAAGGACTACTCATGGAGCTTTGAATCTCACCAAAGCAAACACTGAGTTCTGAAATCGCAGTAATTTCAGAACGAAAACTTTTTCCTTGAGACCAAGGCCATTCGGGGTGGCGGGCTTTTAATTTATCACAACTTTGCCAAGAAGCTTGGGTTGAACTTGGTCTTAAATTTATCAGATCCTGTAGCTCATATAAACCATGTTCTAAATTAATCACAATAATCGGTGCGCATAATAGAGCTTTCCAAATCTTGTGAGAAGACATTTCGTAGTAATAGGTCCAGAGAAGAACTGGTGTCATCGACAAACCAATATAATAATAGGAGTGAATAAAAGAATGTTCACCGTCCATAAATACAATGACTAAAAATTGAACCCCTAGCAGTAACCATAGAGAGATTGAATTTAGTTCTATTTTTTTAAAGCGATTTTTAGCCCACAGGCTAAGAGCAAAAATAGGTAAATAGGGAATATTTATTTGTTCCAAAAATAAACGAAATACTTTGAGTGGCTGAGAGAAAAAATCAATGAATGCTTTTATGGGATCACGAAAATCAGTTAAATAATAACGATCTAAATCAGATAAAGACCGAATCCATTTAATTCCAAAGAAATAATAGGTGAGCATCATTGTCATGGATGGAATGATCCAGGAGAGGCGTGTTCGGATCTGTTGTAAAGGGTTTGATAATAAAAAAAGTGGACCAAAGGCAACAATGGCAGTGGGTTTTTCGAGTAAACCCAAGGTTGCTAATAGGAAGGGCCAAAATATTTTTTGTGGGAAGCGGAGACTGATTCCCAGAGCCAGAGTACAAAGTATTAAAGATAAAAAATCTGGCATAAAGCGATGAAAGTAAAGTCCTGAGATGGGTGTGAGAATTAAAAGGAGACTCGGAATTTCGCAAGAAATCCCTAGGATTTTAATTTCTTTCCAGGTGCGGTAATTCAGAAACCAAAGCCCAATGGCCAGAAATAAATAAATCAAGCGCGCTAGGGTTCGAGCTGTTGAGGTCTCCAAGAGAAAGGCCGGTGCGGTGAGATAATTTAATAGTGGAAACTCCATTTCTAAAATAGCATCTTTATCTCCACCAGCTAAGGAACGTGGTAGAAATGCAAAGTCTTTATCATGAAATTTCCAGTCAATCATAAATCTTTGACTAACTGCGAGTGTCACATTTTGTCGAATGATATGAGGATGTGAAAAACCAATAAAAGAATATAAAATCGACACTGTAATTTTAAAAGCAATCATTCCGAAAAGGAAGCGCTTCATGAGCGGGAAGTTCCCTTTGAAAAAAATCTTGAAACACAAAGTCGAAGAACCGTAAACAATCCTTTGTAAATTTCTGATTGTGAAATTTTAGATTGACCATAGCGACGATCTTGAAAATGAATGGGTATTTCATGGACACTTTTTGTTGTCCTACATATCATGTAAGTGCATTCTAGAAAAAAGGAATAGCCATCAGCTTTAACGTCCTTAATGGGTAGACGCTCTAATAATGAGGCATGAAATCCACGAAATGAGGTTGTTGTTTCACGACAGGTAATACCTAAAACATATCGAGAAAGAAAATTAGCTCCAAAACTAATAAATCGTCTGAATCCATGATAATCCAACTTACCGCCTTCAGCAAAGCGGGAACCTATCACAAATTCATATTTGTCGAGAGCCTCAACAAGAGATTTGATAACAGCAGGATCGTGAGAAAAATCAGCATCCATAGTTATTAATTTACCATAACCTTGAGTTCGAGCGTAGGTAATCGCTTCAGAGTGGGCACTGCCAACTCCGAGTTTACCAGCGCGATGGTGTACTTTTAGTTTCCAGTTATTTTTGGAGATAGCGTCTAACACATCACCAGTTCCATCTGGCGAATTATCATCGATGACATAAATATCAGCATTAGGAACAGAGTTCCAAATTCCTTCTAATAAAGGAGTTATATTCTCTTTTTCATTATAGGTTGCTGTAAATACAAGCACTTTAGATGCATTCGACTTCATCATAGCAGACTAGCGATGAAGCTCTCTTTTGTCAACGCTGAGACTTTATGAATAGATTCTATTGTAAAAGACAGTATTTCAATTGAGTGAGTTCGAAAGTACCTCAAATTTTAAATAAAATGCTTTTGGCTCCATTATTTTAGAGAATGGGGAGGGTGGTTTTGCTTATCAAATGCAATAACAATAATAAGATGTTTGAACCTCTATTTTGACAACTTTTTTGACATTTTGTGGGTCTTTTATATTTAAAATATTTTCTATTTAATTTCTTAAATGGTATTTTCTATCTCTAAATTGAATAACAAAATGAGGTTGATAGAGAGTGAGACCTGTTTTTTATCATTATAACCTTATCCAAACAGACTAAAGTTTTATTTCAAAATGTCGAAAGGAGGAGAAACTAGACAAAAGAAGAGGTCTCAGTATGAGCAAAAACTTAATATTATCTCCATTGACCTTTTTATTTTGTGTGCTTTTAATTTCCTGTACTAAAACTCAAACCAATTCTCACAATAGTGAGAAAGGCAAACAGGGCGAAGAGGTCGATCATCCTCATAGGGATATGACGGAAAATGAAAACTCTGATGAAGAAGCAGAGCATATTGCAAATCAGGAACATGTTGATGGTGATCATAATGTTGATCATTCAAAATTATCTAGAAAACATCGGACTAAAAAAACAAAAAAAGTAGAATTTGAAACTGCAGAGAGTGTTGGACACCACAAAAAAACAAAGAATCTTTCCGTGCGTGAAGAGATGACTGAAGAAAAAAATGGAAGGAGTACGAAGGGGGCTGCAAAATTGCGAAAGCCTGCTAGTGAAGACCATATTCATGCTAACGAAAAAGTTCCAATAAATGTAACGCCAGAACAAGCTTATAAATATTTGCGGCACGGAAATACTCGTTATCTGAGTAAGAGCGATGCAAAAAGCGGAAATGGTTTGTTGCGAGATGATGGGATTTCTCAACTTGATAGAGATAGAATGGTAACAGTACAAAAACCGCACACCATTATTTTATCCTGTTCGGATTCTAGGGTTCCACCGGAAGTGATTTTTGATCAAAAATTAGGAGAAATATTTGTTGTTAGAACGGCGGGTGAATCCTTAGATAAATCCGTCATCGCTAGTATTGAATATGCTGTGGATCACTTGGGAGCTTCTTTACTCGTTGTGATGGGCCATGAATCCTGTGGTGCGGTTAATGCGAGTTTAGCATATATAAAAGATAAAAGAGAATGTGATAAAAATCAAAAGGCGAAAGAGTGTGATTCCATAACGGGCCTTTCTCCTTCTTTGGAATCACTGGTTCAAGAAATCTCTCCTCGAGTCCAAAAGTTTGTAATGAATAATGAAAACTCTACAACCTATGCTGCTTTTTCAGATTCTCTTAGAGCTGAATCGAAAGAAAATGCTATTGGTGTTGCTTTTAAACTATTGAAAGAATCAAAAATTATTAAAAAAGATGTTGAAGCCGGAAATCTTGAAATTAGAACGGCAATTTATAGTCTACGTTCTGGAAAAGTTGATTTTTTCGCTAAAGTCGGTCCATAAAAAGATCCAACATTTATTATGAAAATACGGATCATGATTATAATTTTTATTCATGGTCAGTTATTTTAATAACGAACCCGATAGTGTTCATTTTTTAATTGCCTTTAATTATGACCTGTTATAATTCAACACCTGTATCCAAAATTACACAGCCTTAATCGATAACCTTCTTGAATCATAAGTAATTTCAAATAGTTAATTTTTGAAGAGGCTTGCCTTGATGGTTCATCTTTTGCTTATTCAGCAAAGAAGTTGCAATGAAGCATTCTAAGAAACGAATAAGGATTGGGAGGGGAGAAGTAATGAAATATTATATGTTAGGGCTTATCTTTTTAGGGTTATTCTCATTAAGAGCAATGGGGCAAGAAACAGAGCCTGAAAATTTAATTATTGATTCTATTGAATGTTCAGGGAACGAAAATACCGATTGTGAAATCATTAAAAAAGAAATTTACCTGAATCCTGGCGACAACATTAATGAGGATGAAATTCAAAACGCCAAAATTCGTCTACAACTCCTTGGTCTATTTAAATCAGTTGATCTTTCATTAAGTAAAGGGTCAGAGCGTGGTCACGTTATTTTAAAGACTGAAGTGAAAGAAGCCAGTCCCTACTTTTCAGAAACAACTATTAATCGGACTGTGACTTTTAAGGGTGGTCATAGAAATCTCTTTGGTTTAGGTAAAGTATTGCAATTATCGTTCGAACCTGCTCAAGGTGTTTTCGATAATTATGGTTCCTCGGCAGGATCTATTGAATATATTGATCCTCATTTGTTTGGTCAAAAAAAGTATTTTTTTAATTCAAGATTAAATTATTTTAAAAATGAAAATTCTGATAATTATTTTGGAGTCATCAATGAAACGACTCTGGATGCCCATATTGGGTGGAGGTTTTTTGATTTTTCTTATCTTACAGCGGGAGTTTATAAGTCAATTTACAACGTGAAAAGTTACGATGACTCAACTGGATTAATAGAGAAAAAGCGAGAAGAACGTTCAGGTTATAAATTCAATTATGGGTGGGATAGCGAAGACGATAGCTACTTTCCAACGGATGGTTCGAGATTTGATCTCACTTATTTTAAATGGAATGATAGAGATGATAAGGGTCAATTAAAAACTAACTTTAAAAAAAATTGGGCTTGGGACGCAAAAAATATCTTTGCCGTAAACCTGGGATATCTTTTGGGTTTAAATCAATATTATTATCATGATCAAAAAATTGGTATGGAATGGAATTATCAGATCCGGCGCGGTGAAACAAGTCGTTCTATCACAGATTTAAGATTTAACTTGAATGCCTATATTACTAGATCAATCTCTGACTCAATGTTTTTTTCTTCATTTAAAACAATTGAAACAGGACTTCTTTTTGATACTAAAGATTTTGGTATAATTAGACTTTCGTTAGTCCGATTCTACAAAATTGAAAATGGATATTTGTGATGAAGTTTACTATATTATTCCTATTTACCTTACCATTAATTGGATTGGCCTTTGAAGCGAAACTCATTAAAAAACTTGATCATTTTGATGTTCGGGTTTCAGGGATAGAATTACCAATCGATTTATTAGCAAAAGATTTAAAAAGTGGATTTTCAACCATTATGATTGCCCGGCTTGGATTGTGGAAGAATGACAAAGAGGAATCTAATCGTCGACTCAATATAAAAGTGTATTTTGATTTATGGGAAGAAGTTTATACCATTCAATGGGAACAGGGGACTGAGAAAATCACACTAAAAGTTTCAACTCAAACAGAGGCTCTGAAGGTTTTAAGTTCTTATACCTTTAAATCATCAATATCAGCAGAAGAGTTAAATAGAAAAAATATAACCTTTGCAATAATCTTTGGATTGGAAATTGATCCCATAACAAAAGATAAACGAAAAAAAATTCGAAAGTGGTTAGCTGATAACAACGTGAATTCGCCAGCAACTCCTGCAGGGTCTATAACGAATGTTAATCTAAAATCCAATGCTAGACTTGCCTCAACAGCACCCTCTTTAGATACTTTAAATTCAGGTTCCTTATCTCGAGGGCTTTTTGGAAAGATATTAGACTCTGAATTAGGTGATGACATTGATTCAGCAAAATGGTCTTTTTTGTCTCCTAAGACTTCTCTGTCTTCAAAGGATGTTATCAATGAGAAATAAAGTGGCATTGCTGTTATCGGTATGCTTGTTGGTGATGAGTATGATACCAATTGGTGCGGCCTTCTTTTTTATTAGTGATGCGTTTAGCTCGCAAGAGTCTATTTATAAAAACCGAAATTTAAATGAAGTTTTTGATACAACTCAAAAACATCTGCGAGCACTCTCCAAATTTGAACCTGAAAAGGAAACAGAGCTAAAAGCTCTGTTCTCTAAGATCCAAGATTTGAAACTTATTTATGGAGATGATTCATTTTTCAGTGATCGAGTAAAATCTTCACTTTCAAAGTATTTTATTATTGGATTTGGAGCATCGCTTTTTTTCTCCCTCTTCTTGGGATTAACCTTGGCTAAAAAAATAAATCAAATTTACAAAAAAGCTTTTGATGAACTGCAACAGCAAAAAGATAGAGCCCAATACCTTGAAGAAATGGCACATTGGCAGAATATTGCTAAACAAATGGCCCATGAAATTCGTCGTCCCTTACAACCAATTTTGAGCTGGGTTTCGAATATCAAAATGGGTTATTCTTTAAATACCAACGAAAAATATGTATTACTATTGAATGAAGCCACCACTGCCGTTGAAGAAGAGATCAGTAATTTAAATAAAATGGTCACTGAGTTCTCTCAATTTGCTGATCTACCAAAACCAGTATTAATAAAAACGATGGTTTCTGATTTTTTTGAAACATTCATTGAACAATACTCGAAGATTTTAGAAAATATTCATTTATCTTTTTATACTGATTCTAGAGATCTTTTGATACTTATGGACGTGAACCTCATGAGGCAAGTCTTGACGAATTTGATAGAAAATGCGATGGAGGCTAATCCTGGAAGTAAAGTAGAAATGAAAATTAATATTAAGACAGACTTCGGCGGAATTATTTTGGACATCTTTAACTCTGGTAAAAGCTTGCCAGAAGAACAACGAATAAAAATTTTTGATCCCTATTACTCAACAAAGAATAATCATAAAAACATGGGCCTTGGTTTATCGATTGTTAAATTTGCTATTTTGGAGCAAGGTGGAGTCATTGAATGTGTTGAAGAGACTCAGGGTGTTCGATTTAGAATTCAATTTCCAATTTGTTCAGGAGTTGTGAGTGTATCTTAGTAGAAGTGAAGTCATTTATATTGTGGATGATGATAAAAATGTTCGACGAAGCTTGCAAGTTTCACTTGAAAATAATGGTTTTTCAACGAAAATGTTTCATGATCCAATACTGGCATTCAAAGAACTAAAAGTAAAAGTTCCTGATGTTCTTGTTTTAGATGTAAAACTTGGAGAACTTTCAGGGATTGATTTATTTCGACGGATCCTTTCTGAGGGTTTAGATATTCCAGTTATTTTTATGTCTGCACATGCAACAACATCTGAAGCTGTTTCTGCCGTGCAAATGGGAGCCTTTGATTTTCTAGAAAAACCGTTCTCAAATGAAAAGCTAATTATAACTATTGATCGATGTTTGGAGCTGCGCTCAACAAAGCTACAGCTCAGTGAATTAAAATCAAAAACAGAGGGAACTGAGTTTTTGGGACAATCAAAGGCTTTTAAAGATTTAGTCTCTGATATTCATAAAGTGGCTACAACATTCTCACCCGTACTTGTTACAGGTGAGAGTGGTACAGGTAAAGAACTAATTGCCAAAGAAATCCATCTACAAAGTAAATTGCGAAATGGTCCCTTTATTAAGGTGAACTGTTCTGCTATTCCAGAAAATCTTATAGAAAGCGAATTGTTTGGATTTGTAAAAGGAGCTTTTACGGGAGCTGAAAAAAGTAAGAAAGGTTACTTTGAACTCGCTGATGGTGGGACTCTTTTTCTGGATGAAGTGGCGGACATGTCTTTGTCTGCTCAGGCAAAAGTTTTGCGAGCCATACAAAACATGGAAATTCAAAAAGTAGGATCGGAACAAATCACTTCAATAAATGTCAGAATTATCGCAGCAACGAATAAAGATTTGAAAGCTGAGGTGAGCCACAAGCGCTTTCGCGAAGATTTATTTTACCGTTTAAATGTATTTCCCATTCATTCTCCCTCTCTTAAAGAACGCAAAAGTGATATTCCTATTTTAGTGGATCATTTCTTACGCGAATATGTGAGAGTTAATAATCTTAATGCTAAGTTTGTTTCTCCGACAGTCATTGAGAAGTTAAAAGAACTAAATTGGCCTGGTAATATTAGAGAACTGAAGAATGTGGTGGAAAGGATGGCGATCTTGAGTGGTCAAACTCTCGATGAACGATACGTGCCGAAAGTGGAATTCAATTTAAAAGTAGAAAATAATCGCGAGTTTTTGCCACTCAAAGAACATCGAAACAATTTAGAAAGATCCTATATTATTTTGGCACTTATTAAAACAGATGGTAATATCTCGGAAGCGGCAAATTTACTAGACGTTGAAAGAACCTACCTTCATAAAAAAATTCAGCATTATAAAATTTCTAAAAAAGAATATTTTGTGTAACTTGTCGCAGTCGCGATTCTACTATTGAGTTAGATGTTTTACGATATACGATATTAATATTTAGTCTTTTGATGTAGATCTTTGCTGTTCATCGCCAAATTAGACTAGGCTAAATCTTCTTACCACCGCCTTGATCTGCATCAAAATCTACTTCGCCTAATTGTCCAATTTATTCTGTTACAGGTCTTTGCGTCGCGACGTACTAGGCATTTGATCTCCGCAAAGATAGTTAGACAAACTGTCTTTGCGGAATTGTTATTGACACCGCAAAGATAGTTAGACAAACTATCTTTGCGGAGATCAAAATGAGTTTTATTGGGAGAGTTCATGAGTTAAAGATTTTAAAAACTGAGTATAAAAAACCAGAATCAAGCCTAGTGGTTCTCTATGGACGTCGAAGAATAGGCAAAAGTTCTTTAGTTCAAAGCTTTTCTTGTTTATTGCCTCATATTATCGTTGATGGCTTGGAGAATCAGTCGACGCTTGATCAAATAGATTATTTTCGAAAGCAACTTATCGAGCAACTACACGATCCTTTGCTTGATGATGTCGTATGGACTGAATGGACAAAGGTCTTTGATTATTTAACTCGATATGTTGAAAAACAAAAAAAGAAAGTCATCATTTTATTAGATGAGTTTCAATGGTTATCTTGCCACCAGTCAAAGTTGGTGACGCTCCTTAAATCCTATTGGGATCAATCATGGAAATCTAATGGTAAACTTTGTCTAGTTTTATGTGGCTCAATTTCTACCTTTATGGTTGAGAAGGTAATCCACTCAAAGGCCTTGTATGGCCGAGTAAACCTGGAAATGCAAGTCGGCCCACTGTCTCTAAGTGAGAGCTATATGATGCTCAATAAAAAAAGATCACATTTAGAATGTCTTAAGTACTATCTGCTTTTTGGAGGAGTTCCTAAGTATTTTGAGCTGATCGAGCAGAACCAGTCTTTTAATTCTAATATTGAGAAATTATGTTTTACTAAAGAAGGGCCATTGTTTAATGAATATGAAAAAATATTTTATAGCCAGTTTAAAGAGCCGAGCACATATGAACGTATTATAGCCCTATTAGAAGGTGGAAACAAAACCTACTCTGAAATTATTAAGGCTTTGAACTTAGCTGATGGCGGCGGTGCCAAATCGTATCTTACCAATCTTGAGATAACAGATTTTATTAAATCACAAGCTAGCCCTCTCAGAAAGGAAAGAGAGAAAAAGTATTTTATTTCAGATGAATTTATTCGTTTTTTTTATAAATATATGAAAGAGAGTCGTCCTTCAATTAAGCAAAAATTTACTCAGAGATACTTTCATAATCATGTTTTAAAACAATGGTCACCATGGCTTGGATTAGCATTTGAATATTATTGTGTGAAAAATGCCGACTCCTTAGCTAGAATTATGGGTTTTTCCGAAGAAGTATTTAATGCAGGACCTTTTTTTACAAGGGAAACAGAAGGTCTTCAAGTAGACCTTCTGTTTGATCGAAGAGAAGTTCTGACATTGTGTGAAATAAAATTTTACGATAAGCCTGTTGGAATAGACATTATAAAAGAAATGCAGGCGAAAGTTGATAAATTGAAAGTGCATATTAAAAAATATGTTAGTTTAGAGTATGCTCTTATTGCACCAATGGGAGTGACTAAAGCCTTAAAATCAACTCATTTTTTTCATCATATTATTGAACTCGAGGATCTTTTTGAGTCGATCCCATAGTTGCTTGCCACTGGACCTTTGTCCAGCAGAACATGTGAAGCAATCAAGTGAGAGGGCTTTCATGTGTTAGAGCGTGAGTTCGATCCAGCAGATTTGAGTGCGGCTCTTTGAAATCTTGATTTTTTACAATACGAACGTTCTAGGATTCGTTTAAGAAAGAGCATCTATAATTCCCAATGACGTTGTTGGACATAGAGTTTTCTTAAGATAATGTGGTACGAATCTTGTTTTTTACGGTAATGTTTGAGTAACATTATAACATTGGCTGTAATTATGAGTTATCCTTTAAGTGGTTCATGGAGGACAAAGTTGGGGTCGTGTATACGAAAAATTCTAATTTTTAGTTGTTTTCTTGTGTTATGGCGACCAGCTATTGCTGGTTTTATAAGTAATGATAAAGAATTTTTACGTAATTCTTTTCAGAAGCAAGAGTGGGATAAGGTCATTGATCGCACGGAATCTTTGATGGATTCTGAGATTTCTGAAAATCAAAAAGATCTCTATCGACTGTTACAATCGATGGCTCTTTTTCAACAAACTGAAGTCGATCAGAGTATTGAAGTTTTAATGCCAATCAGTGATAAAAGTTTGTATTATTCCTGGGCCAAACTGTTTCTCTCGCGATTAGCCTATGTCTCTGATAACCGTTGGTTACTTGAAAACAGTTTACAAGAATTGAATAAAACTCATTTGAAAGGTGACATTAAAGTAGAATCAAAATTCTATGAAGCACACCTCTTAATTGGTGATGAAAAGTGGAGTGCTGCAGAAAAAATTTTAAAATCGCTGGAAAAGCAAAGTCGAAATAGTGAGATTTATCCATCCATATTAGAATCTCAGGCATTAGTTGAAACGCATACCTCCAAAAGTGCGAATTATTGTAAAACCTTAAAAAAACTTTATATTAAATATCCTAAACATATTTGGTTTGAAGCTGCGGCTCCAGAAATCAAAGATATTATATTAGGAAAAAAGCACCACACCTGTGTTGTTTCAGATAAGGATTTTGATTCAAGAAGACGTAATTTAAATCTAATGGGTGAGTATAGTCGTGCTAATAATGAAATTCAAAAATGGATTCATATTTCAAAATTATCTTTAAAGAAACAGAAAATTCTTTTAGCACAACAAAGTGTTGCGGAAGGACATCCTGAAGAGGCTTTGAAAAAATTAAGAGAAGTTTCAAATTATAAATCAGATCTTGATATTTTAAATCCACTTTCGTTTGCGGCGGCTCGTGCGGGTGAAATGGATTTGGCTATCGAAACAGCTCTTACTATTCACCATATCGCAGGTTATAACAAAACAGGATCGATGGCGCTTTATCAGGCTGCACTTTGGTCTTATCAAATGAGAGATTATGAAAATGCTGAAGCTCGATTTAAAATGCTAAAGCCCAATCGATTGAATCGATCTTATCAAAAAGAAGTAAAATGGTATTTGGGTTGGCTCAGATATTTACGGGGTGATTATATTGCAGCAGAAAAAAGTTTTAGAGCTTTAATGAAATCGAAACGAATGCGCGCTCCCAATGAAAATATGCAAAGGATGAGTTATTGGCTGGCGATGGCTCAGCTGCAGAATGGAAAAAGAGATAAAGCCAGAATTATTTTTGCTCGATTATCAGAATTAAAAGGCATGAATTATTATTCGTTCCTAGCTCGTGAAAGATTAAAACTGATCCCTGAAACACCACCTCAAGCAGAGCAAAAAGAAGTATTTACAGTGACTGTTCCCGTCGCAAATGCTATTTATTACTCTCCCGTTGCGGAATTTACACCTCGCCCCAGCTCTCAGGAATTAGAAGAGGAAGAATTAAATGCCAATGCTGAGGACAATGCAGATGATTCAGTAATTGCGACAGAAGACGAGAGCAAACCTGAAAGTAATGACGAGAGTATTGCCGATAGTCAGGATGCCACCCCAAATAAAGAATCTGAGATCACCTCTTCTGAAATTTTTACTCAAGCAGAATCGCTATTAAAAATTGAAAGAGCGAAAGCTTTTTGGAGTGTTGGTTTGGATGAGCTAGCCCGACGAGAGGTTGGTGATTTAGAGAACAATCGAACGAGTTTTGATCTACTTAAAAAAATCACAGATGAGTATCGAGCGATGGGTCTATTTAATAGACTTTCAAGTTTGGGTCATGATTTCGTTAATAAAGCAGATTTTAACTCTAACAAATTTATATATGAAGCGATTTATCCCAGAGCCTATGCTGAATATGTAGATGTGGCATCAACTGAAACCAATGTGGCGAAGTCACTCATTTGGGGTATCATGAAAGCGGAGAGCATGTATCGGCCTTGGGTTAAATCACCCGTTGGTGCTCTTGGATTAATGCAGGTGATGCCAACCACTGGACAACGAATTGCCGATCTTCTTGATTATAAAAACTTTTCACCACAATCACTTTTGCAACCACAAGATGCGATACGTTTTGGAAGTAAATATTTAGAGAGACTAGGGAAAAAATTTGACCATACAGTGCAATTGGTTGCAGCAGCTTATAATGCAGGTCCTCATCGCGTAACACAATGGCTTTATTACTTTGGATACATGCAAATGGATGAGTGGGTAGAGCACATTCCTTTTTTAGAAACCCGAAACTATGTAAAAAGAGTAACGGTTAATTATATGGCTTACAATGAACTTTACGGTAAGACTCATGGAGAAGATTTAGCCTTGGTTGGCCCAGTGCCAGTTCAGTTGGCGGTTGCACCAGAAACAAAAGAAAACTGGGAATGAATCGTTTTGTTGAGAATTGCGGGAAAGTTTTTTTATCAATCTACCATACAGGCGATCTTCACTAGTTTATTGGTCGTTGCTCTTGTTATTTATTTACTCAGTTACTTACCTGATTTTGCCACCTATGATGAATCCGATACTGTGACTAAATCGAATTCAAGCAGTGAGGGTGATTTATCTCAATCTCACGAAAATATTATGATCCAAGGTCAAAATTTTTTTCAAAATAACCGACTCTTTTGGAAAAACGCTTTTGCCAATGAATTTGGTTTTTCGCGTGTTCATGAAGATCAAACTGTTTGGAGTTTGATAAAACAAAGTAGCATGATTTCAGTATTTCTTTTAGGTTTATCCTTACTTTGTAGCACCTTGATGGGAGGTTTTCTCGGACTTGTTTCTGGATTCTATTATGGACGTCCATTCGAAAAAGGCATTCAATTGCTCGGAACTATCATGACTTCCATGCCATCCTTTCTATTGGCACCGATTTTAATTTTTATCTTTTCAGTGCATTGGCATTTATTTCCAACCGCACTGTGGAAAGGTCCTGTTTCATTAGTATTACCTGTTATTACAATGGCACTTCGACCCTCTTTTTATTTAGCGAGACTTTTTTCAAAACAAATCACTGATACTTTAAGTTCTGATTTTATAAAAGTGGCTAAAGCAAAAGGACTTAGTTTATTTTCAATATGGTGTTCTCACGTTATACCTAATAGTTTAGCGACTTTTATTGTTGCTGTTGGCAATCTCTTGGGACAGTTGTTGGCAGGTTTATTTATTGTAGAAGCCTTATTTGCCTTACCCGGGCTTGGACATTTATTTGTACGATCATTAGCAGAGCGCGATTACCCATTATTTTTAGCATTAGTTTTAATTTTTAGTTTGATTATGCAACTGGGGCATAGAATGTCTGATCTCGCTCTTCTGTTGTTTATTCCAAGGATGGGAGCAAAAGTTAAATAGAGATGAAGGGTAGTATAATAATTGGGTATTGCCATAATGAGTTTCTCAACAGAGATAAATGAAATTGAGATGATATGAAATGGAATAAATTAAATTTTAATTCTGCACAAATTTCAAAAAGCTTGGCTCTTTTTTGGTTGTTGCTGTTGGTGGCGGGATCGCTCTTAGTGAGATGCGAGAAGTTATCTACTTTTGAAGAAATGGATGTAAATCATATTTATGAGTTTCCTTCTCGTCAGTTTTTAATGGGAACTGATTCTTTAGGTCGAAGTTATTTTTTTCGTGTTTTAAAAGGGAGTGGAATTAGTCTCATGATTGCACTGCAATCCAGTTTTTTATGTTTGATCATTGCCATGGTGTTTGGTGGAATTGCGGGCTGGTTTTCGAAACGATTAGATTTCGGATTCACAATTATACTAGATGTTTGGATGAGTCTACCAACAACTGTTTTAGCTTCTCTGGTAGCCCTTGTATTTTTAGAAAATAACGAATCACTAATGCTGGTTAGTGTTATGATTGGTGTCACTCATTGGGGGAGACTTGCTCGATTAATAAGAAGTGAAATAATCCGAATTAAAGAAATGGAGTTTGTTTCTGCTGCTCAATTGTTTGGAGGGAATAGCATTCATATCGTTAAGGCGCATATCTTTCCCCATTTAAGAGTTATGATTGGAATAACCTTACTTTATCAATTACCCACATTGATACTTTCAGAAAGTTTTATGAGTTTTATTGGACTTGGTATTCACCCTCCTGAAACAAGCTGGGGACTTTTGCTTCAGGAGGGATGGCGTAATCTACGTGTGTATCCGCATGTGGTGTTATTTCCAGCGCTCTTTTTATTTTTAACCATTCTTTCACTTAATCAACTCAGTGAAAATCTGGACAATTTTTCAAGTGACAATTAATAATGAGTTAAAGAGGAGATTTCTCGTATGGGAAAATATAATTTTGATCAGATTATTCAACGAGAGAGTACAGAAAGTATAAAATATGCTGGTAGAATGGAAGTTTTTGGTCGCAGCGATGTGATTCCTCTTTGGGTGGCAGATATGGATTTTGCTGTTGCACCCGCCATCACGAAAGCATTAAGTGAACGAATTAAGCATCCAATCTATGGTTATGCTCGAGTTCCAGAAGAATTTTTTGATTCGGCAATTCGATGGATGGAAAGAAGACATCAATGGTCAGTACAACGTGAAGAAATACTATTGAGTCCAGGAGTTGTTCCGGCATTTTATGCAGCAGTAAAAGCCTTCACAGAGCCAGGGGATGCCGTTATTATTCAACCACCCGTGTACCATCCTTTTTTTACTGCTGTCACACATTCGAAGCGAAAATTATTACTCAATCCATTAAAATTAAAGGCTCATAACTATGAAATCGATTTTGATCATTTCGAAGAGTGCGCAAAAAAAGCTAAATTATTTCTTTTTTGTTCACCTCATAACCCAGTAGGAAGAGTTTGGACTGAGGATGAATTAAAACGATTGATTGTGATTGCACAAAAATACAAACTTATAATTTTCTCCGATGAGATACATGCGGACCTGGTATTTTCTCACTATAAACATTCGATTTTAGCTAATCTTGCTAAACAGTATAATTATGATCGCATTATTACGGGAATATCTCCGAGTAAAACCTTTAATATTCCAGGTTTGGGTTTAGCCACACTGATGATTCCAAATAAAGAATTACGACAAAAGTACGACGAGGAATTAAATGGATTCCCAATTAAGAGCTATAATCCCTTAAGTCTAGCAGCTTTTATGGCGGCTTATAATGAAGGTGAGGAGTGGCTTACAGAATTACTTCGTTATTTAGAAGACACTAAGTATAAAGTCGAAAAGTTTATCGAACAAAACTTATCAAAGATTCAAGTTATTCCCTCACAAGGGACCTATCTTCTTTGGCTTGACTGTCGCTCAATGAAAATGACGGATTTGGAATTAGAAAAGTTTTTCACTCACGAAGCTAAAATTGGCTTAAGCCCCGGAACTTTATTCGGCTCACAGGGCAGTGGGTTTATGAGATTAAACTTCGGTGCTCCCCAGAGCGTGGTTTTGGAAGCGTTAGAGAGAATTAAACAGGCTCTATATCAGAAGCAATAGGAATTTTTAAACGATTAAGGATTTTATGTGGCAGTCAGATGACTCTATGGTAGTTTGTGGTGCTTAACTTGAATTTAAACTACTGGCGAAAATTTAATTATTTTTAATAAAAGTTGAATAACCTAGCGCTGTTTCATTTGTTTCATAATTTTTTTACCTAAAGTTAATCTCATTAAACCAGATGGTAGAATCATTTTTGCAGGCCGGAAAAATGATTGTTTATGATTTCATGTGGAATAGAAAAGTTATAACCACTCAGAAAAAGGAATCGTCAAATAAGATTCTTCGCTCTATACCAGATCAGAATGACATGGTCCCAATCTAGTTGATGTTTGCTATTACATCGTTTTCCATTTTCCCCAATAAACTCACAACATCCTCCTGATCGTTCAAATACTTTACGTTTAGTCTCTCGAGGAATAAATCGGGGCCAGATCAGTTTGCTTATTTTCTTGAGAAAAGTCAGAGCAAAGTTTATTCTTACAATTGGTTTTGACTTTTACGTCGGTGCCGCCATCTGTCAGAGAATTTACTTTATCAGTTTGACCTTTCCCCCAAAATTGGGCCTCAAAATGGGATAACATCAATGGTTAGGTCATGGTTAAAGGAGAGGGGACTTACCCACCCTTCCCACATCCCCATGAAAAAGAAAATTCCTTCGAGCTTTTTCATGGGTGTGGAAAGCGTGGATAAGATCCGCAGGCCTATTCG
>Ga0154020_10004427_pt1 | contig 16738 bp, 27 predicted proteins | sample Klosneuvirus_201_FD_109709 | JGI IMG/M metagenome (GOLD analysis project Ga0154020, IMG submission 109709) | Active sludge microbial communities from wastewater, Klosterneuburg, Austria - Klosneuvirus_20160825_MG | ecosystem: Engineered > WWTP > Aerobic digester > Activated sludge | place...
AATGGAGCCCTGCGCCGATTTCGTCTTGGCGCTCTCTATAATGCTTTGCAGGCGCTCCAATTTGAAATCTATAATAAGGACTTCAGCATGGAAGCGATCACCTTGATACTCAGAAAGAAAAACCTTTCTTCCACTTGAGGAGGTCCATGAGCTCCTTGGCGTAAGGCGAAAGCATAGAGTTGGACTGAATGAGGTCTTCAGGCACGTCAAAGAGCTGCTTGATGGCGGTGATTTGCAGCTGAGCGATCACCATGCGCGCAATGTCGGGGTACTCTGGTGCCGCCTCTCCCTCATCGAACATCTTGAGCACAGCGAACATTCGAGTGAACTTGGTGACGAGCTGCTCCGTCTCCTTGTCCTTCTTCGGCTTGCCTTCCTTGCCACCAGCCACGCTACGTTTCTCTTTCTTGTCGCTCTTGATGGCCTCGCCCTTACTCGGGCTGGCCGATGCGGCGGTATCAGTTCCGGTAGGGAGTGGAGCATTGCTGCTCGAGCGGGCCTTGCCGCTAGTCTTGAGGCCGGCTTTCTCAGCGCGCTTGTAGAACTCGTTCACAAATTCATCGAAGAAGGGACCGAGCTGTTTCGCGATCTCAGGGTTTGCCTCCTAACGCATCCCCACCAATCAGAGATCGTAAAATTGTGGGAGAGCAAAGAGAGTACCAAGTCATCAACGAGAGAATTTAACTTGCTCATATTGTGCACCAAGCGCTTCACTGCACGCTCAGGAGTGTCATTCGCTGCCTTGCGCGGCGACTTGGGCGCCGAGCTCGCGGCGCTCAGCTGCGCAAGGGAAGGCATCTCAAGGTTGCGACCACGTGGCGAGATGCTGCCGTCAGCATACGAGGGCACAGCGGCAATTGGGATCGGCTTGTCGTTTGACAGCGGCAACGGCTTCATGGGCACCGGAGCTAAATGAACTTAATATCAAAAAGAAAGGATTAAGCAAATTTGGAATAGGGTCGAACTGATTTTCTCGGTGGCCTTTTTGTCATCCTTTTTCTCCACCTTCGGCTCCTCCTTTTTCTCGGGAGTCTTAGTGAAACCAATTGATAGTGGGGGAACTTTTGGAGATTTGGGTGAGACTGGGGCAGAGTGAGATGAAATTTCGGCAGTAGGGATGGAGGAGATTGGGAGTGGGCTGATCATGGCCATGGCGGGGATGGCGTCCGCCTTAGTAGACTTGGTAGCATCGTTCCCTCTATCCTTCTTTCCGCCACCGGCTAAGATTTGATCCCTCCGCTTCGGCACGCCATGCGGAGGAAGCGGTTCGGGTTTCATTGGGGACCCACCGGTCTTCATTTGGATGGGGTCTGGCGTTGAGCTCATTGGGATGGCATCGCCCTATCAAAGCATCGTTTCACATCGTTCCCGCGGTGAAAGTAATCAGAAAAGAAAGCAGTACTTTGAGCATGCCGATCGCTGGAACAGGCTTCATAGGAATGGAGCCCGATGAAGCAGATTTCACCAAGCCCTGCGCGGCAATCGCTTTCATCGCCGGGTTTGGTTTGAGCTGGAGCGACGGAACGGGAACCTTCGACCGAGGAGAGATCACCGCAGTGACCGAGGGCGAAGGCTGGAAGCGAGCGCATCAATATCAACTCAAGACCGAACAAGAAAAGAGACAATAGAACCTGCTCTTTAACGTCAGCGGTTGGCGCGGGTTTGACGGCCGAGGACTCCGATGGAGCTCGCCGCCGCGCTACGTCAGCGCCTTGCTCCTCGCTGTCATCGTCATCATCTCCATCCATCTCGGACTTCGGGGGATTCGGAGAAGTCGAGTAATTGGCGTCTCTAGTCGGTGGGGCATTGCCTTTCCTCCCGGGCCGAACATCTACAAATAAAACCAATCAGAAAACTAATAAGCAGCCATGAAAGATGAAGCAACGCACCCCTCCATGCACGGCGTTGGCTCTTGCCTTGCAGTGAGTAGCCATCATCGGGACCACTGCCAGCAGGCTTACCACCACCGGGCTTCTGGATCTTTGAGGAGAGTTCGTCCTTCCACTCGCCCATATAGGCCGCGTTACGTTCATTGAGGCGCTTACGCTCGTCTTGATAGCGTTTCAGTTGTGTCACGGAGGCAGCCTTCTTTGACGGGGTTTCACCGCGAGTGCCCTATAGGAAATTGGTCAGCAATGAAGAGACCCACCCAAAGGGGAGAGTGGTTCGGTACCGTGATCCATGGATGCTCCAGAGCTTGCGTGACGGTCATTCGGCGCTTAGGATTCGCAACAATTGTGTTGCGAATGAAGTCTTTCGCCGTCTCACTGACATTTTGCCATACTGGCAAATCGAAATCATACGAAGCGGACAGGATCTTCATCAGCGCCTCGGTCTGGTGATCGGTCCAAAAAGGCGGAGTTCCCGAGAGGAGAATATACACAGTCACTCCCACCGACCACATGTCAACCTAGAGAATACGAATCATCTTGACGCTAACTTGGACTGCTTCAAAACGCCGTACCGAATTGTCATAGTTTTGGCCAGTCAATAGTTCAGGCGGGGAATAGGTCTCCGTGCCGACATGGGTCGACATGCGCTGGCCCGTCTCAACACGGCGCGAGAATCCTAAGAGGTAATAAAAATCATCAGATGAGGCGAGCAGGAATTGGCGGAGCCACGGGGTACCAAAGTCGAGAAGTTTGAGAACCTCTTCGCCCGTCGTCTCGTCCTTCTCCACCATGAGATTCTCAGGCTTAATGTCGCGGTGCACGATTCCTATTTACGAACGATCAATATGGAGAGTGACGGATTGAACTCAGCGGTTCAGACCCCGCGAGTGCAGATAATCGATGGCCTGGAGAAGCTGGCGAGTGATCTTGATAGCGTCGACCTCGCTGTAGCCCTCCATCTCGACGATACGGTCGAATAATTCGTGGCCCTTAATCCTAAAATGCAATTTCAATCAGCACACAGACGGGATCAAACGGTATTCTCAAGAAAATTTGAGTAAGTACATCTCGAGGATCATATAAAGCCGCGACTCGTCCTCGTAGACCTCGAACAATTTGATGATATTCGGATGATCAACCTTGAAGAGGACTGAGATTTCGCGCCTACGCACACAAAGAGGTTCGCTGAGACAATTTCGGCGCCATTAAAGGGGAAATGCCAACAAGGAGCGCACATGAGCATGGCCGTGTTCTCCTCGTCCACTTTTTCGGTCACCTTGGCCGCGAAGACCTGACCCGACGCGTTATTTTGACATTTGTATACCACCGAATAAGCACCGCTACGAGAGAGAGATCATTGACACGGCTATGTGAAGTGAGGTGACATGAGAAGACGACGTCAGAGCGAAATTTATGGCGACATCTCGCATCTTCGCGATCGCAGACAAAGAAACAAAGGAATATTGTTAACAATCAATAATTAAAATGGCAAACAAGTTCATTCCAGGCCATTACGCTGCCAGAGCAGAGAGAAAGAGGCTACTGGGCGTACGTTCCAAGCTCCTCGAGCAATGTGTAATCGTCGAGGAAGTTGCCGTGCTTGATTCGCTTCAAATCGGCGTCATCGGTCTCCATCTAAGAAATAATAATAATGATTTATAATTTTCTCATGAGATGAAACAGTCCAATGTCGAGTGGGGAATGAGGTAACGACAAAAGGGAAAGGGCACTGAGAAACCAAAAAATACAGCGTAAAAGGAAAATGATGAGCCCCGTGGCACCAAAGGCGACAGAGGCCTCAAAACTCTTCAAATAAAAATTTAATTATTAGTCTGATAATGGATTGCAGAGGAGAAAAGATTAGGGCCAGGGCGATGAGGGCGATTCGAATCCACTCGCAGAGGTACGAGGAGGAAAGCGCAGGTACCCGAGAAGCGAGCCTGACCAATCGCTACCAAAGGAAAGAGCCCCCGTGGCCCGAGATGAGAGCGATCACACGACTGAGGAGAGTTCAGAGTTGACTGGTGTTTGTGGTGGCGGTGGTGCAGTCGTGACCTGAACGAACCTGAAGCGTCAGGAGGGGCGACAGGACGCAGTCCGTCTCCTCGAACCTCTCCATGCCACCTCTGTCTGTCGGAAACCAATTTCGCCAACATGAGGACCAAAGATAAAATCCGCGTCGGAATAAGTATATTGATACAAAAGATATCATTCTTTATTTCAGTGCAAAGAGAACATCAAGAAAAGGAATACTGTGGTCGAATCATTTGACGACGAGTTTCTTCACCATCTTCTGCTTCTCCGCCATGGACGTAGTGAGCGTTGCGGAGAGCCTCGCTGCATCAGAAACAATGAGATAGACATTATTAGAAAAATTGAGATTAGAACTCAGGAGGAAGAGACCTGAAAAAGTCAGCAAGAAGAAAAATAGAAAAGCGGAAAGCAAATAACGAGGAGAAGCGACAGCGAACATGTCCGCGACGAGAGCCTCAAATTCGTCCACCGTGATCTTGTCATCACGATTCTTGTCAGCGGCCCTCAATAATTGCATGGCCAAATCCTATAATAGTGAATAAACAAGATTACAAAACTCTCCAATGAATCGCGTGAGATGTCAAAGAGAGCGAGAACTTTCTCGGACCTCGGGAGTGCGCTGGCCAACCTGCCAGAGCTTGTCGTGGTGCTGGAGAGCGGCAAGAGGGATGTAGCCGCTCTTCAACTGGATGCGAATAATCTCCACCAACTCAGAGAAAGTAATGACGCCGTCCTAATGCGTCAAGTCATCAGAGGGAGTCCACCGAAAGTTGATTTGACTGAAATCGACCCCATTCAATCACGAAACGAGGTGAATCACAATCACCCAATCTTGTAAAACAGAAAGAAGGCGAACCTTGTTCGAGTCGAAGACGTTGAACTGGAACTTCATGCGCTCGTCATGAGACCCCTTGCTCACGATGGAAGCGTAGACGAGCCACTCGTTCAGCTCAATCAAGCCATTATTGTCCGTACTAGGGATAAACGTCATCAACTTCATTTGGTCAAGATGATAGCCTCGATTTCTGGATTTGAGAGCATACTCGATGGCGGTGAAAATCATGCTGACCAGGTGGGGATCGGTCATGTTCATCAGCTTGCTAAACTCTTCGAGATTGATGCCGTTCGGGTAGTTCTCCTGGAACCATTTCTTCTAGATCAATAGGATTTATTATTCATCGATCGACGAAATTATCTCGATGAGAAGAAGGTCGAGGTTTGGATGAGCTCACCTTCTCGTTGAGCTCCTCGATCGACAAATGGCTCAGAACGAACGTGTCATCAATTTTGGAGCCTAGAAAAAGAGTAGTGTTAAAATATAAAACAAACGAATTTCGCTGTGGACTCAGCATCGCAACAAAATCGCCTCATCGACCAAACACAATCGAACATTGGGGGAAGCACAGCCGAATCCAGGGCGTTGCTTCCTCACTAACCGCAAGGATCGGCACGATATTAAGAAGAGCATTAATTAACTTCGAATAATAATATTTCGAGCGACGACGGCGAACGACAGCATGTGATAAATGCTCGAGCAATGCGGGATAGGTATGGGCACCGATGGTTGGAGGTCTAAATTGCGAAATGCGAACCTTTGGCTGAGGCACCAGAGGGAGCGGGGGCAGCCGCAGGGGCAAGAGCCTTGACTGCAGCCTTTTTCTCGTCAGCAAAGGCCACAGAGCCGAAAACAACGGCACCGGCACCGAGGACCGTCGCAGCGAGGACAGATCGACGAGACGAGACTGCAACGCGCTGCGCGAAGCCCCTCAACACCGCACGAGTAAACATATTCAACTCTCTAAACAAGAAAATACCACTCAAATCAGGGTTTTTCTCGCATGTACCGTTCGAAGCGACAGCGAGAAGCAGAAGGAAATCGGAGGACTCAAGACCCCCAGGTCGAGCTGCTGCTTCACCTGACTCGCCTGAGATTCGCCTCTTCACGGCCTCTTGGCAGTCTTTTCGTGCGCCAAGCAACGGATCATCTCTTACAAAATGGCGGGGGCTCAATATGAGCATACTTTCAAGTTCATCATCATAGGAGGCATGGGCGTGGTGCGTTCTCCCTCGATTGGCGGACCGCCCTATTCACATCCTCCCCTGCTCCTCGACCCGTCTCTTGTCGCCCCCTTCTCGTTCTCATCGCATAAATATATTATTCTCGAGTTTTTTTGTCTTAGTATTTGTTATATTCTGGCCGTTGGAAGGTTTCATTTGCGCCCCGGATGATAATTTCAAAGAAAGGTCGAGTAATAATTTTCGTCGGACCTCTCCTTCTTCGGCGAGAGTCTCCTGCTCTCCTCTTCTGTGTTTCGGAATTGAAATGTTCGCGTTGTTTTCCGGAGGCGTTGTTGGTCTCATTACAAGAAGAAGTAATGTGGTTGGTTCAAGCATCAGTCTGTCCTTGCTTCCTCCTGATGATCCTCATCGTCTCGGCGTGTCTCTCGATCTCCGTAGAGCGCAAAGACCCGTGATTTCCTCCAAACTATTAAAATATGTTCATTCTTTCTAAATGGATTGTTTTCCTAGGGCAAGAGCTGCCTGTTGCACCAGTTCACCGAGAATAGATGTGCCTCTCCTCTCTCCATTTTTATCGTCCTCTTCATTCCTCCCTGCCTTTTTTTTCTTTTTTTTTCTTGATGTCAATATTTTTAGTTTTGGCTGATTCGCCGCATACAATTGGTGTCGAGTTCGGTACCCGCATCATCTCGATCCAAAACCACAAAATTAAACTACAGGTGCGCTCTCTTCATGCCTCGTTTGCTCTTTTGTCGAGTCTGAAATCGTTGTAGATTTGGGATACTGCGGGACAAGAGCGATTTCGCGCGGTGACTCGGTCATATTACCGGGGGGCTGGTTCGTTGGATAATCGCTCTTTTTGTTTTTGTCGCTTTCTGATTTTGGGTGGTCTCAGTGGGTGCGCTCCTCGTGTACGACATCACGCGACGGTCAACGTTTAACCACCTCACCTCATGGCTGACGGACGCTCGCAATCTCACGAACCCCGATACGCATATCCTCCTCATCGGCAATAAGAAGGTGCTTCGCTCCCCTGTTTTCTCCTGTCCTCTTTGATAATGATGTTTTTTCAGGACTTGGAGGATTCTCGTGGAGTCTCATACGAGGAGGCGGCGACGTGGGCCAAGGAGAACAATCTCATGTTCATCGAGACCTCCGCTGCGACCGGTGAGAAGGTTGAGGAAGCCTTCATGAAAACTAGCGAGTCCATTTTCCAGAAGCTCAAGGGCGGGTGCGCCTATTCTACGCCCCTCCATCCCATTCTGATGCTTGTCTCACTCTATTATTTAGCGCGTCTTTGGCGAATGGTGAGCAGACGCTGAAGCCTGTGGATGATAGCAAAGAGTGCGCGTGCTAGTGTGTTCATATAGTGAGCGCATCCTTGAACTATTGCTGACAAACCTTCTTTCGCCTTGTATCATTTGTGAGCTCTTGTCTTGCGTTTTAGTCGAGGCCCTGATCAACCGATCCGTCACAGAGGAAAACAATATGATAGCATGCGAGTACTGCAGTGTTTCGCTCCTCTTTTTTCTACTACGTCGGAACTTAACGGTTACTAACGACCCTCGGCGTCACGGAACTAACGTCTTCTATTGCATTTACGTGAGCACAAGTGTTAGGCCTTAAGACTATTTGAAAAAGTAAAATGAATTTCAAAGTCTCCGGAAGAGATCTTGAGACTCGAACAGGCTCCTCCATTGGGGCTTGGAACTGGAAAACCAGTTGTGGCAGCCTGAAATGGAGCCAACAGTGAAGCCAGATCGACGACTCGAGTCACTCGACGTATCACTCGCTACGTCGCTTAATAATGTCGACGCAAGGCTCTGCGCCCGCTCCCGCCTCCTCGTGGAGCCTCACCAAGGTGCTGCTCGACCTCATTGAGCGCGGCTATGTCTCCGATCGAGTCGTCCGTGCTGGAATCCGCTCGCTCAACGCCGCCCGCCTCGCCGAGCAAGAGCCCTCTGCCGCCCTTCGAGAGCAGTACAAACTCGAATATATTGATGGCCTTAAGAAGGTATCGTTCCATGTCCGCTACGAGCGCCGCTAAGCACTCCTCCATTTGTCGAGCTTTCCTCTAGGCGTCTCGCCCTCGTCCCCGTCCACCTTAGCTCTCCCTCTTTCCGTCCTTCTCCTCATTGGAATTGTATGCATTTATATTTGTTTATATTAATAGCTACCGATGGCAATTGATACGCACGCTGCCAACGAGCAGCACTACGAGGTGCCGCCCGAGTTCTTCCGGTCGCACTTGGGCCCTCACCTCAAATACTCCTCGTGCGCCATCCTTCGCCATTTTACGTATTCCAAAAGCAGCACTTTTTATATTAATAATATTAATATTATTTTGTGTGGTTGTGACTGACTTGTGGCTGAGATCGCGGTTGGGAGTTGCGAGTTGGTTTCGAAGATTGAGCATTGGAGTTACCGGTAGCCCGCAGTTCCCGCGAGAAGCCCAAATGACGCTCCATATTTGTTTCTGATATTATTGCAAATAATTATTATGGAAAGGATGGCGCTCTCTGAGGGGGTGGCAAACCATCGATCCAGATTTGGATTCTACGTTCCCCGTGTGGTGATTTTGGGAGATTTTCTTCGTGAGCTCTGTGTTGTAGTTGCTGGTTCGGGTACGGTGAGGGCAATGCGACTCAGCGTGAGAATGGTGTCCCATCATTGCAGACGCTCGGCGACGGCGAGCGCGCCATGCTCAAGATCTACGCCGAGCGGGCCAGGCTCAAAGACGGTGAATTTCGTGACAAAGCCTCTTGTCGTTTTCCCTTCTCATGGTTGAAGCGCAGGCATGGACATCCTCGATCTGGGTTGCGGCTGGGGCTCGCTAACGCTGTGGCTCGCCAAGGAGTACCCCAACTCGCGCATCATGGCCGTCTCCAATTCAAAGGACCAGACCGACTACATCCGCGAGCAGTGCAAGGAGCGCGGTCATCCGAATGTCACCGTCCTCAAGTAACTCACCTCTCCTTTTATTCCTTCTTGGCGCCATCGTGTCATCTTTGTATTCTTAGGTGCGACGTGAACGATCTCAAGATCACGGACCAGAAGTTCGATCGCATCCTCTCCGTCGAGATGCTCGAGCACTGCAAAAACTACGAGAAGGTCCATTTCTCGTCCTCGTCATTTGTCTTCGCCGCCGCTGATATAGTCTGCAGGTCTTCAAGATGCTGAGTGATATCCTTCGCGACGACGGCCTCGTCTTCATTCACATTTTTACTCATAAGTACGGAAATCCCCGCTCCCTTCCCGTTAGCTCGAACTCATTCTGCCCTCATAGAGACTACCCGTATCACTTTGAGGTGAAGAGCGAGGACGACTGGATGACCAAGTTCTTCTTCCAGGGCGGTCAGATGCCCTCGCACGACCTCTTCCTCTTCTTCCAGCGCGACCTCATCCTCGAGAAGCGGTGGGCCGTCGATGGCAGGAACTACGCCAAGACCTCAGAGCTCTGGCTACAAGGCATGGATGCCAAGAAGGCCGAGGTCCTCAAGATCTTTGAGAAGTGCTACGGCAAGAACGACGCGTCGCGATGGGTGCAGAGGTGGCGCATGTTCTACTTGGCCGTCGCCGAGTTCTTCGCGACGAACAAGGGCTCCGAGTGGCTCGTCTCCCACTACTTGTTCTCCAAGCGCAAGTAGACTCACCAATGCCTGTCAACAATTTTGATCACATTCACCTACACTAACAACACGAACGTCCGCACTAGCAACATGGATGCTCGTGTAACACATATTTGCCATTCGGAAAAATGATTCCGTTGCCATCCTCCAAATGTCTCACCAATCACAATTTGGAGCCTCGGGATCCTCGTCGAGTGGAATAAAATAAGAGATTTTGAGGTGGTTGATGTGTTGAGGGATTGCTTCGGTCGCAAGATGTGCGGCGCGATAAGCGCCAAGGTCAAGAGAGTCCAATCTCTGAATCTCAGTGAAGGTGGCAAAGTAATAGGCCGCCCCCAAATAGATCTTCAATGGTTGGCTTGGTGATATTGGGGAAGGCTTCGACGAGGGCTGGGAGGAGGTAGAAAGCGCGTGAGAGCCGCTGAGTCTGCCGCTCAAGGCCACAGGGGATTCTGAGGAATTTCTCATTGCTTCATCAGGTGCGCTCCGATGGTTTTTTGTCGCCGAAGCCCGCGCTCACTCAACCCCCTCCGACCGCTCGACTGGCGTGGGATGCAAATGAGATACGGCTACATCGATTAACCAAGTGGTCAAGGTATTTTCCTCGAAAGAAAATGGGTTCGCCCAGCGTGAGTTCGAATCTCACATCGAAAACTTCTGCCGGACTCGCAATCATCCCATTCTTTTTGGGATTTTGCATGACTACTGATATTAATCAGGGATAGTCTTCTATTAATAACAGTCTGAGACTGAGAAGCTAAGCTTCCCGCTATAACGTGGCCTTTCGCATTCCAAGTGCGACCTCCGCCGCCGAAAGAGCTCTCGCGCCTCCCTCCCTGACGCGGTTACAATACCGGCATTAGTCATCGAACAGCTATAACAAGCCCCAATCATTTCTCTGTTTGTATTCAATCAATAGTGGTTAATGGAGGAAGAGGGCGTTATCAAGGGCGACAAGAAGGACAAGGACATCGTGGTATGTTGCGTCATCTCCGAACTGTGATCGTCCCCTCATACGCCCTGCCCTCGCTAGTGCCAAGGCCCTCTCAATTACTTGGTCAAAGAGGATAAATGGGAAAAATATTTCTATGTTCTCACCAAGGAGAAGCGCTTGCGCGCCTACAAGGACGCCTCGATGAAGCTTCCAATCCTCGGCCCCGCCGGTGACATCAACATTGACAAGGTCCCTTCGCATTTCGCCGCTATCAATTCGCTCGTTACCTATATTTTATTTGTTTTTCATCTCTTCTAATTTGTGCGAAGGGCCTTTTTGGGTGAGCTACCACTGCTCGTTTCGTCGAGACGTTACATTGTCATCTCCTTCTTTCTCTCCTCCGCGCTGTCTGCGCCCTTCTTTGCAGCCCATGAATAAATATTACCAATATAATTTGTGCGCTTTTTGCTTCTTTGTCGTTCCGATGAATATTGGCATGTTCTCGATGTTGTCAAGAGCTTCCCTTCTTTCGTCCTTTCTTTGCCGAGACATCCCCTCAACGACTTTTTCTAGCTGAAAGACCCCTATGACATAAGCTTGGCGGACCACCTCAATGATACGCACATCTTTGGCTTCTCTATCATCTTTGGGCCCAGCCAAACTATCTACATGGCCGCTCCAACCCCAAATAGTACGCTACTAGTTACGCTTTCGATTGACGCATTTCTTGGTCTATCGTTCCACGAAACCCGTTTTTGATAGGCCGTCAGGAGTGGATGGACACAATGATGATGTTAATCCGCTCTAAGAAGCAGAAGAACTTGGTCTCCGTCCTCGCTGACCACCTCCGCATCGAGACCACCTCAAGTACATCCCCCACCCCACGATATTTGTTCAATGACCTCGAAACCTACTGCTTTTCCAGAGGAGGATGCGAAGAAGAGCACAGATGCGAACATGGTCGAGAAGGCGATCACTGCCGTCGAGTTTGATGGTCTTGCTGAGCTAACGTTGTCGGGCTTGAAGATGCGCGAGTTCCCTGTGCTCCCTGGTGGCTCCGCCTTAGCTAAGCGAATCCCAAAGGTCCAAGCTGTCGACCTCAGCTTCAACGAATTCGAGGTATTGGAATGCTCTCTTGCTCAATTTTCTCAATTTGCTGTCTTTTTATGTCATTCACATTTTGTCTCTACAGCGCATCCCCGTCGAGGTGACCTCGTTCAAGTTCCTAGAACGCGTCAACATGATCGGATGTAAGCTTATCGAGTTTCCTTGGGAGCTTCGCAAGTGTCCGAAGCTCCAAGAGCTCAATCTTCAAGGCAACTTCATTCAAAAAGTGCCCAAAGACATCGTCCGTCTTTCTTTCATTCATTTGGTTGACAGTTGGTTGTTATCGCTTCATCAATCATTTGTATTTTTGCATTTGTAGGGATATTTCACAGCCCTTGAGCGCTTGCGATTGAACAACAACAAATTGGTTTTCATTGACGATGCGATTGGATGTTTGAAGCATCTTGACGAGCTTGCGCTGTCTGGTCCCCTCTCTTTCTCTTCTCCTCTCTTTCGATGTCACCTCATCTTTGTTCGATTTCCAGGAAATGTATCGCTGACGGAATTACCTATGTCTATTTTTGAGTGCAAGGTTCGTCTTGTTCATCTTATGTGTTATGATGTTATTACGGGCACACTGTCTTCGTCTTCCTTCGTAAATATTTCTCTCTACGGAGGGGCGAGGGATATCTAGATTGTTACCCCTAATAATTTTCTAATATTTATGATTTCTATTGCGTAGTGGTTGAAAGTGTTGGATCTGTCGGGGTGTGGATTCACTAAGTTTCCATTCGCCTTGGTCCATTGTCGCCATTTGCTCGATCTCAACATTGCCAACAACAAGCTCGAACTTCTTCCCGACGACCTTGGCCGCTTGGAGTCGCTCGTATGCTTTCATCGTTGTAGTATTATATATATCATTTTGTTGATTTCTGATGTTATATTGTCTTTTTTCTTTTCAAGGGAGCGTTCAATTGCGCTGACAATCATATCCAAGAGATGCCCGTGTCCCTCGGCCTCTGCTCTAACTTGCGCTCCCTCGAGAATTCCGTCAACATTGCGCGTAATCCTTTTATTGTACGCATTTCTTCTCATGTTGAGAAGTGATAATGAAGTTATTTGCTGATATTCATTGCATCTTCAGGATGAGAATTTGTTTGAGAAATTGCGCGAGGGAACCAATGCCTTCATGGACTACATGGAGGAGCAGATGATCGATCTCTATGGCGCCTTCCCTCGCTATGAGCCGCTCGCTGATCCTCCGCCTCGAGTCCTTCCGCCTCTTCCTGACGATCCACAAGAGGTTCCCTTATCACAGGTGTGCCAATTGATGGTGATCTTGTTGATTCCTGAGCTGTTTTTCATGCCGTAATTCGATTACAGAAGCAAACATCGTATGGCATCAGCAAAGAGGTGCAAGATCAAATGAACAAGGTCCGCCAAGCTCAAGCGGGTCCAGCTGTTGGTATCGCCTTATTGCCTTCGCGATGTTACCTTTTGTTATTTTGATCTCTTCATGATCCAATCTGCATGTTGTTTCTCATCTTTAATCCAATTTTGCATTTATCATTCTATTATGTCTTATATAATGTGTTAGCATCGAATCTTGCGCCTCGTCGAGCTGCGCCGCGATCGGGTTCGAACGCTCCGCCCGTCCAACCTGGCTACGTTCCTCCTGGCGCAAGCTCCAACTCGAACGCGCCTCCTGTGCAGCGCGATTATGTTCCGCCGCAGCAACAACAATTGCAATATCAACAACAGCAGCAGCAACAACAAGGCTATGGGACCTCTGCTGCTCCACCGAGCATGGATGACCTCGAGGGCTTCGACACCAACCCTCCTGCCATTGTGGTGGAGGCCAAGCCTGCCCCCAAGTCCGCCATTTCCTGACTCAACTTATTACTCTTCTATTGATATTTGGAGAATTGTTAGATTTGAAGAGAAGTCGCGATTGGCCGATGTGAACAGCACGAATGCCGCCGCTGCCAATCTCAATAAGCTCGTCAATCAAGCTCGTGCTCGCGGTATGCCCCTGACCTGTCATCCTTGTTGCTTCCCATGCTTCACTCATCGTCGCATCATGTTTGAGTATTATGTCTTGTCATCTTGTTGCATCTTTCTCTTCTTATCATCTTTCTTTTCTTATGATGGACGCGTCACGTCTAGGTTTGAGTAATACGCCTGCACCCAATTTCGATCCATCTCAGCGCGGCGCTCGATCAGGATCTAACGCTCCTCTCCCTCAGCAGCCGCCGACTCAGGCCTCGCCTTCCAAAGCCTCGCCACCGCCGCAACGTCTTGCTCAGGTTCCTCTGCCTTCTTCGCATTGTCTTTTTCGTTTCCCCTCCCTTAATTCGTGATCCTGGTTAGCCTCCGCAGACTGCTGCCCCTGCTCCCGCTCCAATGCCAGTCGTTCAAGTGCGCGATCGCAAGACGCTCACTGATTGGGTCGACACTTCGCTTGAGGTACGCTTGTCTCGTTAGCCAGGTCTTTGCTAATTTCCGTTCACCTGGTTGAGCATCTTTAGCTGATGATTGCTAAGCTCGAGTCGACGCTTGGTGCTCTGGAGGCGACGAGCAGTGTGGCCGAGCTCGGCCCTTACGTCAACATGGTCAAGTCCTTCAAGCCTGTGCGCGACGATCTGTCCTTCTTCCCTCTGTGTCTTTCCTGATGATGCAATTCAGATTGTGCCTCAGCTGAATCAATTCGTGATGGTGACGACGACGAATCCGCCTCCCTCCGATGACAAGTTTGTGCGTGCGCGGTCGATCGTCATGGCCGGCATTGGCGATGTTGCCAAGGCGCTCGAGAGCTTCCACAAGTGGCTCACGGACTCCGCTCGACCGCCGCCTGACGACAGCTTTTTTGCTGCTGCAGACCTCGTCCGCGATATCAAAGCCATTGTGTAATGTCTGTGTGGCAACTGCTTAGCAAAAGACATCGCAAACAAATCAATGGTACTTAGCCATATGCAAAACAAGGTTTCCTTTGATTTGCGAGCTGTAGCTGCATAAAGCGCACTTGAAGTCTTTGTCGACGCGGATGTGATGGGCGCGCAATCGGTGGGAGTTGAAGGTGTCCTTGCGATAAGTGGTGTAGTCGCACAGATCACACGCAAACGCCGCGGGATTCGAGTGCTTCTTGGCATGCGATGTCAATCTGGCAAGGAGAGGGAAGTCCATGGAACAGTCTGGGCACTTGAATGGTCGCTCGCCCGTGTGCACGAGACTATGATTCCGCAACATATACGCGGTGCGAAAGTGCTAACGAGACAAACGCTGGGATCAGGGAACTAGCAGGCTCTGTGAGGAGAGGGAAGGGAGATACCTTTCCGCAGACGGAACATGGGTAGGATCGGGATTCGCTTTGCCAATCCTCTGCTTCTTCATTCTCTTCCTCCTCATAATCATTATCATCATGATGATCCTCCTCCCCCATCGCCGCCGCCTCTTGCTCCTCTTCGTTATCCTCTTCCTCCACCTCCTCCTCTCGCTCATCAACCTTTTCATCCTCATCCACTCCTTCTTCATTGTGCATTCTCTCCTCGCCTCGCTGGGCATTCGTCTTCCACTTTCCTTTGTGCGTAGGATCGTGGATGTGTTGGTGGGACGTGAGGTCATGTTGAGCGATTGCGCGGTAATCGCAAGAAGGACACGCGAAGGGCAGCTCCTGAAGACAAAAATCTTCAGAAAGATGGAGTGGCGTTATTGGAGAGGATAACATTTTACCTTGTCGCGATAGCTCTGTTGACGCCTTCGGTGGAAGCCGCGGTGGTCCTTCATGTGACGCGGAACACAAGTCTCGTAAGGACAAAACGGGCATTTGGTGAAGTCGTCACCAATTTCACCAGCAGATTTGCCTTCGTCATTTTTCATGGCATCGGAATTACTTTTCTTTGTTCTGCTCACCTGGGGTACCTGATTCTTCACCACGACAGCGACAATCGGACCCGCTTCGCTCTCATTCACTGCTCGCTTCTGTGTTTTTCCCTCATCGGACTTGTGAGAACGCTTGTTGGAGTGGCGTATAAAGTGCGACCGAGAATCGCTTTGGTAGTCGCATTTTGTGCATTTGAACCTCATTCCTTCATTTTTCATCTCCACCACTTCTTTCTTCTCATCGTTCTCTTCGACTTGCTTTTCGTTGTTCCTCTCGTCGGCGCTGTGCATAGCGACGTGGAGGCGGTAAGATTCATTACTTGAAGTCGAATAGGAACAATAGTTGCAGTTGAATGATTGGCTCTGCATTGGCGCTCTCCCTTCGTCCTTCCGTTTCTCGCTCCTTTTCTCTTTCTCACTCTCTATTTTCTTTTCTGGCTCTTTGACGATGGAATTGGGGATTCCATTGAAACCCTTCCTCCTCCGATGTGATATTGGAGGGACCTTTGCAGAGAGATGGAATTTCAAATGGATCATGAGGCTCCGCTTGTTCCTCGAAGTGAAGTCGCAGTTGCCGCACCGCCACAGGAAGCCATCGCCGCCCTCCTCTCCTTCTCCTCCTTCTCCTTCTCCCTCTCCTTCTTCTTCTTCCTCTTCTTCTTTTGCCCTTTCAACTTCTCTTACCTTCGGAAGAGCTTGTTCGACATTCGGTTTTGACTCTTCCTGCTTCCCTCGCTCTGCTTTCTCCATCGGTCGCGTCCCTGTCCCTTTTCCTCTTCCTCTTCCTTTCCCCTCTTCTATCTCGTTTAGTTTTGCGATTGGTTTTCGATCAAAAGACTTGCTTTTCGATGAGAAACTCTCCCCCTTGACCGCTCTCCCCTTCGATTGCTCGCCATTTCCCATCCCTTTCACCTCATCCTTCTCGTCCTCCTCCACTTCGATATTGAAAATGGTGTGGATATCATCGCTTTTCTCAAAAAATGCAAAGAGATTGGGTAAAAGGTCGTCAGGGGCAAGAAGGAGCGCAGGCGACCTCTCCAAGGCATCGATGTCGACTGGCTGGAAGGGCGCATCGAGCTCGTCCTCCTCGGCATTGACCGAAACCGCTTCCATAGGCAGCTATGGAGCTATTAATCGTTTCAGCGGTGTTATTTTAAATTGTGAAGATGTAATATATTTTCGAAATGAAATGAGGGGGGGGGGGGGGGGGGGTGGGGGGAGAATGTACCCTAGAGAAAAAAAAAAAAAATTAAGAAAAAAAAGAATAAATGTTCACAGTTCTTACAATACAAAAAAAAAAAAAG
>Ga0154020_10004428_pt1 | contig 16734 bp, 12 predicted proteins | sample Klosneuvirus_201_FD_109709 | JGI IMG/M metagenome (GOLD analysis project Ga0154020, IMG submission 109709) | Active sludge microbial communities from wastewater, Klosterneuburg, Austria - Klosneuvirus_20160825_MG | ecosystem: Engineered > WWTP > Aerobic digester > Activated sludge | place...
ATCAATGCCCAATGTGGATTGAGTGATGATGAAAACTATACCTCTATTGGCGCAATTCTGCGCATGAGTGATAAGACATTTACCGATTTAATTGTAGAAGTGCTGGATGATGCCTTACTTCGTAAAGCACCTGTAATAAATGAAATCCCGATCCGCAAAGTGGCAAAGAGATCAACCCCGGCACTCCCTCGCTTGCGCGGATAACCACTAACAAAACAGTATCACATGAAAGTTTGTGTTCTGCAACCGGATTACAGCACTACGGATGTCGATTATAAACATTACGACCCGGCTCGCAATCTTGCGCCCTTATTGCCCAACGATCAGGTAGATCATGTTCTTTTAAATAAGCTTACAACATATAAACAGCTTAAAGATCTCCGAAAATCCAAGTACGATATCTTCATAAACCTGTGCGAAGGGTATTTGGATTGGTCTGTGCCTTCTATCGATGTGATCAACACGTTAGACGCACTCAACCTTCCCTATACAGGGCCTAATTCTATCTTATATGATCCACCAAAGCCCTTGATGAAGTATGTGGCCTATTGTGGTGGTGTTAATACTCCAAACTTTGCTGAAGTTGCCAATACTACAAACCTGATTGAAAAAGTCAAGCACCTAACGTATCCGCTATTCGTGAAGCCAGCCAAAGCGGGCGACAGTCTTGGCGTTGATGATAAGTCGCTTGTAAAAGATCATGCTGAGTTAACAAGCAAAATTGAAAGCCTGCAAAACGATGGCTATGATGACATCTTAGTTGAAGAGTACATTGCCGGGCAAGAGTTTACCGTGTTGGTAGCGGCCAATCCAAAACCTAAACGGGGGTGTACAACTTTTAAACCCGTGGAGTATCAATTTCCAAAAGGGTATAAGTTTAAAACCTACGCACTTAAAACTTCCGAACTACATACTGATGTTAATAAACCCTGCAATGATCAGGGATTGGAAGCAAAGTTAAGATCAGCAGCAGAGAAAATCTTTAATGGTTTCTCCGGAGTGGGTTATGCACGGCTGGATTTCAGAGTAAATGAAAAACAAGAAGTTTATTTTTTGGAAATAAACTTTACGTGCTCTGTCTTTTATGAAGATGGGTATGAAGGCTCGGCCGATTACATTCTAAAATTTGATCCGATTGGAAAATCAGGATTCCTAAAACACATTATTGCCGAAGGGGTTGCCCGGCATGCAACCAAACAACGAAAATATCGGGTAAACGGAAACGCGATCAATGGCTACGGTATAATTGCTCAAACAGCGTTGACTAAAGGCGAGGTAATTTTTAAGATTGAAGAATCAGCTCAACGAATTGTTACCAAACGTTATGTGGAAACCAACTGGACGCCTGAACAGATCGAGGAGTTCAGGCACTATGCTTATCCTATCTCCGATGAGGTTTATATTCTGTGGGATCAAAAGCCACAAAACTGGGCCCCACAAAATCATAGTTGCGACCCAAATACAGTTTACGATGGATTAAACTTGATTGCGCTTCGCAATATTAATCGCGATGAAGAATTAACGCTCGACTATGCAGATTTGCTAGACGATACTATTCAGTCTTTTGCATGCACCTGCGGCCATACTAACTGTCGCAAAGTTGTTTCTGGTAGAACGGATAACTCCGTTACCCAACGCGAGAAATTTTCGTTGAACACCTAGCGAGCCATAATAAAAGCCTTCCCCATCGAACAGACTTCAATAATCCGCTAGCGTAATTGCTCATTAAACTTTGATCAAAAAAGTTTAACTTACTTTCCATTGTAAAGATAAGTTCCGTTGAGCTGTTCTTAACATAGCAATTAAAAATTAACCAGTTGAAATCCCGGGCTCTGCTTATTGGCTTTGCACTCATTCTAACGACCTTGTTAGTGAGTTATCTCTATTGGCCATCCGACAAAATTGATTACAACACACAGGTAAAGCCCATCTTCAATAAAAAGTGCATTGCCTGCCATGGCGGGGTAAAACAAAAAGCAGGCTTTAGTTTGCTCTTCCGGGAAGAAGCACTTGGTAATACAGAATCGGGCCGGCCTGCAATTATTCCCGGCAACCCAGATGAAAGTGAGTTGATCCGAAGAATTACAGAAACTGACCCAGAGGAAAGGATGCCATATAAACATGAACCGCTTTCGAAAGGTGAGATTGAAATCCTAACGCAATGGATAAAACAAGGTGCCGAGTGGGGTGAACATTGGGCTTACCTTTCCGTGAAGGATGAACCGGTTCCTGGAATTACAAATCAATGGATAAGAAATGACATCGATAATTTCATCCTAAATAAACTACAAGCGGAAAAAATACAGCCATCTTCACAGGCAGATAAGCCCATCTTGTTAAGAAGGGTAAGTCTTGACCTTACAGGCTTGCCACCAGAGAAATCTGTTGCAAGCAAATTTTTAAACGATACATCGGATCTGGCTTATGAAAATCTGGTGAACGAATTACTTGCTTCTCCAACCTATGGCGAACGGTGGACATCTTTATGGATGGATCTTGCGCGGTATGCCGATACCCGGGGTTATGAAGCCGATAGAAGCCGAACGATCTGGAAATACAGGGATTGGTTGATCAAAGCGTTCAATGATGATAAGCCTTACAACGAATTTTTGGAAGAACAAATGGCTGGCGATTTGATGCCGAATCCAGATGACGCCAAGTACATAGCTACGGCCTTTCATCGCAACACCATGACTAACGATGAAGGAGGAACGGAAAATGAAGAATTCAGAACGGCTGCTGTGCTTGATCGGGTTAACACAACCTGGAGCGCCTTAATGGGGACTACGTTTAATTGTGTGCAATGTCATAGCCATCCTTACGACCCGTTTAAACACGAGGAATATTATAAATTCGTAGCTTTTTTTAACAACACCCGAGATGAAGATACGCAAGCGGAGTATCCAGTGCTTCGTCAGTATAGCGGTACCGATAGCCTTAAGCTACTTCAGGTAAAGGATTGGTTGACAAAAAATATCTCACCCGAAAAGGGTAACGAGTATTATACCTTTCTAAAAACATGGCAGCCTACAATTAATTCTTTATTGTGCGATGAGTTCAAAAACGCAGCATTAATCAGTAGTTGGCATGCCGGCCTACGCAATCAGGGAAGTTGTCGTCTGCAAAATGTTACCCTTGACAATAGGAACCAGTTGATGGTTCGCTACACCAGCCAATACGAAGGTGGACAATGGTCTATTTACCTCGACAGCCTTAACGGCCGATTACTTAAAACCATTCCTATATCAAACACAAAGAATGAATGGAAAATTTTAACAACTGATCTTCCTCTTGTTTCGGGTACACACAATCTCTATTTCAAATATTATAATCCATCCATTAAATCACTTGACGAAACCGGAGTTATGTTTGAGTGGTTTCAATTTGGCCAAAACTTTCCCGGTAAAGGAAAAACAGATTTCGATGTTGCTTACAAAAATTTCAATGAATTGATGTACAGCAAGGTTGAAGCAACGCCTATCCTCATTGAAAATAATCAAGAGCAACTTCGGGCTACCCACGTGTTTGAAAGGGGCAACTGGTTGGTCAAAGGTGACGAGGTAACTCCAGAAGTACCGCAGATCATGAACCCGATGGACATCAGCGCACCCAAGAACAGACTTGGTTTAGCTATGTGGCTTACCGATAAAAAAAATCCACTGGTTGCCCGCACCATGGTGAACCGATTGTGGGAACAATTATTTGGATTTGGGTTAGTAGAGACTCTTGAAGATTTTGGAACGCAGGGAATTGCTCCTACACACAAAGAATTACTTGATCATTTGTCATGGCAATTCATGAATGATTTTGATTGGAGCCTGAAAAAGTTGTTGAAAGAAATGGTGATGTCGGCCACGTATCGCCAGGATTCAAAAACAAATGATGAATTAATCCGAAAGGATCCAGAGAATAAATTGTATGCTCGCGGTCCCCGCATCCGATTATCAGCCGAACAGCTCCGCGATCAGGCATTGGTTGTCAGTAACCTGATCAGTAAAAAAATGTATGGCAAAAGCGTTATGCCGTACCAACCGGATGGAATCTGGCGCTCACCCTACAATGGCGACAAATGGATGATGAGTAAGGGCGAAGATCAAAACCGGAGGGCACTGTACACCTACTGGAAACGAACGGCTCCTTATCCTTCGATGCTTACCTTTGACGGTGGTGCACGGGAAGTTTGTGTTACCCAAAGAATAAGAACCAATACTCCACTCCAAGCGCTAACCACATTGAATGACTCAACGTATTTTGTTATGGCCCAGAGTTTCGCTTTCCAAATGCAGTTGTTGGAATTCAATGACGTTAAGAAACAAATTCAAAAAGGATATGAGTCAATGCTGTTTAAGCCGATTTCAGATAACCGATTAAATGCCTTGGTTGAGCTCTACTCAAAGTCGATGATCACATTTGCTAAAGACAAAAAAGCAGCTCATGAAATTGTTGGTGAAGGCAGAACGGCCACACCCGAAACCGCTGCGCTGGTTGTAGTGGCCAATGCCATGTTGAATCTAGATGAATGGGTAAATAAAAATTGAAACTAGTATGACCCAAAAAGCAAAACATATTCAACAACTGGTTAAAGAGGCAAAACAATTAATTCTGCAACATCATACTCGCAGAAATTTTTTAAAAGAAAGTGCCATGGGGTTAGGAGCACTTGCACTTGGTTCGTTGTTTCCGGGATGTTCGAGCAACTCTTCCGGGGCTGCAAATAATTTTTTCGATGCCACCAATCCCTTGGCGCCTAAGCCACCGATGTTTCCTGGCAAGGCACGTTCAGTAATTTATATTCACATGGCAGGCGCGCCATCCCAGTTGGAGTTGTTCAGTTATAAACCAGAACTATCTAAGCTAGACGGGCAAGATTGTCCGCCTTCTTTACTAGAAGGAAAAAAATTCGCATTCATCCGTGGGGTGCCCAAAATGTTGGGGCCGCAAGCAAACTTCAAACAGCATGGTAAAAGTGGATTGTGGCTGTCTGAAAATCTTCCTCACCTTTCGACAGTGGTCGATGATATTGCTATTCTGAACGCGGTAACAACCGATCAATTTAATCACGCACCAGCACAATTATTAATGCATACGGGCACTGCTCGGTTAGGCAGGCCGAGTATGGGCTCGTGGATTACGTATGGATTAGGCACTGAAAATAAAAATCTTCCGGGATTTGTTGTGCTTACCTCGGGGGGCAATAATCCAGATGCGGGAAAGAGTGTGTGGGGCAGCGGATTTCTTCCAAGTGTTTATCAAGGTGTGCAATGCCGCAGCGAAGGCGATCCGGTTTTATTCATCAAAGACCCGGAAGGGATGAATCGCGACATCCGTAAAGCGTCTATTGACGCCATCAATAAAATAAATCAAGAGCAATACGAGGAGTATAAAGATCCGGAGATTCTTTCGCGCATTGCACAATATGAGATGGCCTATAAAATGCAAATCTCAGTGCCAGAAGTCATGAACATTAATGATGAGCCGGCTTACATTCATGAGATGTATGGAACAAAACCGGGAGAGGCAAGTTTCGCAAACAACATTTTACTGGCGCGCAAGCTTGTGGAAAAAGGTGTGCGCTTCGTTCAGCTTTTTGATTGGGGTTGGGATGCGCATGGCGACTCGGCTGGTAATGCAGTAGATATTGGTTTGGTTAACAAATGCCGCATAGTGGATAAGCCTATTACCGCATTGATTCTTGATTTAAAGCAACGCGGATTACTCGATGATACACTCGTAATCTGGGGTTCAGAATTTGGACGAACACCCATGCAAGAAAATCGCGAGGGCAAGAAGATGCCATTCAAAGGCAGAGATCATCACGCTGAGGCTTTTAGTATGTGGATGGCAGGAGGCGGAATTAAGGGTGGCACATCGTATGGCGAAACAGACGAGATTGGGTATAGCACCGTGAGCGGGAAAGTAGATGCGTTCGACATTCAGGCAACCATCTTAAATCAATTGGGCTTTGATCACGAAAAGTTCACATACGAATCGCAAGGCCGGCCTTTCAGATTGACTGATGTGAGCGGAAAAGTTATTCATCAAATCATATCTTAATGTCTATCAATCGCAGACAATTCATTACCTCCTCGGCTGCTGCCGGAACCGGACTATTTCTATCATCATTAAAAACTTTTGCCAAGCCAATTATGCAACCATCACAAGCAGGTTATTCTTTATTAATCTTCGCTACTAACTGGGGCTTCTCTGGTTCTACCGATGAATTTTGTAGTAAAGCAAAAGCCGAAGGGTATGATGGTATTGAGGTTTGGTGGCCGGGCAACAACATTGAACGAACAGCACTCTTCGAGGCCTTAAAAAAATATAATTTAAAAGTTGGGTTTCTTTGCGGCAGTGGTGAAAAGGATTTTGTAAAGCACGAAAAAGAATTTCAACAAGCGGTGACTGAAGCTGCCAAAGCCAAACCCGTTTATATTAATTGTCACTCCGGAAAAGATTACTTTACAGTGGATCAAAAAGAAAAATTAATCAGCCATACGCTTAGTGTATCTGCACAAAGTGAAGTACCCATTTATCATGAAACGCATCGCGGCCGAGCATTGTATTCGGCACCTGTTACTGCTGAGTTAATGAAAAAAATACCGAACCTTAAGCTTACGCTGGATATTTCTCATTGGTGCAATGTGCACGAATCTTATTTAGGCGATCAGGAAGAGACGGTTTCACTTGCGTTAGAAAGAACCGATCACATTCATGCCCGCATCGGTCACCCCGAAGGGCCGCAGGTAAGCGACCCGCGCGCACCCGAATGGAAGCAAGCGGTTGAAACTCATTTAGCCTGGTGGGATAAAGTTGTGGAAGTAAAAAAGAAAACGGGCAAGCAAATGACCTTCCTTACAGAATTTGGCCCACCCGATTATATGCCAACATTGCCTTACACGAGACAAGCAGTAGCCAATCAATGGGATATTAATGTTCACATGATGGAAATTCTTCGCAAACGATATGTGTAATTAAGGAGAATGACAGAATTGATTGGCAGGTTTCATCCATTACTCGTTCACTTACCCATTGGTATTTTATTGTTAGCGATAGTATTCGAATGGCTAGCATCCGTAAAGAGGTTTAAATATTTAAAGAAGACGATTCGATTAATTCTTTGGATAGGTTTTGCCTCAGCTGCATTTTCCTGCCTTACGGGATATTTACTTTCGCAAAGCGGAGACTATGAGCCTACAGCAGTTGAAAGACATCAATGGGCGGCCATTGCATTAACTATTATTGCTCTTACATATGCCTGGGTACGAATGTTGAGGCAGCTTAAGCGATTATATAAACTTTTATCTCTACTTACGCTGGCACTATTAACAATAACTGGCCACTTGGGAGGAACACTTACGCATGGCGAAAATTTTCTTTTTGCCAACATGAATGAAAGCGAAATGGAGTCACTTGCAAGTATTGATCTGCAGCAAGCACATCTCTATGCCGATCTGATAAAACCGATTCTTCAAAACAAGTGTTACACGTGTCATGGAACTTCTAAACAAAAAGGAAAACTGCGGCTGGATTTGCCAGAGCATATTATGAAGGGTGGCAAAAATGGTGTGGTATTAATAGCGGGTAAAATTGATGAAAGTGAAATGATCGATCGACTGCAATTACCTTTGGATGATGATGATCATATGCCGCCTAAGGAAAAACGACAACTTTCTTTGCAAGAAATTGAAATTCTTAAAATGTGGATTGCTTCAGGAGCTGATTTTGAAAAAACAATTGTTGAGTTGGGCCTGAAGGCCGACTTAAATGAAACTTTACAAGGGTTGACAAAGCAAACTATTGCTGATGTCCCCGAGGGAGCCGTCTCTCTGGCAAACGAGAATGTGCTGACCAGTCTGCAAAAATTAGGGGTTGTTATTTTGCCTGTAGCGGCTAATACGAATTATCTGAGCGCTAATTTTGTTAATGTAACTGAACTCGATTCAGCTATTGCGCTTCTTCCTGAGTTAAAAGAACAGTTAGTTTGGTTAAAGTTAAGTGATCAGCCAATATCCGATGATCACCTTCTTAAATTCAATTCTTTAAAAAATATTAGAAAACTCTGGCTTGATCATACAAGTATTTCCAATGCTGGCCTCCAACATATAGTTTCTTTTGAAAACTTACTCTATTTAAATCTTAACGGGACGAAAGTATCTGCAATTGGAGTTGAAATACTTCAACCCCTTAACCACTTGCGCGATATTTATTTGTTTAAAACAAATATTACCAACGACCAACACCAATCTCTTCAGACTAAGTTTCCTGATACTCATTTGGAGATCGGTAATTATACCGTTCCTACTTTACCCACAGATACTACTACCTTGAAGGCTCCGCCCAACTAAATTCACAATTCATTTAAAAGTAAATTGCACTATATTTAGTATTCTAATAGTTAACATGAACTGGCTGCACGAAAAGAGATTAGTAATCATTGGTGGCACCACAGGCTTAGGTCTTTCGGCCGCAATCGCATTTATAAAAGAAGGAGCACGGGTAGTGGTGGTTGGTAGAAGTGAGGAGAGCGTTACGGAGGCAAACCGATTATTAAACAAAAACGGTTTTGCTTTTTCTGGAGATGCATGCAACGAATCTGTTGCTCAACAGGCGATTGATGCTTGCATAGAAAAATTTAATGGCTTCGATGGACTCTATCATGTAGCCGGTGGCAGCGGTCGCAGGTTTGGTGATGGCCCCTTGCACGAGCTTTCACTCGAAGGCTGGAATAAAACTTTTGAAATAAACTTAACTGCCTTAATGCTTTCAAATCGAGCGGCCGCACAAACCTTTCTTAAAAGAAAAACCGCAGGTGCTATACTCAATATGGGCTCCGTGCTTGGCTACTCACCATCGCCCAAATATTTTGTTACGCACGCTTATGGCGCATCAAAGGCGGCTGTCATCGGATTTACAAAATCAATTGCTGCCTTTTACGCAAAGGATAACATTCGCATTAATGTCTTAGCTCCGGCTTTGGTGGAAACACCGATGGCCCAGCGGGCAGCAAATGACGAAGCAATTTTATCTTTTATTAAAACAAAACAACCGCTTGATACCGGAAGAATAGGTACGCCCACCGATCTGGATGGTGCCGCTGTATTTTTTATGTCAGATCAATCAAAGTTTACTACTGGACAAGTACTTGCCGTTGATGGTGGCTGGGAAGTAAGTGAAGGGCAATATTGAAGTATGGAAAATTTAGCCATTGGCATCGACTTAGGCTGCACACACATCAAAGCTCTTTTAGTAAAGGAAGATGGAACGGTTGTTAAAGAAGTAAGAAAAGATACCAATGAGCATGATGATCAGCATTGGAAGAATGAAATTGCCAAAATCATTGCAGAGTTTAAAAAGCAAGGTGGAAATAAGATAAAGACCATTGGTCTTTCGTCACCCGGCTTAGCAAACGTTACCAACACATGCATTGAAGTTATGCCGGGCCGTTTACCGGGAATAGAAAATTTTAATTGGAGCGAGTTCACCAATGAAAATATTTTTGTTTTGAACGATGCGCATGCAGCGCTCATGGCAGAGGCTCGTTTCGGTATTGCGAAGAATTTAAAATTTGTAGTCATGCTTACTTTGGGAACCGGTGTGGGTGGTGGAATTTTAATTGACGGAAAATTATATCAAGGTATGGGACAGATGGCCGGACATCTGGGCCACACCACAGTGGATGCCCTTGATCCCAACAAGGACGTAACTAATATCCCTGGTAGTCTTGAAGATGCCATCGGAAATTTATCTATCCAAAAAAGATCTAATGGGAAATTTGAAACCACCTGGGATTTGGTGAGTGCCTATGAGAAAGGCGATCCGCTTGCTACCGAAATCTGGTTAACCTCCATTAAAAAGCTTGCTGCAAGCATCGCGTCTTTCATTAACATTCTTTCGCCCGAACTGATTATTATTGGAGGTGGAATTTCGAAAGCAGATGAATTATTATTGAAGCCGCTGAATGAATATCGAGAGCAATTCGAATGGCGTCCCGGGGGGAAACAAATCCCGGTTCGGCTCGCGCAATTTTCTGATCTTGCGGGAGCGTTAGGAGCGGCAGGCTTTGCTTTATCAAAGACAAATTAAAAATAAATGAACGTCATTCAGGAGTATCTTAATCTAAGCAGAAAAATTGTAGATCGGGTTGCTGCGCAGGAGCAAACAATAAAAGAGACGGCCACTTTATTTACAAAATCCATTCTTGCCGGGCGCATGGTGCATGTGTTTGGCTCCGGCCACAGCCGCATTATGGTGGAAGAAATGTGGCCGCGGTATGGCTCGTTTCCCGGATTCAATCCCATAGTTGAATTGTCCCTTACCTTTCACAATTTAGTTGTAGGTGCCAATGGCCAACGACAAGCTATGTTCTTAGAAAATGTTTCCGGTTTAGCCGAACGCATTCTAAGAAATTTTGACATTGAGGCAATTGATTCTGCACTAATCATTTCTTCCAGTGGCACCAACATAGTGCCAATTGAAATGGCTGAACTCTTTCGAAAGAAAAAAGTAAAAGTTGTTTCTATTCTCACAACCAAACATTCTGAAAAAAGTGAAAGCAAACGCAGCGATGGAAAGAAGTTGGGTGACTTCTCGGATATTATTTTAGATACGGGTGCGCCCATGGGAGATTCCATGATTACTATTTCAGGATTAGAAAGTCCTGTTGCCCCTGGATCAACGGTAGGCGGAGCCTTACTTATTAATTCTATAAAGGCAGAGGTTGCCCGGTTATTAACCGAGGCTGGCCAACCCCCTAAGGTATTGACTGCAGCTAACGTAGTAGGCAAGGAAAAAGCAGTAGCGCTTTTTGAAAGCGCCTATGATGAACATTCGCATCGGTTAGCAAAATTGTATCAGCACGTAGGTAAATCAAAATAAGTTATGCAACCAATTCCTATTCGTACCACCGTTATTGGCAGCTATCCGTTTCCGGGATGGCTTGAATTTGCCGTTAAAAATTTAAATGAGTTTGGCAATGCCGACCGCGAAGAGTTAATCGATGACGCTGTCATCGCAGCCATTCACGATCAGATAACGGCCGGGCTAGATGTGATTACCGATGGCGAGCAAACGCGGTTAGATTTTAATCTTTCCTTCTATGGATTCATTAAAGGAATAAAAGAAAATACGGATGAGCTTCGAAACTTTGGCCCCGCTGCCCACGACCAGCGTGGCAAAAATTCTATTATCGATACCCTAACAGCACCCAATGGACTAGGCGCTGTAGAGGAATTTAAACGCTTACAAAAGTTGGCACCTAAAGGTCCTGTTTTAAAAGCGAGCGTACCAGGTCCGTACACGTTAAGCGGTCGCCTACTTCCCAATGAAAAATATAAAGATCGTTATGCAATCACAGAAGCGTTGCTGCCATTTGTTAAGAAAGAGTTGGAGGATTTAGTTGCAGCGGGTTGCACGGAGATAACTGTTGACGAGCCTTCCATGAGTTGTTATGCCTACAAAGAAGACACAAAAAAGTTTGTTGATATTTTTAATCGCACAGTGAAAGGCATTGTTGGGAAGTGCAGACTCTCCACACATTTATGTTTTGGAAATTTTAAAGGCCGCCCAGTGGGATACAGAAGTCTGGCACCCATGCTTCCCGATTTTTTAAATCTAAGCGTGGATGAAGTTCACATTGAAATGGCAAATCGTGAATTTGCGGAGATAGAATTGCTCGCAGCCTTTGCCGAGAAGATGGATGTAGCGGTGGGGATTATTGATGTTAAGAATTATTATATCGAAACAGAGGAAGATGTGGTGCAACGAATTAATAAATGTTTGAAATATGTACCAGCCGAAAAACTGGCGGTAGCCCCTGATTGTGGGTTGAGTCAAACGGCACGTTGGGCTTCGCGACAAAAGTTGGCTAATATGGTGAAGGGGGCGAAGAAGGCGAGGACATCATTGTAACCAGATACTGGTTGTCAGTGACCAGTATCCAGTGACTATAACTATGTTAATTCAACCATTCAATAAAGGAGAGAAGTTAGCAGCAGAAATCCGCACTGCTAAACAACACGGTACCACCGAGTCGCTTGACATCTGGTGGCTAGGGCAAAGTGGATTCCTTTTGCAGTGGAATAAAAAATGTTTGCTGTTTGATCCGTATTTATCAGATTCTCTTTCAAAAAAATATGCTAACACCAACAAGCCGCATGAGCGCATGAGCGAGTTGGTGATTGCTCCTGAACTTCTGGATTGTATTGATGTTGTTACTTCCAGTCATAACCACACCGACCATTTGGATGCGGAAACACTAGTTCCATTATTCGAAAAGAATCAAAATTTAAAATTCATAATTCCAGAAGCAAACCGAGATTTTGTTGTTGATCGAATAAAGTGCGCACACGATTTTCCCATTGGATTAACCGATAGCGAGAAGAAAACGATTAATGGTTTTGTGTTTAATGGAGTGCCTGCAGCACATAATACTATTGAGCGGGACGAACAGGGTAGGTGCAAGTTTATGGGCTACGTAGTTCAGTTCGGAAAATTTTCGATTTACCACAGTGGGGATACCTTATGGTATGATAACATCGTTGATATCTTAAATCCCTTTCAGGTCGATGTTGCTTTTCTTCCTATTAACGGCAACGTTCCCGAAAGAGAAGTGGCAGGAAATTTAAATGGCGAGGAGGCTGCGCGGCTAGGCAAAGAAATTCAAGCAAAGATTGTTATTCCGCATCATTACGATTTGTTTAAGTTCAACACGGCCGATCCAAAAGTTTTTGAAAAGGAAGCAGAAAAGAGAAATCAATCGTTTAAAGTCCTACAATTAGGAGCGTTTGTTACTATTTAGAAGATTGCCGGATATTACGATGCAATTATTTTTCTCCTGGAAACTGAACAAAGTAATTTTTATTAATGGCCACTAACGGTTATGCCGCGGGCAAAAATACTTCGGCAATCATACATCGTGCGCTACCTCCACCAATAGTTTCAATTGTTTTGATCGAGAGAGGAACCAACTCACCATATTTTTCTAATTCGGTTTTTTGGTTTGTAGTTAAACTGTCAAAGGAACTTTGCGACAGAGCCAAAATATTTTTATTGTCGCTGATTTGTATGGCTAGCATATTGCCTGCAAAATTGTTTGTTTGCTCAAAGGTGATGTCAATAACTTGATGCCCTGTGTTAGCCAGGGATTCAAAAACCAATTCTCTTTCTTTCTTATCGGAAATACTGTCGAGACAGATAACTGAAAACTTTTCACCAATACACATCATAACATTGGTGTGGTAAATTTCTTTTCCACCTTTGTCGTGTGCGTGAAAGCAAATAGGCTTATAATGCAAGTAGTCGCAAACCTTATCGAAAAGTTCTTTGTCTGTTCGTGGAGATAGGCAAGCGTAAGCAATTTTATTTTGGCGGTCAAGCACTATGCTGCCCGTACCTTCTAAAAACCTATTTTCCTTTTCGTATGTAGAAAGATCAAGTATGTTGGTTACTTTAAAATTCTTTTTCAGGGAATCGATAATATCTTTGCGTCTTTCGTTTCGCCTGTTATGAGCAAACATAGGATAAAGAATCACTGTTCCGTCCGAATGAAAAGAGACCCAATTATTTGGAAAAACAGCATCGGGCTTTTCTGGATAGTTGGTGTCGTCAAATACGAAAACGTTAGCGCCTTTTGATTTTAGCGTTGTAGCAAATTCTTCAAATTCCATAAAGACTTTTTGCTTTATCGTTTCTTCGCTTTCTTTTACTTCATTCTGAAAAGCATTTGAAAAGGCTGTTTCAGAATTAAAAACAAAGTTTGATGGTCTGATAAGTAAAATATTTTTTGTTGTTTGCATTGTAGAACATCTTTTTACGGATATGAGTTATTTGCTTTTGCTAAGATTGACGGACAAGACTTATCTGAAATTCCAGGTCTGTTCATTCTATGCTCAAGCGCTTACAGTTAGCAATGTCTCCCATAGGGTTCGATATGTCCAATTGATTAACAGAAGTCTTAGTGGCCTTATATTTTCCTAAAATTTAATGTTTTCTAATAACAAAAGGGCAACACCAATGAAAGCGTTAAGACAACAACATATTACAACATAATTGAATCGACTTTTGAAGCATTGCTATTAGCAAAATATTAAATTAATTTGATAGTTACTATGACTAAATTGGAGATGATTATTGACACGGTAGATTTACTTCCAAAACTCGATAAAAAATTAATAGAGTTGTTGGAATCACTTTCTCCGGAGGACTGGCATCGGCAATCCGTAGCAAAGCTTTGGAAGGTAAAGGATGTGGTAGCGCATTTGCTGGACATAAACATCAGAGTACTTTCAACCTTGCGGGATGATCATAGCGGAGAAAATCCAACTATAAATTCTTATCAGGATCTTGTTGATTATTTAAATGAACTAAATGCAGATTGGGTAAAAGCCATGAAGCGCGTTAGTCCGACTTTTTTAATTGAGTTGCATAAGATAACGGGTCCGCTCTTTTGTGAATACTACAAGTCATTGAATCCACAGGACGAAGCAAGGTTTTCAGTCGCGTGGGCAGGCGAGCAAGTGAGTAAAAACTGGAAGCACATAGCCCGGGAGTACACTGAAAAGTGGTTGCATCAACAGCAAATCCGGGAAGCGGTTAATAAGCCAGGGTTAATGACAAAAGAGTTTTTCTATCCGTTTATAGATACATTCATGTTGGGGCTACCGCATACGTTTCGCGATATTATTGCCAGTGAAGGAACAGCGATACAAGTAACCATAACTACCGATATTGGATGTTCCTGGTTTCTGATTAGAAAAAATGAAAGTTGGGTTCTTGAAAAAATCGCTCCCGCCAAGGTTGATTCAACAGTTCAAATTTCACCGGACATTGCCTGGAAATTATTTTCGAAAAGCATCCGACCCGAAGCAGTTGGCAACGATATAATCATTACAGGCAATCAAAATCTGGGCAACGCAGTGTTGTCGATGGTCTCGGTGATGGCGTAAGGTCTTTTCGTGAAACTCAATTCACCACAGCCCCCTTCTTTACCATTACAACCTCTACACCTTTTTCTTTTGCCAGATTATTAATCCGATCCACATTCTTATCGATTGTAGATCGTAACTTGGTTAACTCTTCATCCACCATTTTAGTAAGCATCTGTCGCACTTCTTCGCCCTGTTGTGTTGGCCTAAAATCGCCTTGTGCTTGTTCTACCATTAAATGCGCCAGACGGTTATTCATTTTAATGCCATAGTTAAGCGGGTCTTGCACGCTCTGGTTCTTGGTTTGGTGAATATTATTTTCGTGTATGGTCAATTGTTCTTCAAATTGTTTCACCAACTCATTGAGTTCTTTGAATTGCGCATCGCTGCTGATTTTACTTTTCAAAAAGCCGAGGTCACTCTTTATTTTGCGAATGTCAATCACGCCCTGATTAGCTTCACTTACTTTATCGCGCACCTTAACTAAAAAATCAAATTGCGCCTGCAAGTCTTCCTGTGTTGAAGGCACGCGTGGGTCTTTAAGAATTTCAAACTCCTGTTCTTGAGAATTTCCATTAATCGTTAATCTTACTTTGTATTTGCCGGGCACAGCCTTTGGCCCTTGGTTAGGCGAACCGTAATATACCATACCCGGAAAAGATGTATAGCCAGGATATCGCATATCCCAAACAAAACGATTGCCGCCTGCCTTTACTGATAATTGTTCACGGCCTTTGGCTTTTGAATTATAGGTGGAGATCAACGTTCCACTTGTCTCCAAAATTTCCATTTTAACCTCCGACTTTTCATCAACACTTTTTACAAAGTAATGAACCATTACACCACCCGGATGATTCTCACCTTCCAGCCTTCTATCAGCACCGCGCCAGCCGCTACCTCCCGGCATGCGGTAACTTGACATAGGCTTGAATAGCACAACGTCTTTCGTACTATTCTCTTTTGTTAGTTGATGCAATGGAGTAAGGTCATCAATCATCCAGAAACTTCTTCCGTGCGTGGCCGCGATGAGGTTGTCATTTTTTATTGCCAGATCGGCAATAGGTACCGGTGGTAAATTCATTTGAAACTTAGACCAGCTCGCCCCGTCATCAAAAGATAACCACATTCCCTTTTCAGTTCCTGCGTATAATAATCCTTGGCGCTTAGGATCTGCTCGCACTACACGAACAAATTCTTCTTTTGGAATTCCGTTGGTGATCAACGTCCAGGTTTTGCCATAGTCTGCAGTTTTATAGATGTAGGGTGTGTAATCGCCAAACTTATACGAGGTAGCCACCGCGTAAGCACCCCCTTTTACAAAGGGATTCACATCAATGCTATTCCACATATTCAACTTTGGTGAAATAGAAGGTGTAACGTTTTTCCAATTCTTGCCACCATCAATCGTAACATGAATTAGTCCATCATCCGAGCCGGTCCAGATTTCGTCTTTTGTGTAAGGCGATTCCGCGATCACAAAAATGTTTGCATAATACTCGGCTCCAGTATTGTCTTGCGTTATGGGGCCACCGGAGGACTTAATCGTTTCGGGTTCGCCACGGGTTAAATCCGGACTGATTACTTCCCAACTTTGGCCACCATTGGTTGTGGCGTGTACGTGATTTGATCCGGCATACAATTTCTTTGTATCATGATGACTGAAGACAAGCGGATAATTCCAGTTGAATCGATACTTCATTACTTCCACGCCTGAACCAGCCGGAAGGTCGGGCCATACGTTGGTACTACGCTCCTGACCATTGTCCAGATTGTTCATGCTCATGTAGCCTTTGTAATCACTTCCGTAGATGAT
>Ga0154020_10004429_pt1 | contig 16734 bp, 9 predicted proteins | sample Klosneuvirus_201_FD_109709 | JGI IMG/M metagenome (GOLD analysis project Ga0154020, IMG submission 109709) | Active sludge microbial communities from wastewater, Klosterneuburg, Austria - Klosneuvirus_20160825_MG | ecosystem: Engineered > WWTP > Aerobic digester > Activated sludge | place...
GCATAGACCAGCTCGTATTGGCCGGCGGCGATGGCCCGCACGCGCGCCGCACGCTCGTCGGCGGGCACGCTGGAGTTGAGGAACGTGGCGCGCAGCCCCACCTCGGTGAGGGCGTCGACCTGATCTTTCATCAGCGCGATCAACGGCGAGACCACCAGCGTGACGCCCCCGAGCACGCGGGCTGGGATCTGGAAGGTGAGCGATTTGCCGGCGCCCGTGGGCATGATGCCCACGCAGTCGCGACCCGACAGCACGGTGGCGATGATCTCGGCCTGGCCCGGACGAAAGGTGGGGTAGCCGAACACGTTCTCGAGGACCTGCTGGGCGCTGGGCGCGGCGCGCGCCACCGCGGCGGCGGCCTCGCGGAGCAGCGCGACCACCTCGGGCGGAAACGAGTGAGGGGATCGCCGGTAGAGCGCGCGCAGCCGGTCGAGCCGCCCCGTGAGCTCGAAGCGCTCGGGCGGCTCGGCGGCGGTGGCCGCCGCGTGCAGCAGGGTGGCGTCGCGAAGCAGCTCGTCGGGGGACACGGGGGCGGAATGGTAGCCCGAGGCGGGGCAGAGGGGGCGATTGTGCTTTGCTTTCTCGATCGAAGCGACCCTAGAACGCGAGCGGGGCTCGCCGCTCTCTTTCATGTCTCGGCTGCTGCTGCTGTTCTTCGCGCTGCTCGTGGTCACGCCGCTCGGCGCGTGCCACCACGAACGCCCCGAGCGCCTGCCCGGCGAGACCGACGTCACCGTGTCGAAGGTCACGGTGCGCGGCGCAGCCGGCGCCGAGCTTCGGCTTGCGCACGGCGAGCTGTTCATGCTGCTCGGGCTTCGGCCCGGCAGCCTGCTGATCACCCACCGCTACTACAGCGACTTCCGCCTGGCGGAAGATCGGCGCCGCCTGGCGTCGTGGTGGCAGAGCTACGGCTACTTCGACGTCGAGGTGGCCGAGCCCGCGCTCGAGTGGGCGAAGGACCAGCGCTCGGTGGCCGTGACCTGGACGGTGCGCGAAGGCGCCGCGTATCGCGTGGCGTCGGTCGAGGTGCGGCACGCGCCCGAGCAGCACGCCGCGGCGCTGACGAAGCTCATCCCGTTCCGGGTGGGCGACGGCATCGACCTCGAGAAGTTCCGCATGGGCCGCCACGAGATGGCCTGGCACCTGCAACGCGACGGTTTCGGACACGCCGGCGTGTTCAGCCGCGCCTACGTGGACCGCGACAAGAAGGTGGTGCACTGGATCTACTTCGTGGATCAGGGGCCAAAAACCCGGATCGGCACGGTCACGGTCGAGGGCCAGCACAAGATCCCGGAAGAGAAGATCTTGTGGCGCGCCGACGTGCGCCCCGATGACCCCTACAGCCTGGAGCTGAAAGAGAGCATCGAGCGTGACCTGCTGGACACCGGGGCCTTCGCCTCGGTGGTGGTCAAACCCACCAACGCGCAGGTCGAACGGGTGCTGCCGGGGGAGCGGCCGGATCCAGGCGGCGTGCTCACCGCCGAGCAGGTCGACGAGCAGGGCAACCTGGTCCCGCGGAAGCTGGGCGATCGGATCGACTTCCGACTGGTGGTGGTGGAAGCGCCTTCGCGAGAGCTGCGGCTCAGGGCCGGGGCCGAGGCGGATCCGACACGCGGCGACCTCTACGCCGGCGGAAGGCTGTGGCTGCGCAACCTGTTCGGCGCCTATCACCACCTGGTGCTCGAAGGTCGCGTGGGCTACGGCCTGCTCTGGAGCGGCGACGACGACGAGTCGAGCGGCCTGTACGGCGACGCGCTGCTGCGCACGGTCCACGGCGGCCTGTTCTCGCGCACGGTGGACGGCCGGCTCTCGGCGCGCTTCCGCGACCGGCTGTACCCGGGCTTTCGCACCCGCGAGCTCGGGGCCGGGCCGGGCGTGCACACCCGCTTCGGCAAAGAGGTGTTCTTCGATCTCGATCTGCTCTATCGCTTCGAGAAAGATCTGGGTTTCGGGCCCTTCGCCGACAGCACTCGCTCTGACCGCGACCTGCCCGACGACGACACGGCGGCGGGGCCGAGCGGCGAGCTCAACCTGATCTGGGACGCGCGCAACGATCGCGTCGAGCCCACGCGGGGGCACTTCTTGGGCTTGAGCGGCGTGGGCACGGCCGGAACGCACCCCTCGTTCTTGGTTGCCCCGGACGCGCGGGTGTTCTTGCCGATCGGCGAGTCGAGCTCGCTGGCGCTGCGCTCGAGCTTCGGCTTCGTGCTGGGCCAGAGCAACGCCGGGGTGCCGCCCGGACAGCGCCTGTTCGGCGGCGGCGCCTTCGGCATGCGTGGCTTCGGCCGCGACCGGCTGAGCCCGAGCGCGCCGTGCGCCAGCGACTGCGACCGCGAGCTGACCGGTGGCCTCAGCCTGATGGAGAGCCAGGCCGAGTTTCGCTTCCTGCCGTTCCGCAAGAGCTTCGGCTTCGCCGGCTTCGTGGACGCGGGGGCGGCGGGCCCGGGTCAGAACCCCTTCGACGACGGCGTGAGCCTGGCGGCGGGCTTCGGGCCGCGGCTGCGCCTGTGGTACCTGCCGATCGCGCTCGATCTGTCCTATCGGATCCTCCGAGAGGGTGAGCTGGAAAACGGAAAACCTTTCGCCCCGTACTTCGCGTTCGTGAGGATCGGCGAGTCCTTCTGAAGGGGTTCGCGTCAAGGCTGCGCGCTAAGGGCCTGTGCGCGCACGGGTTGCGTCGCACGGCTTCGACCCGGTCGCGGAATGCGCTGGCACGCCCGGTGCAATTCGTTCGGGCACGTGTCCTGGCGTTTCCGTGCCCCCGCCGTGTTCGCCTGCGTCGCCGTGCTGGCGCTGGGCCAGCCCGTGCTCGCGCAAGCCGACGACGAACCCGAAGCCGCCGGGTGGTGGCTGGATCGTCGGGGCGTGGTTCAGCCGTTCGATCGCACCTACGACCAGTGGTCGCCCGAGCGCTACGAGGCCCGCCCCGGGCGCGCAGCCGTCGAGATGCTGGCCCTCTTGGGCATCGGTGCCGCCGACTACTGGATCAAGAGCGAGGAGAACAGCGAGGACTGGGACTTTCCTCCGATCGAGCAGCGCTTGCTGACCTTCGACGCGGTGCGGTTCGACAACAACCAGTTCGTGACCAACCACATCCTGCACCCCGGCGGCGGCGCGGCCTATTACAGCTTCTCGCGCGTCAACGGGCTCGGGCCCTTCCCGTCCATCGGCTACTCGGTGGCCTCATCTCTGGTCTGGGAGTGGGTGCTCGAGCTGATCGAGAAGGTGAGCATCAACGATCTGCTCTACACGCCCTTCGGCGGCTGGGCGGCGGGCGAGTGGTTCTTTCAGCTGGGCGACTACTTGAACAGCGCGCCACGGGGCGGAAACCTCGGGCATCGTCTGGCGTCGTACACCCTGGGCGCGCCACGCTACCTGCACGACCGCTGGGACGATGCCCGGCCGCCGCCGCCGCTACCCGCCGACAACCTCGGTTTCTCGACGGCGTTCTGGCACCGCTTCGCGGCCATGTACGGCGTGGCTGCCACCGACAACGACGCGAAGACGAGCGGGTTCATCCACGGGCTGACCCTCGAGAGCGAGCTCATCCGCATGCCGGGGCTGCTTCGACCCGGGAAGTTCGAGCGGGGCTTCGGCGAGGGCAACTTCGTCGACATGCGCACCCGGATGAGCTTCGACGCCACGGGGTTCGCGGAGGTCGACCTGTGGTTTTCCGCCGACGTGGCCGGCTACTACCACCAAGCGTACCAGTCAGCGCCCGGCGGCGTGAGCGGGCAGGCGTGGTCCGGCGCGCTGAACGTGGCCGGGCGGTTCGTCGATCGCTGGCTCTTGCGCCGCCGCGACGGCTGGGCGCTGGCGCACCTTCCCGGGCCGGTGCTCCGCGGCTGGATCGCCGACGGGCCCTTGCTCTTGCGGGTGGCCGGCTCGGCCCACCTCGACTTCGCCGGGGTGCGCTCGCTGGCCTACGAGCGCTGGGTCGCCGGCTATGGCTCGGACGGGACCAAGACCGTGCTGCAGAAGCACTCGTACTACTTCGCCCACGGCGCCTCGGCCACGGCCCGCGCCACGCTCGAGTATCGTGGCACCGAGCTGGGGCTGTCAGGCTCGTTCGGCCACTACGAATCCATCGAGGGCTTCGACCGATACCAGCCCACCGTGCTCAGGGACGTGCACAACACCGACGAGATCCTGGAAGGCGGCGTGTGGCTTGGCCACACCACGCCGAACGCCCCGCTGCACCTGCGACTGTCCCTCGAGGGCACGCGACGCGTGAGCGCAATGACCCCGCTGACCGAGGTGGACTGGGACCGGCGCGTCTCGGTGGCGGCGGGGGCAGCGTTCTGAGCGCCCGGTCGACGACCCCAGGGTGCGCAACCTCCTCTTCGCGATCGTCCACCTCGGAGACGACTCCGAAGTGACACGGCCCTTCACTGGACCTTGACCGAACAGGACGGGCCGCCGCCGGCGCCCCCGCTGCTCCCGGCCGTGGCCGGGACCGCGATTGTTCCGGCGCAGCCCGGCCTGGACAGATATCGGGCACACCCGTGCGGCGACGGCCAGCAGACCCCGATCGCGGTCAGCACGCAGTCAGAGAGCTCCGACACCGGCGCCTGGCAGGTCGACAGAGCCAGGTTCCCCACGCAGTACTCGAGGGGAAGCTCAGGAATGGATGCGGTGCATTGGAATCGAAAGGGTTGACCGAAAGTGCACCCCGTCATGGTGGTCATGCCGTCGGGGGTCAGTGGCCCCGCGGCGGGAGGCGGGAACCCGACGCCCCGATACGCAGAGAGGTACCACTGGCACCACGCGTCGCGCTCGGCCGCATCGAGCTCACTGACCGGCTTGGCCCCGTCGATGCCGGTCGGATGCCCGGGAAGCTGGCGCGAGGTGTCGCTGCACTTCCAGGTCGCCTCGCCGCTCGAGGCGCACTCGCACTCGACCCGCGGCGGGTACCAGCAATGAGCGCCGCGCAGGCCCTCGCAACCGGCACCGTTGGCGGGCTGCACGTCGGGGCAATCGTACGCCGCGACCTGGTTCAGATAGCAGTCCCAGCGCAGCTCGCCCTCCCCGGCTTCCCAGCACCCGCAGAGGGAGGTCGTTTGCTGTCCGCCCGCCGCGCCCGACGAGTAACGACAGGTGCGGCCCTCGGCAGCTTGGCACGGGCCCTCCTGGGCCGGGAGGGTTTCCGGGCAGTCCGCCGCATTTCCCAGCCAACGCTCTTGCTCGCTGACCTGGAGCTTCCCCTCGCAACCATCGAGCACCGTGGTCGAGAGCAGCGCGCCTATCAGCAGGGTTCGGTTCTTCTTGGTCATGGCTTTCCTCCACGCACGCCTTCTCGATCCTCGTCTGCGCCGCTGTCAGCGATGAAGCCGCGCGCGCGATCCGACAGCGAGCTATCGGGGTTTGCGCGCACGAATCGCTTCGCCAAGCCTTCGGCATCGCCCTTCCTTCCAGCTCGAGCCAGCGCTTCGATCCGAAGCAGCGTGGCTTCGTCGGCCAGGCGCCCGCGGCGACCACGCCGGTCGTACTCGTCCAGCAGCTGAAGCGCCCCAGCCGGATCGTTGGCGCCCAGCCGGGTGCGTGCCCGATCCAGATTCCGGATCTCGTCCGAGAGCGACGGCGTCGCCGGCGCCGCCGACGGACGGGCCGATGGCATCGTTGCGGAGCTCGACGGTGCAGGCGGGGGCAGAGCTGGGACGCCCTCTTGCGATGACTTCTGCGGGGACGGTGTACGAGACGGCGTCAAGTGCTCGGCCTCGGGCTGGAGCAAGGCGGGGTCACGCTCGGGCAGACCGCGAAACAGCAGCACTCCGGCCGCCACCGCGCCGCACAGAACCACCACCGACACAGCGACTCTCCTCCGGGATGCCCGCCGGGGCGCGTCGGAAACGGCGTGAAGCGCCCTCTGCTTGGCGGCTGAGCGCGGCCGCTCGCTCCGCGCTGCCTTGAAGAGCGCCGCTCCGATCTCGTCGAGCCGGTCAGGTTCCACTGCCCGAGCCTCCGAACGGGTTGCGTGCGTCGCACTGGCCGAGCATCTCCCGAAAGACGGTTCGGGCCCGGCGCAGCCGCGACGCTGCCGTGCCCGTGGGTATCCCCTCGAGTCCAGCGATCTCGGGAACCGCGAGTTGCTCGATCTCTGCCAGGATCAGCACGCGTGCCAGCTCGGCGGGCATGCGCGCGAGGAGCTCGTCGAGAAGAGACACGGCGCGCCGAAGCTCCACGGACTGGTCCGGCGTCCGCTCGGAAACTGCGGCCTCGGCGGCTTCTTCGCCGTGCCCGGCAGCGCGTCGTCCCCGCCTTCGCGCGTTGGCGGCTACCCGAAGAGCCGTGCCATACAGAAAAGTCTTCTCTCTGCCTGGCTCGATTTTCTCGGCTTTCTGCAGCGCCACCATGAAGACCTCTTGGGCAGCATCGTCCGCGTCGACCGCGGACAGACCCCACCGTCTCAGCAATCGCCACACCAGATCGAAGTGCTCCTCGACCAGCGAGTCGAATCGGCTGCGTTGACTCACGTCGAGAGCCGAGCTGCTGGCTGATTGCCGGTCCAACAGCAGGGCGATGCCCTTCACGATCCCATAATGTCGGATGCCCTGCCCGCCGATCACGGCAGACGTGCCGTCGCACCGATCGCCGCGGAAAGGCCCACGGCGCGGGTTCGCTCCCCCTCGGTCGTCGGGTCGCCGGACACCAGTTGGTAACGCGTCAGCGGGACGAACCCTCCGATCTGCGCTTCGAACGCCCAGCCGTCGGTGGCGCGCCAGGTCACCCGTCCCGAGGCGCCTGCCGCCGACCAGAGCCCTTGATCCTCCCGACCCGCCGAGCCGGCGCCACGGACCGCCACCGACCCGGCCTCGACTTCGACGCACGGCCGCACGGATAGGGCGTCGGCGCCGATACGGACCGGGCAGCCACCCAGGTAGCCAGTCACCGTCCGGTAGCGAACCTCACCCACCACGCTGGGAACCGACCCGATCACCGCCCGAGCACCCGCGCGAGCGCTCGCGCCCGGCAGGGGCGCGGTCGCCCCGAGCTCGAAATCGACGAACGCCGCTCCGCCGGGCAGCGCCTCGGGGGCGATCGCGGTTGCCATCAGCGCCTGCGCTCCAATCGACCAGCGAGAGCTCGAATCCCGCTCTGTGACGCCTGGGTCGTGGGGTGGCGACGGCGGCGCCTTGGCCGCCGGAGGGGGACCTCGCTTCGGAATCGCCGTCGGTTGCCCGCGCAGCTCTGGTTCCGGATCCGGGTCGGGCTGGGTGGACGCGCGCTCTGGCATCGCAGCCAGCGAGAGGCTGAGCGCCATCGCTTCGGCCAGCTCGGAGCAATCGCTGCTCTCGAGCTCGCGGATCGCTACGGTGCCTCGCTGCGTCTGCCGCTCCAGTCGACCATGGCTCGTGCTGCCGTCTCCGCGAAGCGTGACCACGAAGTCGACGGGGTCGCCGGCCCCGGCGAGGCGTGCGCTGGCGAGACGGCCCGCGAGCTTCCGACCAAAAGTCTCGCCGTCGGGACAGCTTCCCGCACTGCGATACCAGACGAAGACGGGAGCGGATGCCTCTTGGGCGCTGGTGGCGGTGGGCCAGCACATCAGACCGAGCGCAAGGCAGAACCGTGGCAACCCCATCACTTCGCAGCGACACTAGCACGACCAGGACGCGCCCGGTGCGGACGGGGGCGCCGGCGGCCGATCGCGACCAGACTCGACGCACCGCGGGCGAGCGCATGCCACCGCAGGAGAGAGACGCATGATGCGATCGCCCGGATCACCCCACCTGCGGGTCGAGCTCGGCGTTCCCCACTCGGACCGCGGCATACGCCACCCACGCGATGCCGGCCGCGACCATCCACAGCAACGCGAACGGTAGATCGCCGATCAGCCGAAAGCCCGTCCAGTAGCTCGAGCCGGCGACCAGGAACATCGCCGCGACCACCACGGCTCGCGCCAGAAACACCAGGAACACCGCCTGCAGCACCCGCGGCGCGTGCTCGCGCCCCAGCTCGGAGGTGAGCGCGCCGAGCACCAGCCACAGGCCCAGCAGGTACTTGAGCCCCAGCGCGCCACCCACCACCCACGCGGGCACGTGAGGGTCACCGAACCCCGCGACGCCGAAGTCCATCGATCCGAAGTCGATGGCGCCCTGAATGCCGATGCGTTGCACGAAGGTCAGACCGAAGACGAAGGTCGCGATCAGCGCCAGCTGGGCAGGTGGCAAGCGCTGAGCTGCGGGCTCTGCGAGGGCACGCTGCCGGGCGAACGCCGCACCCACGCCGTCGGCGAGCAAGACCGATGCGACCAGGGCGACGATCTCGGCGTCGCGCGAGACCCACGAGTAGGTGGCGAAGCCCAGGAGCAGCGCGACCAGCCGCTGGCGGCGCAGCGCGAAGACCAGCGCGGCAGCCCCGAACACCACGATCAGCGCGCGGCCGGGGAGCGCGGGCACGAAGCGGCGTGCCACCAGCGCAGAAATCGCCAGCAGGGTGAGCCCCAGGGCGAGGGCGAACCGCCGCCGGTGCCCCGAACGCGCGCCGAGCACCGCCCCCGCCACGGCCAAGAGCGCGACGGCCAGAGCCAGCGCCATGCTGGGATCGCGGCGCAGCCAGGCAGGGTAGACGTCGCTGGTGCGGGTGCCGCCGAAGTACGCGAGCCCGAGGCAGCCCGCGAGCACCGCCAGATGCGCCGGCCGCAGCACCAGCCGGCTGGCCCGCAGGGTGGCGCGCGCTGGCTCGAGCCCACCCACGAGCACGACCAGCAGCGAAGAGACCACGACCGCGACGTACGCCTCGGGCTGCGCGTTGGTGGTGTAGGTCGCCACCAGGAAGCCCGGGATGACCACGACCGCGAGCCCAGGCCAGCGATTCGCCCAGGTCGCGAGGCGACCGGGGACGAGCAACGCGAAGAGCGCAGGCAGGTTGCCGATCACGAACAGCACCAGGCGCGCGCGATGCGGGGCCGAGCCCGGCAGCCGCTCGACGCCCCAGGTGAGCAGCACCCCCAGCGCCCCGAGACCGAGCGCCGCGGCGATCTCGCGGGTGTGCGCCGCGCCCGCGGCGGCGAAGGCGGCGAGCACGCCCAGCACCACGATCAGCGCGGTGAGCCACGGCACCGCCGGAGAAGCCAGCCCCGAGCTGCCCTCGAACGCGGCATCGACCGCGCGCACGGTGCGGCGGGCATGCTCGAGGGGCGCCGGGCTCGCGCTGCACTCGCCGGCCCGCGACTCGACCCCGAGCCCCGAGGCCCGCGCGAACGCCTCGGCGCGCGCCGCATCCGTGCAGGCCAGGCGCACGCGTTCGGCGGGCGCGAGGTCGAGCAAGTCCACGCGCACGTGACCCCGCGAGTGGGCAGGCAGCGGCAGCCCGAGCAGCGAAGCGAAGGTGCCGCCGAGGTCGGCCTGGTCGATCACCCCGGCCTTCACGCCCGGGGCAAACCCGGGGCCCCGCGCGAAGAGCACGCTGCGCCGCTGGATGGGGACGTCGGCGCCGTGGGTGCCGCTGTCGGCGGCTCCGTGATCGCCCGCCACGACCACCGTCCAGCCGGGGTCGGTCTCGGCCAGGAAGCGGAACAAGTCGGCGTCGAAGCCCCGGATGTGATCGGCATAGCGCTGGCTGGTGACGCTGTACGCGTGGGCCTGGTGGTCCGGCGTGACGAAGTGGACGATCAGCACGTCGGGATTGCGACTGCGCAGCTCGCGGGCGTCACGGAACGTGGTGGGGTTGAAGTCCACGTCGATGGCGACGCCCTTCGGGTCGACGCGGCGCTCGGCGAACGCGCGCCCGAACATCTGACCCCACGCCGGATCGCCCACGCTCATCGACGTCAGGCCCGCGTCGTGGGCGGCAAGCAGCCACGAGGCGAAAGGCGGCGGGCTGGCGTCCAGGTTTCGCACGATCTGCTCGAAGCCGCCGCGCTGGCCGGTGCTCATGGCCAGGACCGCGCTGGTGGTCATCGAGACGCGCCCCGCCCACAGCTCGCCGGCAGTCTCGCGCTCCATGGCCGCAGCGAACTGGGGCATGCGCTGGCGATCGGTCGCGACGTCGTGGCGCAGCCCGTCGACGATCACCAGCATCAGGTGCGACGCGAGTCGGGGCTGCGCCGAGGCGGGCGCGTCGAACGCGGCGGGGGTGCGCGCCGGGAGCACCACGCCGAGCACCGTGGCGAGCACCACGGCCACCAGCAGGGCGGATATCGCCAGCGAAAAGAGCGGGCGGCGGCGCTCGGGCACGAGGCGAATTACCACGATCGATGGGGAAGCTCACGGGTATACTCCGCGCGTTCGTTGGCCACCGCGTTCCTCGACCTGACCGTCCTCGCCACGGACACCCGCGTGCGCGGCATCGGCCGCTACCTGGTAGAGCTGGCCACGGGGCTCGAGCGCGCGGCCCGATCGGGCCCAGAGCTCGCGCTCGGCTTCCTCGAGCGTGTGGATTTCACCGGGCACGCCACCTGGTCCAGCGATGCGCGTGCCTCCATCGCGCGCGTGACCGCCGCGCCCGCGATCCCCTCGCTCCGCTGGTCGTGGAACGAGCGGCTGGGCCTCGGCCGCGCCCTCGATCGCCTGCGCCCGGCGCTGCTCCACCAGGGTGTCCCCTACCCCACCCCGCTCGGGCGGCCTCGGTGCCCGCGGCTGGTCACCTGCCACGATCTGGTGCCCCTGGCGTTCCCGGCGGAATACTGGCGCTGGCAATCCGGCGGCGCCGCCGGGCGCCGCTGGCTCGACACCCGCCGCTATCGCTCGGCCGATCACCTGATCGCCATCAGCCGGGCCACCGCCGACGATCTGATGACCCTCCTGGGCATCGAGGCGCGGCGCATCAGCGTGGTCCACAACGGCATCGATCTGCAGCAGTGGAACGCCGACCCCGGCCAGAACGACGCTGCCGTCCTCGCGCGGCACGGGCTCGAGCGCGGCTCGTACCTGGCGTACGCCGGTGACGCCGACTGGCGCAAGAACCGCGACGGAATGCTGGCCGCGCTGGCGCTGGCGCGGGCCACCGGCCCGGGCAAGGCGCTCTGCCTGGTGTGGGCCGGGTCGCTCTCGGCCGACAAGCGCACGCGGCTGCTCGAGCAGGCGCGCGTCGAGGGTGTCGGCCGCGCCGTGGTGCTCACCGGCTTCGTGCCCGACGACGACCTGCGCGCCCTGTACCGGAACGCCCTGGGCCTGCTCTTCGTCTCGCGCGCCGAAGGCTTCGGTTTCCCGGTGGTCGAAGGCATGGCGTGCGGCTGCCCGGTGATCACCAGCAATCGCTCGAGCATGGCCGAGCTGGCGGAAGGGGCCGCCCTGCTGGTGGATCCGGAGCGCCCGGCTGAGATCGCCCGCGCCATCGTGCGCCTGTGCGAGAGCAAGGCGCTGCGCCACGAGCTCAGCCAGGCCGGGCGGGCGCGCGCCGCCACCTTCGGCCTGGAGCGCCAGGCGGCAGGGACGCTAGCGGTGTACCAGGCCTTGATCGCCGGGCGAACGCCGTAGGCCGCGGCTATTTCTGCTGGCGAATGCTGGGCCAGTCCCAGCAGCGCCGCACGTAGCCAGTCATGAAAGCCGAGAGCAGCGCCGCCTGGGGCAAGAGCGTGGGGGTGGTGCGGCGTGCGGCGTCGACGTCGAACACCGGCGAGGCCGGCTCGTTCGCGTCGATCACGCTGCCGGCCTTGGTCACGAAGAACAGCTGCGTCGCCGAGTCGATGCCCACCACCGCCGCTTCCGCCCGCGCCACCCGGAAGTGCGGGCTGAGGGCCTGACCGCCCAGGGTGTGCCAGCGCCAGCGTTCGGGCAGCGACGACACCCGAGGCGAGCGCGCGAGCAGCTGCACGATCAAGCGCGGCACGTCGTTCTGTGACGTGGGGTGCTCGGCGAAGAGCGCGTTCAGCTGGGACACCAGCTGGCGCACCCGCGCGGGGTTCGCGCACGAGCCGAGCAGGGCCTCGGGCAGCACGATCGCGAAGGGGATGTGGGCGAGCGCGCGCTGGCGCTCGTCGCTCGCCAGCTTGTCGCTGCCGCGCCACAGGAAGTAGTCCGAGGTCGAGTGGTCGCCCCCGACCACCAAGAGCGAGTCCGCGGCCGCCGGCGACGCCTCGAGGGCCGCGATCATCTCGCCCAGGGCGAAGTCGGCGTACGAAAGCGTCTCGAGGCGCTTCAGGTGATCGACGCCGACGTCCTGGCCGGACGCGGCCACCGCCGCCCGGACCCGCGCTTCGACCTCGGGTGGGAAGTCTTCGGGACGCGCGAAGGGGTGGTGATGGGTCAGCGACAAGAGCAGGTTGTATTGCGACTCGCCGGCGGGCCGCGCGGCAGACGCGGCCAGCGCCTGGCTCATCACGATGCGATCGGGCACGGCCCAGCCGCGATGCGGCACCGCCTCGACGTAGTCCCGCTCGGTCATCAGCCGATCGAAGCCGTGGTAGTGGAGGAAGCTCTGCTGGTTGTCGAAGCCGGGGTTCGACCCGTAGTAGAAGCTCAGGGCAAAGCCCGCGTCTTTCAGCACGTCGGGCAGACAGCGCAGGGGCGGCAGCCCCAGATCGCGCGCGGTGGAGAAGCCCCACGGCGTCGTGCCGCTGCCGCAGGTGAGCGCGGCGATGCCTTGCGAGGTGCGAACCCCGGCTTGGTACATCTGCCGCGCGACGATCACTCGCGGCGCGGAGGCCGCCGCGGACGCATACAGCCCGTCGAGCGCCGGGGTGAGGCCAGCGGGGGCCTTGGGGTTCAGCGCGGCGATGTCGTCGGCGCGCATGCTCTCGAGCGCCAGGTGCCACACGCGCAGCCGGGGCTTGTGGCCCAAGAGCTCCCGCGAGAGCTCGTCGATCACCGCGCCGGCGCGGGCCGCGAACTCGGCGTTGACGCCCTGCCCCTTGGGCTCGGTCAGAGGGTCGAGGGGCTGGGCCAGGGGATGCCGAGCGCAGTCGATGGCTGCGCTCGCCACCCGCTCGGCGGAGTCGGGCAGAAGCCCCAGCGCCGCCGCACCCGGCGCGCGCTCGGCGGCGGGCAAGTCGATGTGCTCGATCAGCGCGATGTAGCCGAAGCGCACGTTCTCGTGCTTGGTGCCCAGGCTGCGGGCGAAGACCGGAAACGGCGACTCGACGACGCGCCAGTTGGCGATCGACGCGAACAGATGCGGGCTGCCGCGGTGCAGCCCGAACCCCGCGAGCGCGAGCGCGCCCAGGGCGAGCAGCGCCGAGCTGACCTCGACCGCCGGACGCCGCCCTGCCCCCCGACCCACGGCGCGCACGAAGGCGACGCTGATCAGCGCGAACCCGACCAGCGCGGCGACCCAGCCCAGCAAGAAGCGCGACAGGAAGAAGGTCCCGAGGGCCGCCCGGACGTAGCCCGCGTCGGCGAGCCCCATGCCGAGATCGAACGACGTCGGGTAGAGGCCGCGCTCGATCTTGAACTCGGTGGCGCTGATCGAGCCCCAGAGCACGAAGACGAAGCCCAGCGTCGTGGCGATGACGCTGCTCACCGCGAGGGCGCGCACGCTGGGTCGGCGACGCGCGGCGAGCCAGGCCGCGAGGGCCCCGACCAGATTCGTGACCACTGAGATCAGCACCACGAAGGGGGCGTCGGCTGCCAGGCCGACCACCACCAGAACCCACGCGCTGCCCGCGAACTGGGCCTGGTGGTGCGCAAGCGCCAGGCGCGCCGGAAGCAGCCCCAGGACCAGCGCCACGCCCAGATACGCCGCCCACGTGAGCCCAAGGCCCGGGGCGCGGGGCGAAGGGGCGCGGCGCTCGCTCACCGCCGCGACGTGCACGACCCCAGAGCGGGTGTCAAGGCGACGAGCCTCTGGCAAGATGGCGCGACCATGCCGGTCCGCTGCCGAGGGACGAGTGACTGACGCGGCTCGCCCGCGGCGCAGCCGGCTGGTGCGTGCGCTGCGCGGCGTCGGCCTGCTGCTCGCTGGGCTCTCGTGCTTGCTGGCCGCGTTGCTCGCCTTCTTGCACAGCGAGCGGGGGCAAGAGCTGCTGCGGGCGCGGGTGGAGCAGCGGCTGAACGAGCGCGTGAATGGCAGCGTGAAGATCGGCCGGCTGAGAGTGGCGCTGTTCGGCTCGATCGAGCTCGGCGGCCTGACGATCGCCGATGCCGCGGGCAAGCCGGTGATCGAGCTCGACGCGCTGAGCGTGACGCCCTCGTGGCGCGAGCTGTCGGGCGGGCACATCGTGGTCAGCCAGGTCTCGCTCTCGGGGTTGCGGGTGACGATGGAGCAAGACGCCGACGGCGGCTCGAACTTGAAGCGCCTGTTCAAGCCCCGACCGCCGAGCCCGCCGGATCCGAACCCGAAGCGCCGGCGCATCGAGGTGCGCGCCATCGCCCTGTCGAAGATCGGCTTTTCGCTGAGCAAGGCCGACGGGAGCCGGCTCGAGATCACCGATCTGGGGCTGGACGCCCGCGTGGACGCGGTGCCGGTGGAGAAGACCGTCGAGCTGAAGGTCACGCGGCTGTCCCTGGGCCTGACGCGTTCGGCCGATCAGGGCCCGAAGCTGACGGTCTCGGAGCTCCGCACCGCGCTGGACGTCGGCCTGGTGCAGGGCAAGGGCAAGGTGGCGCTGGGTCCGATCGCGGCCGTGCTCGAGCTTCAGCGGCCGAACGCGGCGCCCTTCACCACGCCGATCGCGCTGGGCGCCATCGAGGTCGATCTGGAGGCAGAGCAGCTGGGCGCCACGCTGAAGAAGCTCGAAGCGGGGCTGGCGCTGATCGACAGCCTGGAGCTCCGGGGCAAGAAGGGGGCGGCGGGGCTCGAGGGCCCGCAGAAGGCGCTCTTGGCGGGGCTCAGCGTGGATGCCAAGCAGGTCAACGCACTGCTCGGCAAGGACCTCTTGGCCACCAACCTGAGCGTGAGCCTCGGGCTCGACGGTGAGCCCGCCGCGCTCGCGCTGGACACCCAGCTCACCTCGGGGGGCGGCAAGCTGGCGCTCACCGGCACGCTGGACGCCTCGAAGCTTGACCAACCGGGCTACGATCTGACCCTGGTCGCCACCACGCTCGCCACGCGGAAGCTGCTGCTCGGCGACAAGGCGCCGGACGTCGAGGCCGAGAAGCTGACGCTGAAGCTGAAGGGCCGGGGTGTGAAGAAAGAGGGGGTCGACGCCGAAGTTCGACTCGACTCGGGCCCGATCCGCGTGGGCAAGATCCGCATCGACGACGTCACGCTGCGCGGCAAGCTGGCGGGCGGCGTGGTGACGGTGCACGAGCTCACCCTCCACGCCTTGAACCAGACCGTGAAGGCCAGCGGCACCTTCGTGCTGGCCGACAAGAGCGTCGATCTGAAGGTGGAGCTGGCGGGAGACATCGGGGTGGCGCTGGCCGCGGCCAAGCGGGCCGGCGTGGCGGTGAAGTCCACCCTCCCAGCCGGCGCCATCGCGCTCCAGAAGGGCGAGTTCGAGCTTCGCGTGAAGGGCAAGCTGGACGAGGGCCTGACCGTGAGCCTGCCCGAGGCGCGGCTCAGAGTCGCCGGCGGCAGCGTCGCGCTGGACGGCAACGTGACCCTGGTGCGTGGCGAGCCCGACGCCGACGGCAAGCGCGCCCTGGGGCTGGATGAGCTGCACACCGACGTCACCCTGCGCAACGTGCGGCTGTCGGCGCTGGCCGCGCTCCGCGGCAAGAAGCTGCCCGGCCTCGATGGAACGGTGAGCGGCGAGATCGCGCTTCGCGGCACCAAGCGCGAGCCCCGCGCAGACGTGGACCTGGCGATCCGCGCGCGGCGCACCGACGACGCCGCGGCGCCCGCCCTGGTGGTGAGCGTGAAAGCCCAGGGCGGCAAGCGCGATCTGGACGCCAGCGTGCGCATCGACGCGGTCGGCGACCAGACACGTCGCATCATGACGCTCGACGCGCGGCTGCCGATCACGGTGGCGGGCCGGCGCGGCCTCGACCCCAGCCGGCGCCTCGCGGTGAAGCTCGACCTTCAGCGCCAGACCCTGGGCGATCTCTTGGCGCTCTTGCCGCCGGCCGTCGCCGCCAAGGTGAAGGCGCCCCGCGACACCCAGCTCGCGGCTCACCTCGATCTCGGCGGCACCGCCGCCGCGCCGCGCGGTGCGCTGAAGGTCGACGCCACCACGCGCCTGCCCCTTGCGCCGGCTCGGCAGCGCGTGAGCCTCGAAGCGCAGGTCACGCCCGAGGGCCGCGGCAGCCACGTTGCCGCCCAGGTGCGGGCGTTCTTGGACGACGCCGCGCCCGCGGCGCTCAGCCTGGACGCCGACGCACGCCTGGGGGGCTCGCCGCTCTTGCCCCGGGGCGCCGAGCAGATCGAATGGAAGCTCTCGGGGGGGCTGGCGCCGCAGGCGCTGAGCGGGCTGCCGCTGCCCGAAGACAAGCGGCGCGAGCTGTCCGGCACCGCGGGGTTCGCCCTCGATCTGCGCGGGACGCGCCAAGATGCCAGCGGCCACGTCGAGCTCACGCTGTCGCAGGTGAAGAAGGGCGAGACGGGGCCCCTCGACGGAAAGCTGGCGGTCGATCTGGAAGCCGAGCGCACGCGGCTCGCCCTCGATCTGAAGGCCGCGGGCCTCGACGCGCTGCGCACTCGGGGAACGATTGGCCTGGCGGGTCGCGGCCTGTTTCGGACCCTGCGCGAGAAGAAGGCCGGCGACAGCAGCCTCGACGTGAACGTCGAACTGCCGCGCCACCGCCTGGCAGAGTGGGCGGCGCTGCGCCCGAAGCTCGAGCGCTTCCTGGGCAGCGTGGGCGGCGCCATCCACCTGGGCGGCACGCTGAAGGCGCCGACGGCCCAGGGCGAGATCGCCCTCGACGACTTCACCACCGCCTCGGGCGAGCCGGGGCGAGCGCTGTTGGATCTGAACGC
>Ga0154020_10004430_pt1 | contig 16733 bp, 34 predicted proteins | sample Klosneuvirus_201_FD_109709 | JGI IMG/M metagenome (GOLD analysis project Ga0154020, IMG submission 109709) | Active sludge microbial communities from wastewater, Klosterneuburg, Austria - Klosneuvirus_20160825_MG | ecosystem: Engineered > WWTP > Aerobic digester > Activated sludge | place...
ATCATTTATACATCCAGAAACAGGTAAAACTGCAGTATGGAACGTTAAAATGGTTAATCAGTCAAGAGCGTTAGTACAAGAAATTGCTGGTGAGTTTAAGTATTCAATTGCTCCAACTGCTGCGGTTACGGTTTTGTATACTCCCGAACCAGAACCAGTTGTGACACCCCTTCTTCCAAAAATAATTCAAGACGAACTTGATATAATTAATACTCGTATGCGTGATACTTTAACCGACGAACAAATTCAAAAAGCAAAAGAATGGTTCGCAAATAAAAATAAACCAAGACAAGTTCCCGACGATATAGGGATATAGAAAGGAATTATGCTACAAATAGATAAACAAGCTCAAGACGGAGTATCTGATGTATTGAAAGTAATACACGGTGACCCAACATTGAAAATTATGTGGGAAAACATGGCTCCGTCTGACCAAGCAATTATGAAACGTTCTCTTGAGAGTTCTCTTAAGAACACAATTCAGAAAGCAAAAGGAGACAAAATACAAGTTACTCCTGACGTTAAAGTTATTATTTCTTACCCCGAAAACATATATATGACTGAGCCATACCTTCAGCTTGATTGGGGTTTAGAAAAGATATACATAATGCGTTACAGTATTAATTTTGAACAACAAGTAAGAAATGCTGCAAAATTAAGAAACATAGAAATTCTGGAATTTAAAACAAAAGAAAAAGATGCCGAACCTACTGAAACACCATCTAAACAAAATATTGAGCAGCTTAGCTCATCCAACATCGCAGCCGGAACTCCAAAAGATGGTGGAAACGGGAGTAATACACAAAGCGGTGAGTTATCATTGTTCCAAAAGCAACCTGACGACTCAGGAAACAACGACATTGGTTTGTAGTTTTGGAACCGAAACGTTGATGTCTATTAAAAATCTTAACATCAATCAAGACAATCTTAGCTTTGCTCCTAAGTTAATTGGTCAAATTGTTACATCAATCTGGATACAAATTTTATGCGAAGCAGTATATAACGAATTTGCAAAACGTTTTGCGAAAGAGGATCTTTAGGTCTCTGCCATGTGACCTTCCTTGTCCACTTGTCAATGAACGTTTTGCTTAACTATGCTACGGGATAGGTGTTGAAATAGGTAAGATTTAAGGGGTTAAATCTGCCGACCGGCAACCACCAACGTCCCGTAGCTATTTTAAACTTAACAATAACTATGAAAAATTTTATAAAAGTAAAGCAAGCCTCTGATGTTATTTTAAAAGGCATATCTATCTCTGGCGCGCTGGTCGACGGGAAAGCTAACTCAGTTAGTTTGTCTGATGAAGATGGAAATGAAGTTGTCATCCAGCATTCTGGTAATTATAGTACAGATATGGAAATTCTTGTACTTGAAAAACCAGAGCAGTATGTAGTTAAAGGTACAATCTTAAACTTACCAATTGAGCAACCGTTTTTAAATAAAGACGAAGCTCAGTCCTTTATAGACAAAACTAAAAATAGTCTTTTGTCTGAGCATTATAAGCTTGAACTTGTCATTAAAAGACAGTCCAAGCCAGATGAAATTTTACCATTTTAAATGTTAAAAAGAGAGGAAATAAATTGTCTTTATCTAATTTACTAAACAATGCTAAATCCAGCTTTGCTCCGTCTCCATATCAGCAAAAGGTATTTGACTTTGTTGAGAATGGTCAAGGCAATGCAGTAGTTAATGCAGTTGCTGGTAGCGGAAAAACTACAACTATAGTCGAAGCATTAAAACTAGTTCCTATGTCTATGTCGTCTATATTTGTTGCTTTCAACAAATCAATAGTCGAAGAACTTCAGCGTAGAATACCTAGTTCAACTGATGTTAAAACTATACACGCAATAGGTCGTAACGCTATAGTAAAATATTTTGATCTTCCAGCTAAACTACCTAAGGATTACGTAGATGGTAGAAAATACATAACATACGCTAAGAAATTTTCTCGCGGTTGGGATGTAGTTACTGAAACTGCTGAAGAAGAAAACAAAAGTCTTTACATCAAAAAGATTTCGGCCATCAACGATTTAATGAGACAAAATCTTTACACCGAAAATACTCCAAACGATACAATTGCTTTTACTTGTGCGAACAACGGAATTGTTGCTTTTGATATTTGTATTGAAAGAGCAAAGCAAGTAATGGACGCAGGTATAACTGACGAAAGAAAAATTGACTTTATAGACATGTTAGTATTCCCCGTTTATTATGACATGCCGGTTGAGAAGCGGTATGATTGGGTATTTGTTGATGAGTGTCAAGATTTAAACAAAGCTCAGCAAGCTATACTTAAGAAACTCGTAAAGGACAATGGTCGCTGGGTAGCGGTTGGTGATCCTAAACAAGCTATCTACGGTTTTGCTGGAGCTGATATTCATTCGTTTAACACGTTAAAATCTTCAGATAATACAATTGAATTGCCACTATCTATATCTTACAGATGTAGCAAAGAAGTTGTCAAGTACGCTCAAAAGTTAGTTCCACATCTTGAATGTTCGCCTACTGCTCCTGATGGACAAGTAAACGAAAAAGGATTACTTGAGCATATCCAAGATGGTGATTTCGTATTATGTAGAAATGCATATCCTTTAGTTAAGTGTGCTATTCGCTTCTTAAGCAAAGGCAGACGTATTTCTATTATTGGTTCAGACATAGGAAAATCCTTGGTTGAAATGATAGACAAAACTTCAGAAAACGAAGTCGATAAAATGTTTGTTGAGTTAAACAAGCAAAGAGATCGAATGGTTTATCGTTTAATGAACAAAGGATATGATTGGTCTGAGGCTATTGAGCATAATACAGTTACTGAATTTGACGAAAAGATGTCAATGATTAAAGCTATTTCGGATGGTTTCTCGTTTGAAAGAGTATTACCTGTTATTGAAAAAATTGAGTCTATATTTGGTGAAGAAGAAAAATCAGGCGTAACTTTTGCTACTATCCATAAAGCTAAGGGACTTGAAGCAGATCGAGTACATATTATCTGTCGTGAACTTATGCCGTCTCCCAAAGCTAAACAAGATTGGCAAATTATGCAAGAGTACAATCTTATGTATGTTGCGTACACAAGAGCTAAACTGTTATTGTCATTTGTGGAGGATTTTAGCGTATGATAGATAAAGGTGTACGTAAAGAAATATTTGGTTTAATCAACAAGCTTAAACAAAGAACAGTTAACAACGGCTGCACCGAAAATGAAGCTGAAATAGCAATGAACCAGTTAAACTCATTGCTAAAAAAGTATAACCTCACTATGACAGAGGCAGATGTTTTTGAGTCTAAAATAACACAACTTGACATTGAAGTTGACAAAGAAAGCGTTATGCAATTTGCTTGTTATGGTTTATCCTACTATACAAATACACAAATCTGGAAAAATTCATTTGGTCGTAAAACGTATAGTTACTCTATTCTTGGTTTAAAACATGATGTCGAAATAGCTGAATACTTATGGGATTTACTTGGTTCAGCCATAAGATTTTCCCTTGTCAAATTTGAAATTTCTAACCTTGGAGCCTCTGTAAAAGAAAAAAGAAGTTTTACGGTAGGAATGGCAAGCAGGCTTTCGTCTCGATTAAAAGAAATGAAAGATCAAGAGCAAAAAGAGTCAGGTCAACAGTGGGGTCTTGTGGTGCAGTCTAAAGAAGCCCGCTTGATGAACTTGTTGAGAGAAATGGGCATTAAATTTAGTTACGTTAAAAACAATTCTAAATATGATGCGGATGCGTTAAAAAAAGGAAGAAAAGAAGCAGATAATGTTGAAATTCACAAAGGGGTTACAAATAATCCTAATTCAATAAAACAATTAAACTAAAACTATGAACAATTTATCATTCAGCGAAGCATTAACGCTTGTAAAAGCAGGTCACCGTATAATCAGAGAAGGTTGGAACGGTAAGAACATGTGGGTTAAAGCTCAATACCCAGATGCAAACAGTAAAATGACTCATCCTTATTTGTACATTGAATACCCAAAAGGACATCCAGCTTACAAAAAAGGATCACGTGTTCCTTGGCTGGCAAGTCAAACTGATATAATGGCAAACGATTGGAGAGATTTAGGAATTGATGCTGAATAATGTTGTAATTTCAATCTCTAAGCATCCAACACCGGGAGTTGACAGATGGCAATGGGCTGTAATAGACACGTTTAAGTATGGTCTTGAAACTATGAACAGCAAAGGTTTTGATAGCTACTCATCAGCTAAAACAGGATGGGAAGAGTTTGCCAAAGAAAACCAAATAATTAACTACAGTTACTTCGACGATAAAAAGGTCGAAGTCGAAATAAGAACGGGAAGCGGTATCTACAAATGAGTTACTTTGATGATTTCAAGGACGAAAATAGCTGGAATTATATTAGACGACAAGCTGGTATAGATAACGACAGTGAATTCGTCCTTGCTGTCTCAAATCATTTACCAAGTTTCTTTTTCTTCAAAGAATATTACAGCGATTGGGAAATAGGTTATTACTATCGCTGCGTACTGGAAAATCAAGTCAGCAAAGAAATGGTTAACGCCATTATTCGTGGACTTGATTATCATTTATTTTGCTTCAATGTACCAATCGAAGAACGAATTGTATTTTATAAACTTTTAATATGGAAACAAAATGGCAACTAAAATTGAAAGCTGGTTAAGAGGTAAACAGGTTGCTTGGAATAAAGATGTTGAGGATGGGTTCAAAGGTGATTTTGAAAAACATCGAGAAGGGCTACCTGGTCAACAACATTTAAAAGACCAAATAGCAAATATGCGTAAAGAAGCAGTTGAAAACTTCATTGAATTCGCTTTCTCTGATGATATATGTTTTCTTGACGAAGATGAATTCGACGAAGGTGATGGTGTAGAACCTGATATTGACGAAGATGATGGCTTTGATCCATCCGAGCATATGGAGCCACCTTCGTTATAATATTTAAGAGCGGTGTCATATATGTGAGCGACCTATTTAAACACTAAGTGTATCTTAGTATTGTTTATTTAAACTGCAAAGCATCAACTGTGCCCGCTCTATTATTTTTAAAGACATTTCTAACTAACAAACAACACATATGACAACCGCAGATGTAGAGAAATATATCATACCAGGAGTATATGCTCTTGGCTTTATTGTTGTAAATCATTCATTTGACGGAGAAACAGGGTTTGGAAAAGTATTCTTTGCTAAAAGAAGAGACATTCTTGAACCTGACTACGAATTTACGTACAGTAGTGGTGGTTTTGCATTGTTTTACAACAAAGTTGTTAACACAAATCGCAAAACACTTTCAATAAAACGAGAAAGAATCCCATTGTTGAATGGTTTATTCTAAATTTCTGCCAAAATTTTTTCTCTTACGACTTTTATAATTCCAAATTATGCTCATCATATCTATATGAAATTTTGTTCCGAAAATATAGGTAAATTCGTGAAAAGGAACCCTAATAACAAATCATCGGAGTCCCACTAATTAACGGGCTACCCCCGCCTTATTTTTTGCCAGCAGATGATAAAAATCAAAAGCAAGTCAGACTAGCAAATTAAGCACTATCGACAATTACAGGGGGGGATAGAGCACCCTTTTTTTGAATTATAAATTATAAGAAGCCAATAATGGCGACTTAACGTGGCATAGGAGGCCACTAATATGACTAATTCAGCAAGAAGATATGAGTATTCAACAGTGGTAACGAATGGCAAGACCTATAAGGTACGCAAGTCATTCAACATCTTCGGTGAATTGACACGCACTGATAACTGGGAATTCAAGCCCTTGACGATGGAGATCAACGGGCAGTCTACCACAGTCCAGATGGTAAAATGGGCTGGGAAAGATGGTAAGGAATCATCAAGCGTGATATTTGATATACTGAATATCACTGACGAGGTGAAAAATTACCTTGAAACCAATGGTTATGAGGTATTACTTGATAACCAGATGAAAGGAGTAGCGGTAGCTCGTCCCAAAAGGGAAGAGAAAGCACCTTTCTAAGGTAATAATGAGCGTGGTGGAGAAATCCACCCGCTTATTTTTAACACAAACACAGTTATTTGCCCTACAAATCACAGTTCATCGTATATTGTGAGCATAAACACAGTTCTTAGCAGTATTGTCACCCAATTACAGTTCATTGCTATTAGTTGGCGATGATTAGATATTTGTGGGCAGGTCATATACATTCCTGTAACCATCATCGCCCCATCATATTCGTACGAGAGAGATATATTAACACTCCATTTAGATTTGACGAGATTTTCATTTAATAAGGGTTGGTTGAGTAGGCTAATAGAACACAGGTGACAGGTAATTAAAAAAATAAGGGGTGTTCTATGTTTAGTAGAAACCCCTTATGGTTACAATTAAGCTTTGTCGGGATTAATTACACACTCTGGTGAATGCTAATTAACCACTTTGGGCTGGTAGGATCAATCTACTGAGCCAACGATTATCCGTGACATCACTTAATCGTATTATCTACATTTACCAGATGTAAATAATAATTTGTATTGTTTCAATTGATAATTCTGGAAAGAGGGTGATACAATGTCAAATACCAATTATACCTGTTGGAGCATATAAACTGAAGAACCGAGTGTACATTAGAAATATTGAACTTCTAAAAGCAAGGTAACAAGAATAACCGTAGCTTGCTTTGTAATGAGTTAGAGGCATTTCGTTATTTTGGAGTATTGTTATATATTCTGCATATATAAGCACCAATTGATGATGTATTTCTTTATCTGTCATCAGTATTCTCCCAAGAAGAACCGTTTGATGTATAGAATAACCAACGCTTTGCGTAATAGTTTGAATCGTTTTTCGTATTCATAAGGGGAATACCACGCATAATCAGATACTACGACTTTTGGTCTCTTAATTTCGAAAAGTGCAAGTTTTTCTGTTGCATTAAGTTCACTAAAAAGTATTCGCTCTTCACGAGTCGCGAGATGTGACAATAAAGCATTGCACATAAAGAAACTAGTCTTTTTTTGTTGTGCTTTTATTCCATATTCAATTGCTTTCTTAATCAACTGAATTTTACGTGTTCTTGTTATCATATTCCTATGTCCTCTGGTAAGTTGAGACGTTTATGAATGACCTTGTCCTCTTTTAGTTCAGCTTGTTTCATCATTGCATTACGTCTACGAGTATTCTCTGCTTCACGTTTGCAATGTGCTGATCTTGAGTTATAGCCAGTGGCTTTCTTCTTTTGTCTGGTATTATAATTCTTCTTACTCATTTAACTAATTTCCTTTCTTTTTTATTTATTAACCAAGGCTTAATATCGTTATATATGCTTGGTAGTAGTTTATACATTACAATTGAGCCAACCTTGACCTTTTTGCAATGCTTTGATTTAATTTGTGAGTATGTACCGAGTGACGGGAATTTATACTCATACACTGTTTTATCTGACATTATATGTATAATTCCCGCCATATCCCAATAGATTTCTTCGCAGATAACTGGTTTACTTTGCGATTGAGCCATAGTTACTCCACGTATCTGTCGTAAAGCGTTTGTTTTGGTTCTTTGATGCGTATTCAGCAAATGATAATGTCATTGCTAATACAAATGTGAAGATTACGATGAAGAAAAGCGATGTTAATTTTGCCATGTTAGTTTTCCTTTGTTTAGTTTATAGGTATATTATTGCAGTTATTGGTTTAGGTGGTAAAGGTCTACCGTTAAATAATTCAATTGCTTCAAACTGATTTAGTAAATTGTTCGTCCAATCATCTTCTTCTTTCCGAACAACGCTGTAAAAAGTTAAAGAGTTGTCTGTTACAATTACAGTTGTTCTTTCCATATTGCTTTAAGTTATAAATATATTATTGAATCAGCTCCGAATTCTTCCGGCTCTGTGACTATTTCGTTGACTATGTTATCTGTTTCTCTGATCTCGTCTATTCCAATAATTTCAGGTTTAAGACTAAAATCTCCGATAACTTCCTGCATTATTAAAAAATTATCTGTTACTATTACCGTTATTGCCATAATACAAATTCCTTTTTGTTATTTATTGGTTAGGTTTGTTATACCACTCATCTATTTTATCCATAAGCTGGTCAAGATAATTCTTACACTCATCAATATCGGTATCAGAAAACGTTACTTCCGTCATTTCGCCGTCTATTTTAAACTGGATAGATATGTTTAATATCGGTTCTTCATCCATTTCTTACCTCCTTTAGCCAAAAATAAAAGCCACGAAATTAATCGTGGCTAATTATAAATGACAAAACTATTTTCACGCGTTATTCCAGAAGCCAATCTGGTCTTGGGTTCTCTTGCCCCAAGAATAGTTTTGTCAAACTCTTGAGACCACTTCGTCATCTTGAACCATATATGTAGGCTATTCAAGTTATTAGACTTATTATGTAGTTAAACTTTCCACAACTAAGTGTGGAGTGGTCTCAATAAAATTATGACCACCAGAACCATCACGAACTGGTGGTCGGCCCCCTATCTCCAACTGTAAGACGTTACCGTCTACTGGTGTTCTTCCTTGAGTAACAAGTGTCCTTCCCAGATTAGGAGTACAGTTAGAAAGGTGTATCGTTTGAATTTACGTCAGCAAGTGACTTTGGTGCTATGATTAAGCAGCCGGGTAACTGATCTGATTCAGTTGCGTTGTGCATTATTGACTCAGCCCATGTTACGATTTCGTTCTTCTGTTCTTCGGTACCATATACCACGTCAAATTTAACGCCGGTTTTAGTTGAACCGTCTTTACCTGCCCATCTGCAGATATTAAGTTTAACTGGTTTACCATTAATTTCCGCATTGATTGTTTCAAACGGAAAGTGATCTGTTCTCGTTAACTCTCCGAAGATGTTAAACGATTTTCTCTGTTTGTATGTCTTGTCACCAGATTTGATAACAGAATACTCATACCTACGTGCTGTAGGTTTAACGGATGTTTTTGGATAATTTGGTTGCATAATACATTGTCTCCTTCCGACAAGTTGTTTTTATTATTTCAAAAAAAGGGTGTTCTTGAGGGAAGGAGAAATTTATACAGTTACTTAATTAACTGAAGAACATCATCAACGTGCATACCATTAACTGTTAATATGTTTAAGTCGCCGTGATACAAGTTTAATGCATTTGATTGTAGTTTCTCTTTAACCTTCGCCATTGCTCCTATGTTAGTCATTCTTACGCATATTGATTCAAATATTTCTTCGTCACTTGCTTCATTTTTAGCTCGCGGAAAATGTTCTATTGCTTCTTTTATCTCTTCGTCATTAGCCAGTTCGTTAAAAACATGTTTCGATCCAATTATATTGATATCATTGAGCAAGCTTTGAACTTGTTGCTGCAAGCTCTTTAGTAAACCTTCTTTTATGCCGTATTCAGTTTCGATCACACATAAAATCTTATTACATCCGCAAGGACAATCTTTTACGTCTTTGAAAATCACTGCTCCTGATACTGTTCTTGGAATTATAGTGCTTCGGTGAGAACAAAGATTAAAATACAGTTTATCATTAGATATTTCTACTTCAATTATATCTCCGAGTTGCAATTTGTGGGTAAGTAGGTTGTGTTCGTCTTGTGTCATTTTGAATTCCTCTCTTTTGTTATTTAATTACGTATTGCTGCTTCAATAGCAAGAGCAATAGATTTTAGTTCATCAGCATTTTTTTGAAACTCTTCTTGTCTATAAGAATTATATTGAGAGCTATCGTTAATTTCTTCTCTCCTTTTGTTATCAGCTAACATAGCTTCTCGTTCAGAAACTAGTGCTTCTCGTTTAGCTATTAAAGCTTCAATTCCTGCTTTTATATAATCATCCATTATTTTCGTTAAACGTGTTGTTATTATTAGTTAGTAAATATATTGTTACTACACAACAAATATATATATAAGTTGTGTAATAATCAATAGCGTAGTGTTAAGGTTTGGAAAATCACGGGTTCAGGGGATATTTATCCCTGATTTAGGGGACTTAGTTGACAATGTCAATAGTTCTGCTTGAACAATGAAGGATTATTTTTTCGCCAACTGGGATAGTTCCGACTGTTCGAGACATTTTATGCTCAAATAACGCACACCAATCTCCACATTGAGATTTCTGCATATAGTTTGACTCAGTTACTATGCCTTGTGAACCGTGATTACGAATAGAACCTTCGCTAAATGGACACATACGTACATATTTGTCTCCATTTACTATTTGTATTAAATAGCCGCTATCATCAACAATATAACCATCATTCTGTTTTTGGTTTTCTTCTTTTGTTTTCATTAGTTAGTGAATTAATTGCTTGAAATAAATGCTTATCTTCGTCTGATACGAAGACTGCATTGTTAATTATACGGTCTTTAAAGTTTGATGGAACTAATCCAACAGGATATAAGTTTACATCTTCTTTAAGACCAATCTTTGGTGTATATATTACAGGATTAGGAGCCAATGTAAATCCCGGTGGACAAGTTACCTGTATCATTGGATCTTCTATGATTTGGTAAAGAAATCCAGATATACAGATAGTGTTATTATCTGTTTTATATCTTTTAAACCATTCAGTCCAATGATAACATCTTGCGCACAAGTTTGACTCAATTAACTGTTGATTGTTGGCTTGGTTAAGGTGTATTACCTTGCCGCAATCAACACAAGGTTTCTCAAGTTGACCAACTTTTGTGAAGTTATTTTCCATGTGCTTTCTTCCATTCTATAAGTTCTTCACGAATTTTATCTATTGCAACTAATGGTGAAGCATCAAGCCAGTGATTAGCTTTTGAAATCATCAATACATCCAGAGCAAAAGTTTCCATATCTTGTTCTTTAAATCTCGGATAAGCAGTTGCTCCTTGAAGCATATCTTCAAAAATTATACTGTCTTTAAATTCTCCGTCTATTTTTAGAACAAGAAGAGCTTTATCGTGCAACCCCCAGCGTATAGCTAAATAGTTATCATCCAGCAAAGAATAAGTTAAACATTCGGAATGTTTTTTCATATAATCCATAGCTTTTCGAACAAACTCAAGTTGATCTTTTGAAATATGTCGCATTATTCAAACCTCCATTCCTGTATTTTAACAGTATCTCCTGCGTTTTCTTCAAACACTTCGGGATATGTAAGTAATTCGTTATCATCAAGACAACGAACTATAGTTGTAGTTGCGGTTTTATATTGAACCACTACAGTTCTTATAACTGTATGTATGCCAGCTCCACAATGAATACTTGAAGCTATTAGAATTGCAAATATAAGTTGTCTCATAGTTTTTTAAAAAGGGGTGGCAAGAAAGGAATTCAAAGACTATGGCATCATTCCAATAATTACCATAGATACCACCCCATATTGTTATTTTCTTCTTTTAGCTCGTAACTCATCCCACCTCATTATAATGGTAAAATCCATTACAGTTGGGTCTAATGGTTCTTGCTCAAGAAACTTAGCCATTCCGTGTTTCTTTCGAAATATACGTTTCTTTAATTGGAGTTCATTTCTTATGTAAAGATAATCCCAATTTGTTATTGCAAATAATTTTAAAATGTCTTTTGTTGGTAACTTAAAGTAAGCGTCTTTAAACTTTTTGATTAGTTTTTTGTCTTTGAGTATATCCTGCCATTTACCTCTCTGTTTAGGCATGATTATTCCTTTCTGTATTTTACATTAAGATACTATTAAGTTTTGGTCAACAGTTATACCAAGGCTCTCTATCAACTCCGCTTCGTTGACCTGCTCGGGAGTAGAGAGTTGAAGTGCTTCATATTTTTTACGCATTAGCTTAGCGTAGTCTTCGTCTTTTATAACTAAAACTTGTGCTATTTGTTCATCTTTCCAATAATCTGGGTTATTTTTCACTTTCTTTTCATATACGGGAATTTGACTTCCACATATAACAAGAAGCCGGGAGCCAGGTATTGGTCTTTCGTACGGAGTAGCTTCTTTGCCAAGTTTACCCATTAACGGGTTACTTGTTACTTTCTTAAGATCTTCTCTGTTTTCAATCTTTGAGTGATTAATCTTATCAGCTAAAGTCTGATTAGGTATGAAAATAGCTGGCTGATTAATTATGTTTCTTTCTTCTGGCTTAATGATACCAGTTTCAACAAGTTCATCTGGTTTAACTATGTTTAGTTTATGCATCAATCAACCCCTTTCCGTATTTAATTACTTCAATAATTGCTTTTTCTTCAAGGTATTTGTTACGTAAGTAATTAACAAATCCTTTACTGTCCCAAATCTTTTTGTTTAGATAACGATAATCATTCATTGCCTCAAGTATAAGTTCAACTTCAAGCTCTGTCTGAATTACTGTTCCGTCACTTAAGCAAATATTTTGACATATTTCTTTTGGGTTTAATACTTTGTCAATTAAAGCATCTACGCTTGCTTCAAGATCAGCTAATACAGAGTCAAGGTCTGCTGTTTTAATCACAGGAGTTTGTCCATCCATATATAGCGACTTTTCTGCTTTATGTTTAGCTAACTCAACTATATCCGAAACTGCCATTATAGTTGGCATTGGAAATATGCTCATATAAACACCTCAATCAATCTAAACACAAAATATCCAACAAGCATCACAATAAGTGATATTTGGATAGCTAAAGACAACGTACCAGGTTCTCCAGTCCGTTTAAATTTTCTCGTCATACGGATTCCTTTCTTTTTGATTTTAGTACTGCATGAGGAAAACTAAACACATTTATTCCGTAAGTTATGTCCCACCGGTAGTCCCAAATTTTTTCAACAACTTTTCCCTTTTCGTTTAAGATAACATCAACGTCTCCAGTGTCATCTCCGACAGCTAGTCCACGTTTTTTTGCACCTTTTTCTTTAGTTTGATATTCTACAACAAAAACTCGTTTTTCCATTTCAACTATTCCTTTCTTTGTTGATTAATTTGAGAAGAGGGTGTTACAAGAACCTTGTATTCTGCATTTTCAATTGCTTTTGTTGAAGGAACATCATTAGCAATTTCTTCTCTTGGCGGTGGCAATACAAATTCTTCATGTTCGCTGTTATTGATCGATTTCAAAGAAGCGGGCTTATCCAGAACACCGCCCAATGTGTTACCAGGTTTATCTTCGTTTTCAGCCCATTCAGTTACCTTGAACAATAACTCTGTCCATTCTTTATGGTTCTTTCCACCTGTTTTTGGGTTCATCTTAGTTCCAACTTCTTTGCCATCTTTGTCAAGAATAGGAACTGGCTTTACATTAGCTTCTAATCCTATTGCAAGATGTTCAATAGCTTTTTCTCTGCTCAATCCTTGTTCGGAGAGCATTTGTTTAATTGTCTTTTTTATTTCGTCCATTGATCTATATGTTGACATTTCTTCAATTACATAAGGGTCTTTAGCAAGTTCAAATGCTTGTTCTGTCATAAACTTCATTGACTTCCAGTAACCACCCTTGATGTTTGCTTTCTTATACGAAAATATTGGGTCTAATGTAATAGCCATCCAATATGCAAATATTCGTTTCTCTTTTGTTAAATATCTTCCTGCTATCCACCTCTTACCAGTAATGGTGCTCAGCCCTGTATTATTAGCTTCAAATACAGTTCTCGCGTCAGCAACCATTCTCATATAACTGTCAATCTTACCAGTTTTTGTAGTATACCAAGTGTACACTCCAAAGCAAACTTTAATGCTCCAACGCAAGAATACTCCACCATTTGAATAAGTGCTTTTCTTGCCTTTTCCTACAAGTTTGTATTTCTTTAAGCATTGAACTATTCTGCCATCATCAGTTCGTATCCAATCGTTTTCTTCTATTGACGGATCTGTCCAATGCTTAAAAGCAAGGACTGGTTCGTGAAATTCTTGGTTATTTACATTTAAATGTTTATACTTGTCTGATGTTAAATAGCTAATTGCTTGAAGATTATCGTAAAATATAAAGTGTTCATCACCTCTATTGAAACGATAAATTCTCATTAAATCTCCTTATATAATTTATCTAATCCTTATATGAAGTCCCTAACAAGAGCTTACAAAGTACCTTAGAATTGATTTTAGAAGGGCAAAATTCACTCCCTATCTGGTTTTCCAGATGCTCTTGGCTTCATAATTCTTATTTTTAAGCAGGTCTTTGAAGAAATTAGGCTTAACGAACTTGACTTCTTCTTCTTTATGTTCTATTAACTGTAAAGGTTTCTGTAAATGTTCAACTCCAGTTGACACTATATCAGCTTCATCGTCATTCTTAGTTGACTGAATAAATTCTAACTGATCTTGTAACTTACGTTGACCAGGTCTATGGTATACACTTCTTGATTCGTAATACGGACTCATATTATCAAGAATACGTTGAGTTTTCTCTTTATGTTGTGGTACTTCTATTAAATTAAATCTACGACCATAAAGAGTCATCTTGCGATATATCTGACGAACTATTTCGATAGCTCCTGTATTTGTTTCGATTACTAAAGTAATTCTATGACCAAGCGGAGCCATCCTAAATATCTCGTCCGACAAACCTATACGTCTTATTTTAGTTCTATCTTCGCATAGAGTAGTAGCATAAGTATAATAATCTTTATCTTCGTAAAACTCATCATTAATAGCAAACTTACCACTTTTAACTGTATGGATATATATTCTTGCTTGATGATCACCACCAAGCCAACCAATAGCACTATCATCTGCTCCTGTTTTATACGACCAAGCTGCGTCGACAGATATAACTGTATTGATATGTCTCATTTCTCCATTGCTCATTCTGACAAAGGTCTGCGGAACCCCATTAATCTGCTTCAACTCGAAGTCGAAATCGTCGGTTCGCATCATATCTTTAGTTATTTTTTTGTCTGACTCAGCAATAACTTCGTGAAAATACTCCTGAAAAAACATCGTAAGAGTTTTGCTCTCTTTACCTTCAACTGCTTCAGAATACATAAGAAGTAACATCTCTAATGGAAACTTAACAGGCCAATTAGTATGGTATCCTTGTTTTTCTAAAGCATCACACTCTCCACTGTTAGGAATAACGCATATTTTTCGGTCAAGATCAATTTTACAATGATTGTCAAGGACTTCATTAAACTTTTCCTTGTCCATTATGGGATACTTAATTGTTTTCCAAAACTTACTTTTTTCGTTCTCAACAATTACAGTATCATCGTGAACTACAGTCCCGATACAGACAATTTTCCCCGCGTTTTTATCAATAGAGTTCTTAGTTTCAGCAGTAAACCAATATCTCACCTTTTGTCTTGATTCAAGAGTAGTTATATTGTTCTTAGAATAAATGTCGTCAATAAGAGCGGTAGTTATTCTACCATCCTGATTGATACCACGTATCTGTTGACCTACTCCACGTGCAAGTATTGATAAATTTTTACCAGTGTAAGGATAAGGTAAGTTTTCTTTGCTTAATTTAAATGAACCTTCTTGCCATTTGCCATCTTCATCCTCAAGATTAGCGTCTTTTATGTTACCAAACACATGTTTAACGTATTTACGAGAAATAGAACCTCTTGCTCGTCTTGTCCAGTTAGTTGCAAAAGTATTAGTCTCTGAACAAACAGCAATTAGATCTTCTTGTAAAGTTATTCTCTCGCCATTAGGTAACCAAATAGGCATACCATTAAAACATGCTAAATAAGGCAGTATTATTCCTAATACCACGGTAGATTTAGCACCTTCTCGGTGAACAATTATCTGTTCTTGTCTCTCAACAAGAAACCTTAACGTTGAACTCCACAAGTTTAAGACATCTTCATATATATGTCTATGTACATCTGAAATTCCATATACAGATTTGATATGGTCGGGAAAAACCATACGAGAAAAGGATATAATCCCTTTCTCGTTATTGGATAAGTCTCTATTGTCTCCCCATATCTCTTGATACATTAAAATGTTATCAATTTGTTTCTGGGTTAACATTAGTATGCTTTAGGTTCTTGGTTGATATTTATCGGAATAAAAACAGTGTCAATTTTTACGTCAGACTCACGTAAATCAACCTGTTTTTCTTGAACGCTCGATATTGGAACATGAGCAAGACCCGGAAATTCTTTAACTATGTCTGGCCATATCCACGCTTTATCTGTGTAGAAATGAGCCTGCATATTTGGTTTTAGATCGAATATAAATAGTCTTAACATTATAAACCAAGACCTCCTGTTGGACGGGGATTTTCAGATTTAACTGGCTCAGCAGGGTTAACTGGTGGAGCATCCCACTGTTCAATTACTGAACTTGGAAATGTTGACCTTATTTCACGAAGAATAAGACCAAGAAAGTTCTTAGCCATAGTCAACGAATTTAAGCTCTTAGTGATTTGTGCACTTTCAGGAGCGAGATACACCTTTTCGCCCATAATTTCTTTGATAACTGCTCTAAGATACTTGACTTTACCAGTATCATCAAGATCTTTGATTTCAGCAATTAAAGTTTCAACAACAGGAGCGTCAAAATCATCCGCTGTTTTTTCAATTACTGCTGATTTGGAGTCGTATGAAGCGGGATAAGGATTAGGTTGTTTCATTGTACCTAACTGCTCTCCAAGCCACATAAATGCTTCCCACAAATAAGTTCTTGTTGTTACAACAAGAGTAGTCTGAGAGACAACTCCTCTGTTTAAAACTTCATTTACGCAAGCAATTCTTGTTCTTGCGGTTTTAATGTTTTCTACCTCTACCATTTTTAGTGTCCTTTACTATTTAAATAGGCTTCGTAAAGTTTACGATACCTTTGAGTTAATGTTAAAAAATCTGACCAAGGGAAATTAACACCTGGGTCGTAGTGTGAACCGTGACCGGGAAC
>Ga0154020_10004431_pt1 | contig 16732 bp, 12 predicted proteins | sample Klosneuvirus_201_FD_109709 | JGI IMG/M metagenome (GOLD analysis project Ga0154020, IMG submission 109709) | Active sludge microbial communities from wastewater, Klosterneuburg, Austria - Klosneuvirus_20160825_MG | ecosystem: Engineered > WWTP > Aerobic digester > Activated sludge | place...
AAAATTCTTCTATAGATGCATCCCTAGTGAAAACAGAAGAAAACGAAGCGGAAGTATTTGCAGCATTTGAAGCAAAGTCAAAAGACTTCAGATTGATCCAAGAGGATTTCATGCAATATATGGACAGATTGAAAGAGGACATCGACAGAAGAGCAGAGAAATTTGAACACATTGAATTCTATGATGCATCATTGAGGGATACTAACTTTAAAGAATATGCAGTTGCTAATGGAAGAGTAAATCAGCTGGATGCAAGACGAATGCCATTGGCAGCTGTAAATCCATTTTTTGCCGAAACATCAGAGCTGCCACCAGCACCATCTATTGAAGACATTACTTACGAGCATATGTCAATCAACCTACCTAAAATTGCAAAGGCCGCTTTGGACGAATTAAGAGGAAGTAGCAGAACAGCGACCGAGGCAACTGAACCAGAAAAGACAGATCAAAGTGACGTATAATTTATCACAAAACGAATTTAAAAACTCATTCTATGGCGCATTTTAATTTTACAGTCGACACAGTGCCTATGGCCGACAGCATTGATGGCGTAGCACATCATGTTGATGGAACAACAGCGGCAGTAGTAGCAATGCAGTCTGCGGTTATTATTGCTGAAAAAAGAGGGGCTGAAAAAATTTGCAATAACGTAAACTTTGGTTTCTATTCGCTAATCCGGTCACAGATTTCTCAAAAAATAGCAACCCATAAAAGCAAGGCTGATGCAAAAATTATGGAACTGCAGCAACAATCTATTTCTCTTAGTGCGATAAAAAACAGAATGGAGAAAGATTTTATTATGCTTGCAAGTCGGTACACTAAATTGTTTGAAGGGTTAAATAAAACATTGCGTGCACGAATTTTTGAATTGGACAAGCCAACAACGAACTTTGTTTTGAAAGATGTTTTTCCAACTGCAAATAGGACCAAACACTTATCAGGGTCGTCTTCTATTACACAGGTTGAAAGCATCACAAGCAGTCAGATGATGTCAGTATCCAATACAAAGTACAATGCAATGAAGAATATTTCTTCTATGCAGGATTTTATATACAGTTCAGAGAATCAGAAAAATCTAATTGGGAGCATTCTAACAAATGAGCCTATAAGTAAGCCGACGGAAAAATTCATTCCTGTTATCATATCAGAATCGGAAGCATTAAATGTTCGGCAATCTCAATGGATGATAACACAGCCACAATTAAAGAAGAACACAAACACAAGTATAGAGTCGCATATATATTCTTCATTTACCAATTTCAATTGGACGAATGAAGATCAAAGCAATTTAAGTCGAGTAAAAAATGAGTTTGGAAATATTCTATATCAATCAACACTTTCCGAGAGGATGAAAAAGCAGATGTTGTCTTTCATTGAATCCACTATATGGCTAAAACTAAATTCATAATCCAATGAGTTATTCAAGAACATATCGCGAAACGGTTTCGGGTTCAAAAACAGTGACGGTCTATTACGATTATCCTGCTTCTGAAAATGGAGGTTCATCTAGTGAATCCGTTACCGTAGATATTGATATTCCAGTAACTATTGATATTGATGTTGACACTAATCCTTTTGATCGAAGTGTAACTGCCGCAAATAATCATATCAATTTACTCACCGGTTCAGTTGTAGCAACCGAAGCGGCACATATTGCAGCAAAAGTTCAGAGTTCAGAAGTCATTTCTAATTCGATTGTTGACGGATTTTTCGGGCTTATAAAATCAGAAATCAATCAGCAATTAACCGAAATAAGACCAAGAGTTGACGCTCTCATTATTGAGTTAATGCAATACCAAGAAACATGTGCTCAAAAGAAAACGCAACTAGAGGGTGACTTCGGTAGAATATCTGAGAGGTACTCAAAAATATTTTTTGACTTAGACAAAGAATTGCGTAACAGAATTCTTTTGCTAAATCAGGCTGCAGTAGGCGTACATGGAACACTAACTACCCGCGTACATCATTCATTCACTGATATTAGTTCAGGTATTGCAACAATTTATAATAAGGAAGGAAGCAATCTTCAATCGATGCTTTATGCAACAAATTTAAAAACAAAGGCCTTTTCATTAATAGATAGTGCAAAGAAGTATTTGTTCTCAGAAAAAAATCTGTCGACACAATTGCAGAAAATTTTAACTCCGGAAAAAATCGAGAGCGTTGTAACAAAACAAATTCCTGTATTATATTTTGAAATTAAAAGCCAGTCAAAATTTAATGACTCGAGGATTATTTTTCCAGAACAAATTCCAATGTTAGCGTCATGTGACACAAAATTGAAAGATGGTTTTTTAGTTACCGACAGCAAATGGAAGACAATTGATTTTAAATATCGAGAAAATATAAACACTTTTATAAAAATTGAACTATCAAGTCAGGAAAGCGACAACGGTAAAATTAATTCGAGAGTTGCACAACAAATTATGCAGCTTTGGAATAACGACACTACTATACAAACCAATATCTAAATTTGCCAACTATGAATGAGTTAAAAGAAATACGTGTGAATGACCAAAGATTATTGCTGAATGATAATCTTGTGAAAAGCGCAATTCTTCCGAGGGTTTCAAGTGAATTGGAAAGAGATGTTGTAATTCAAGGTGACACAACTATTGAAGGTGCTGTGTATGCAAGACATCTCGAAATTCAAATGGGAAAACTTGAAGTGCAAGGCGCTGTATTCACTCAAATAGAGCTGCATGTAAATACGGATGCCAAAGGTTCGGCAACATTTCGTAAATCTGTAGGGTCGGCCGATTCAATAGTTTCACTTGCTTCAGGTTATCGTTTAATTTTTCAAGCAGATGTAAATGCAAAGCAGGTAAAGCTGAGAAACGCCTTTGTTGCAGGAAGCATTTTTGCTGATGAAATTATTTTAGAGGATTGTATAGTAATTGGAGGAGTCTTTGCTTCTTTGAATCTCGAAATTAATAATTCAATAATTGGAACGTTCAATAGTCCGTTAGCAAGGCTTTCTAAAATAGTTCATTTGCTTTTGCCAAGCGCATTTACCGTTGAAAAAATAAATGTGATACCCGGAACGGAATTGTATAATTTAAGTCTAGCCGATCTTGGGTCACTATTTAAAGGTAAAACACAATCCAAGAATTCAGGAAAGATTAAAATGAGTTTTGAAGCTGACGAATTAAAATCTGTTTTACGCTCACAAGAAAAGCAACAAATTATCAGAAGTTATACAGTAATAGGAAAAGTTTTAGCAGCTGACCTTTTAGACATTGACAAATTCAACAATCATTTCCTTTTAACTGCGGCATCCCTTGGTTCACAGTTATTGAAAGCATATCATTTGGGAATCGAAAATGGAAACGAAGACAGAATGTTGTCCATTGAAAACATATCTAGCTTTTTCTTCGATATTTTGCTTGGCCGCATAGACATACAAGAAATGTCGGGAGAGTTCAGCATGAAAGATATCGTGGAGAAATTCAGTTAAGCACAGGTATGCATTCCAAAACTATTTTGGTCGCTCATTTTATAAGCGATTACGATAATTTATGCATAAGAAATATTGAAACTTTTAAGTTAACCAATTTTCTAGTGCATCTTGTTTCAATTATTTCAGATATATTTACAACTTTTCAAATAAGATAAGATATCCATGCCCCCCGACAAAAAACACCACCTCGAACAACAACTCTGGAAAATCGCCGACACCCTCCGCGGAAAAATGGACGCCGACGATTTCCGGGACTACATTCTTGGCTTCATATTTTACAAATACCTGAGCGAAAAAATGCATTCGTATGCGAATGATATTTTGAAGCCGGATAAAATAAAGTATGAAGAAGTCGAGAAGCGAAGGGATAAGAAAGAGCTATTGGCAGCGGTGAAAGATGAAGCGCTGGATAAACTTGGCTATTTCTTAAAACCATCAGAGCTATTCAGTGAATTAGCAAGGAGAGGAAATGCTGAAGGAAAGACAAAGTTTATATTGGATGATCTTTCAAAAGTGCTTACAAGCATTGAACAAAGTACAATGGGCTCCGAAAGCGAAGAAGACTTTGGAAATTTGTTCGAGGATCTAGATTTGACTAGCAGCAAACTTGGTAAAACAGAAACAGCAAAAAATGAATTGATCGTAAAAGTACTTTCCCATTTGAATGAGATCGATTTCGACTTAAAGAATACGGAAAGCGATGTGTTGGGTGATGCTTATGAATACCTGATTGGAAAATTTGCTAGTGGTGCAGGAAAAAAAGCCGGTGAGTTTTATACACCGCAGCAAGTAAGTATTGTTCTTGCAAGACTTGTAACCGTTGGAAAAACAAAGTTGAAAAATGTTTACGATCCAACATGTGGTTCCGGATCTTTGTTGTTGCGTGTTGCAAAAGAAGTGAAAGAAGTTGGCGCATTCTATGGACAAGAAAGCAATCCGACGACATACAACTTATGTCGCATGAACATGATCATGCACGATGTGCATTACAAAAAGTTTGACATTAAGAACGAAGACACACTTGAACGTCCTCAACATATTGACAAACGCTTTGAAGCCATTGTAGCTAATCCACCATTCTCTGCTGAGTGGAGTGCAAGTCCATTGTTTATGAGCGACGATCGTTATTCTCCATACGGACGACTTGCTCCGAAAGGAACAGCTGACTTTGCATTTGTACAACACATGGTGCATCAGTTAGACGATAAAGGAACAATGGCTTGTGTATTGCCACATGGTGTGTTATTTCGCGGAGGAGCGGAAGGACACATTCGTGAATATCTGATCAAAGAAAAAAACTATTTAGATGCAGTAATTGGTTTACCCGCAAACATTTTTTACGGCACAAGTATTCCTACTTGTATTTTAGTATTGAAGAAAAAACGTGAACACAATGACAACGTTTTATTTATTGATGCCAGCCAACATTTTGAAAAAGTTAAAACGCAAAATGTTTTACGCACGGAGGATATTACTAAAATTATTGCTGCATATAAATCACGCAAAGCAGAAGACAAATACAGTCATGTAGCTGCATTGAGTGAAATCGCTGAAAACGATTATAACTTGAATATTCCTCGTTATGTTGATACATTTGAGGAAGAAGAAGCGGTGAATTTAAAAGCCGTTTCTAAAGAATTGAAGAAACTAGAGAAGGAAATACAAAACACAGACGCGACTATTGCGGAGTATTGTAAGGAGTTGGGGATTGATACGCCGTTTTAAACTGTCAGAATTGTGATTCGCTTGATTGGGATGATGGGAAAATGTCAGAACTGTGATTTTCTTGATTGGAGTGATAGTCGATGATTTATTAACTCTACTCATCCAAATAACAATTAATTGGAGCACCTTTCCAAATAGCTAAATCAAAAAGCATCACATCTATCAAGAGAATCACAGTTCAGACATGAGCACTACACTTACACATATCGAAAAGAAAAAAATGTTGGCCCCTAAACTGAGGTTTAAAGGTTTTAGTGAAGAATGGCAAAAACGTCAATTGAACGACATTGTTGAAAAAGTAAATAGTGGAAAGACACCTTTGGGAGGAAACTCTGTCTACGTTGATGAAGGGGTATTGTTTATTAGAAGTCAAAATGTATTGGATAGTAAATTGTCCTATGAAAATTCAACTTTTATTACCAAAGAAGTTAATGATACTATGAGGAATAGTGTTGTTAAGCCAAATGATATACTGCTAAATATTACAGGTGCCTCATTGGGGCGAAGTTGTGTTGTGCCAAAGGAGTTCATAACTGGGAATGTAAATCAGCATGTCTGTATAATTCGACTAACAATAAAAAATGACCCTTATTTTTTTCAACCAATTTTTGCATCAGAAAAGGGGCAAAAATTATTTACTAGTCTTCAAACTGGCAGTGGTCGAGAGGGGTTAAATTTCCAAAGTATCAAGAAAATAACTTTAGCATTCCCCACCCTCCCCGAACAACAAAAGATCGCCTCCTTCCTCTCCGCAGTCGATGAAAAGATCCAGCAGCTTACCCGTAAAAAAGAACTTCTTACAGAGTACAAAAAAGGCGTGATGCAACAACTCTTCTCGGGGAAGTTGAGGTTTAAGGATGGGAGTGGGAAGGCGTTTCCGAAGTGGGAGGAGAAGAGGTTAGGTGACGTTTCTAAAGTTTATGATGGAACTCATCAAACTCCAACTTATGTAAATGAAGGGATACCATTTTATAGTGTTGAGCATGTTACAGCAAATCAATTTTCAAATACAAAGTACATTGCTAAAGAAGTGTTCGAAAAGGAAAACGAGAAAGTTCGTCTTGAAAAAGGAGATATTCTAATGACTAAAATTGGAGATATTGGAACTGCAAGATTGATTGATTGGGACGTTAAAGCTTCTTTTTATGTAAGTCTTGCTTTACTAAAACAAAGTAAATTCATTCTTCCAAAGTTTCTTAATCAATATATAGCATCTAGAAATTTCCAATTGGAATTGTGGAAAAGGATTATCCATGTTGCATTTCCAAAGAAAATTAATTTAGGCGAAATTGGGAATTGCAAAATATTGGTTCCTGATAAGGAAGAACAAAAAAAGATTGCCGACTATTTATCTAACATTGACAATAAAATTGAAATCGTAAACAAACAAATCACACAAAATCAAATTTTTAAGAAGGGGTTGTTGCAGCAGATGTTTGTCTGAACTGTTAAGATGTCTGAACTGTGATTCTCTTGATGAGTGTGATTATTTTTGATGAAGCAGCTTTTAAATTTACATCAATTCAATTTTTAAGCGTAATACAAATCATTGTCTATCATTCAAATCAAGAGAATCATAGTTCGGACTAATTGTCCGAACTGTGATTCACTTGATGATTGTGATTATTTTTGATAAAGCAGCATGTAAATTTACGTCGATTCATTTTTAAGCATAACTCAAATCATTGTCTATCATTCAAATCAAGAGAATCATAGTTCAGACATCTTTAATCACAGTCTGGAAAATTGTCCGAACTGTGATTCTCCTGATTATTGTGATACTTTTTGATTTAGCTATTCGCGAAAGTGCGACTTCTGGAATTAGTGGTAACATTGGTATTTTCACAATCATCATACATCACAATCATCAAGAGAATCATAGTTCAGACTTCTAATATATGCGGTAAGTTTACTCGTCACTGTTTAAGTATTACTTTAAAATATAATTTTGATTATTGTCCGACACCAATGGCAAGAAATCAAAATGATCAACACCCAATACAAATACTCCGAACTAACCTCAAAAATTATCGGCTGCGCTATTGCAGTACACAAAATATTGGGTAACGGATTTCAGGAAGTGATTTATCAAAGGGCACTCGAAGAGGAAATGTCGTTTGCCGGAATTTCTTTTAAACGGGAATTCGAAATGCCAATATTTTACCGGCATAAACAGATCGGGACGCGCAGGGTGGATTTTTTGGTGGAGGGTGTGATTTCGGTAGAATTAAAAGCCATTACACAATTGGAAAATGTTCATTTTGCGCAGGCAATCAATTATTTGGAGGCGTATAATCTAGAAATTGGCCTGTTAATTAACTTTGGACAAACAAGCCTAATCTTCAAAAGGCTTTCTAATAAAAAGTATACATCTCAATAAATACTTTAGGATTCTTTAAATTATCTAATTTTCCGCTATATTTGAAAACACTCCTTCATCCATAGCGAAAAAGGTTGATTTGAAATTTTTAAAGAATTTATGGCCCACCAATCCGAAGCCCAATTAGAAAACAATCTGATCAAACAATTAGTCGGTCTCGGCTATGAGTCTGTCAAGATTCACGAAGGCGATGCTTTTCTTTCAAATCTAAAATCACAACTAGAGTTATTTAATAAGACAAAGTTTTCTGACAAAGAATTCGATTCAATTTTAAATCATCTTTCAAAAGGGAATGTTTTTGAAAAAGCGAAAACACTACGAGATCGTTTTCTTCTTATAAAAGAGAATGGCGAATCATTTTATGTTCAGTTTTTCGATAGCGAGAACTGGTCGAAGAATAAATTTCAAGCAACAAATCAATTACAGCAAGAAGGTTCGTTTTTGAATCGGTATGATGTAACGTTACTTGTAAATGGTTTGCCTTTGGTGCAAATAGAATTAAAGCGAGCAGGACTTGAAATAAAAGAAGCATTCAATCAGATCAATCGTTATCAGCGACATTCATTTTGGAGTAATCACAGTTTGTTTCAGTATGTGCAATTGTTTATCATAAGTAATGGCGTGAATACAAAGTATCTTGCCAATAACAGATTGCAATCAGTTAAGCAAACATTTTATTGGGCAGATGCGAACAATAAGAACGTAACCGGACTTACTGAATTCGCCAGTGCGTTTTTGAGTAAAGATCATCTCGGAAAAATGATTTCCCATTATGTGGTAATGAATGAAACGTTTAAGAACATGATGGTTTTGCGACCATATCAATATTTTGCAACAGAAGCTATTATCGATCAAGTTAAAAGTGGGAATGACAATGGTTATATCTGGCATACGACCGGTTCGGGGAAAACACTTACCTCATTCAAGGCAAGTCAGATCATCATGGGTATGGATGATGTTTATAAAGTTGTATTTGTAGTTGACAGAAAAGATCTGGATTACCAGACAATGCAAGAGTTCAACAGTTTCAAAAAAGGAAGTGTAGATGTTACAGACAATACATCTTCATTGGTTGAACAGCTGACAGACCAAACAAAGTTGGTGCTTACCACGATACAGAAATTAAACAATGCCATTACCAAACATCATTACGAAACTAAGCTTGGACATTTAAAGGATAAAAAAATTGTTTTCATTTTTGATGAGTGTCATCGGTCGCAATTCGGAGAAACGCACGGGAGAATTACTTCGTATTTTAACAAAGCGCAATTATTTGGTTTTACCGGCACACCAATTTTCGCAGAGAATGCGAATAAAAATGAATTAGGGAAGCGAACGACAAAGGATTTATTTGGAAACTGTTTGCATAAATATGTGATCACCGATGCAATCCGAGATCAAAACGTTTTGCGATTTGGGATTGAGTACATTGGCAAATACAAGCAAAAGGGCAATACATTTATTGATATAGAAGTTGAGGATATTGATAAAGCTGAAGTGCTGAACGATGAAAAACGCTTATCAAAAATTGCAGATTACATAATTGCATATCATGGTCAAAAAACATTTAACAAAGATTACTCCGCTATTTTTGCTGTGAGCAGTATTGCAAATGCGATTAAATATTATGACCTGTTTAAAAAGAAGAAAGAAGCAGGAGAGCATGATTTGCGTGTAGCAACTATTTTTACATATGGTGCGAATGAAGAAGATGAAGATGCGCAGGATTATTTACCGGGCGATGAATTGACTGTTGCGCAAGCCGCTGATCCGAAAGTTGCCTATATTTCAAGCCACACAAGAGATAAATTGGAATCATACATCGGAGATTATAATAAAATGTATGGCACTAATTATACGACCAAAGACAGTCAAGCATTTGAGAATTATTTCAAAGACATCAGCAAGCGTTTAAAAGAAAGAGAGAAGGAAACATTCAATGATGAAAAAGATCGGTTAGATATTTTGCTTGTAGTAAGTATGTTTCTGACAGGTTTCGATGCAAAGAAGGTAAATACGATGTACGTCGATAAGCATTTGAAGCATCATGGAGTCATTCAAGCATATTCAAGGACGAACAGAATTTTAGGCGAGCAAAAATCGCAAGGGAACATTTTGTGTTTCCGAAACTTGAAAAAGGCGACCGATGAAGCTATTACATTATTCTCCAATAAGGATGCGATAGAAGAAATAATCTTACCGCCATATGAATCCATTGTACAAAAATTTAAAGAAGCATTAACAGTGTTGTTAGCAATAGCACCGGACTATCAAAGTGTTGATAATTTAGAAAGCGAAGAAGACGAACTTGCATTTATTCAGGCCTTCAGAGCGTTGCTCCGTGCAAAGAATGTATTAGAGTCATACACCGATTTTAGCTGGGAAGGGTTAGGAATAGACGAACAAGATTTTGAAAACTATAAAAGCAAATATTTAGATCTATACGATAAAGTAAAGACTAGCGAAGTCAAACAAAAAACATCGATTCTTGAGGATATAGATTTTGAATTGGAGTTAATCCACAGAGATTTAGTAAATGTCGCATACATAATAAAGCTTTTAGCCAAACTCAAGCAAGCCAAAACAACAGAAGCCCAGCAACAGAAAAAAGCAATCATGGACCTGCTGTCCGGCGACATTGAATTAAGAAGCAAACGCGAACTGATTGAAAAGTTCATTCAAGAGAATCTGCCTAAAATCGACAATGCCGACAACATCCAGGACGAATTTGAAAAATACTGGCAAGATCAAAAAGTAATTGCTTTAGGTAAATTGTGTGAAGAAGAAAATTTGGATAAGGAACAATTCAAAGCATTGATCGAAGCTTATATTTTCAGCGGTCAGGACCCTCTTCGTGATGAAGTTTTGAAATGTCTGGGGGATAGGCCGAGTATTATGAAGGCACGTGAGATTGGGGAGAGGATTATTGGGAAGATGAAAGGGTATGTGGAGGTGTTTGAGAGGGGGATGATGGCGTAGTTAGGATTAGGGTTAGTAGTATTAATCATTTTTCGCTAAAAAATGCAGTAATTATATTTTGTTGGTTTTGAATTTAATTCTACATTCATGTTTGAAATAGTTTCTAAAATTTAAAATTATGAAAAAAACAATCGCACTTATAGTATTGCTTATTGCATGCGTTTCAAGTCATTCTTCTCCCTTAGTAACAAATAGTGATTTCATTTCTGTTTCAGTACTTAATAAAATTGATGACGGATGGTATGAAGCTACTGTGAATTACTCAAATTATAAAACAGGAACAAACGCAACCTATACATTGAATGTAAAAGTTGAGTATGGTGTCGTTGCAAAAATCGATTTTGGGAATGGAGGTTCAGTTCATTCCGGATATAATAATGAAGGGTATATTTATAGTGGAGGTTATTTGAGCTTTGAAAAAAATTATGATGGAGATATTATCGCAGCTACAACTACGGTTACGGTTTCTGATGAAAATGGGATAAGATATTTTAAGATAAGGATTCAATAACATTTTATTGAGTTGTGTTAATGTATTGTCTGTAAGTGATGTTAAATTCGTTTAGGTAGAAACTCCAATTTGGGAAAATACTCCTGAGGTCAAACAAAACTTGATTGAGCTTAAGCTAGAACCGGAAGAGAAATTTTGGAAATGAGTTATATGACAAGTAAAATATAATTCAGGATTAATAAATCATTTGCAACTAATTTTAACATCTTATGATATGCAATTTCAATTGAAAACGGTTTTCGGAACTAAAAAAGGCATTAAATTTCTTGAGAGCTTAATTACTTTTAAACAATGATACCAAAGAACATTACTGAGAGTCACGTTTTACTTGCGTTAAAAGATATTGATTTAAATGGAATTAAAATTCCATTGACAAAATCTAAGCGCTATAATTTGGTTTTTGAAGGCAAAGATTACCCACCGAAGCTTGTAATTTCGATGGCGAATGAATTTGCTAACGGAGAATATTTAACACACGCAGCCTTTAATACATATGAGGCTCAGGAGTACTTAAAAAAACTAAACGATAGGTTTGAAATTATGGAAATTGAGAAAGATACTGTAGGAGCATTAATTACCAAATACAAAATTCATTTGCGGAATAGGGGATTGAATGATGAAATTTATAAATGGGAATTACTTAGTCAATATAAAGGCAAGCCTGATTTAAAGGCAATTGATTTCAAAGCTGAAATCAAAAGTGTTAATTATAATAATTTAATCTATCCCGTTGCTAGGACCGTTATTTTTAAAATTGCCGACGAAAGATCAAGTGATTATAAGGAATGCTTTGAAATGTTATTCAACGAAGAGATACCATTATATGAAAGAGTAAAGCGCTTTGGAGAAAGAGTGTCGGGTATGTATAGAACTATAGAATCCGATGTTAAGCTTTCACACCACCATGATGAAAGAACGATTTCTACTTTTTTGACTTTTCATAATCCCGAGAAGTACACTTTTTATAAAGATTCGTTTTATCAGAAGTATTGTAAGCTTAGGAATATTCAGCCAAAGGAAAAGGGGCACAAATTTGTCCACTATTTGGAGTTAATTGAAGATTTTGTTGAGGAATATATAGTTAATGATCCTGAACTTCTGGACCTTGTACAAAAGGGTTTGCCTACCGGTACTTTCGAAGACAAAAATCATTTGCTACTAGCACAAGACATTTTATATCAAACTTTAGACAAACTTGCTTTGGATGAAAAGGTTGTTGCATTAATGGCAGCAGATAGAACCGCTTGGCAAGACGAAGTGATTGAAGAGTTTCAAGGTCACGAATATTGTATTTTATGGAATAGTAAAAGGCCAAGCGGAACCGAAGAAACACTCGCGTTTCTTTCTCAAATCGTTGAGGAAGAAAATACATTTTATTTATACTATAGTTCTGGCGGAAATGTAAACTATCGAGCGACAATTGTCGATTTCGTTGAAGATCAGAATGAATTAAGTATTGCAAATTGGAAGGGAAAATATTCGGATGTTCTGTATTATCATGATGATTTTAATCTTTATAATGACGGGAAAAAGAATGCAACAATTGTTTTTCTAGCAAGCAACATTGAAAAAATAAAGCCAATTCCCGTTACAGATTTTAAAGTTTTTAAGAGTTGGGAGTATCCACGTCAAGATAATCTGACTCCGATTAAAAAAGAACCTTCCGTTATTGAAGTTATCCCATTTAGAACCACCAAAGAACCTAGCAGAGAAATGAAAGATGAATCAAAAAGATTAAATCAAATATTGTTTGGACCTCCTGGAACGGGCAAAACCTATAATACTATAAATAAAGCAATCCAAACAATTAATCCCAAATTTGACACAAATCAAGATAGAAAAATAGTCAAAGAAGAATATGATCGGTTATTAAAGAATGGACAAATAACCTTTATCACCTTTCACCAAAGTATGAGCTATGAGGATTTTATTGAAGGTATAAAGCCCTTAAAACCATTGGTAGATGACAAATTTGTAAGATATGAGGTTCAAGACGGTCTTTTCAAAAAAATCTGCAATGATTCAAAATCAAATTTTGAAAATGCTAAAATCGAAAACAAGAGTAAACTAGCATTCGAACTAGCATTTGAAAAATTAAAAGATGAATGGGATTTAAATAGAGACATTAAATTTCCTCTTAAAACGGAAGGATATGACTTCACTATTATGGGTTTCACAAATACTTCAATTCAATTCAAAAAGGCTAGTGGTGGTACAAGCCACACACTTAGTATAAATACACTTAGAGACCTATATTATGGCAGAGAAATAAATTTCAATCAGGGGGTTGGTATATATTATCCTTCAATTTTAAATAAATTAAAATCATATTCTACCGAGAATTTAACAAACACAGCATCAGAGAACTTTGTACTTATCATAGATGAAATTAATCGGGGAAATGTTTCTCAGATATTTGGCGAACTCATAACTTTAATTGAAGAAGACAAGCGACTTGGAAAAGGCGAAGCATTGGAAGTAACGTTGCCATATAGTAAGGATAGATTTAGTGTCCCCCCTAATCTTTTTATTATTGGCACTATGAACACTGCTGATAGGAGCGTGGAAGCCCTAGACGCTGCTTTAAGACGAAGATTTAGTTTTCAGGAGATGCCTCCAAGATATGATTTGAAAGAATTAGACTACGAAGTTGGCGGCGTAAAAATTTCAGATCTATTGCGAACTATTAACTTAAGAATTGAAAAACTTTTGGATAAAGATCATAAAATAGGGCACTCATATTTTATATTGGATGCCAATGAAAATGCAGCGAATAGGCTAATTGCTGCTTTCTATAAAAACATCATTCCTTTATTACAAGAATATTTTTTCGGTGATTATGGAAAGATTGGCCTTGTTTTAGGGAGGGGATTTGTTAGAAAAAAAATGTGGGATAAAAATTCAGAAAGCTTTGCAGATTTTGATTCCGAAAGTGCATCGGATTATGATGATAGAGAAGTTTTTGAAATCCTTGACTATAGCACAAACAAAAATATTTCCATCACGATGGGGAATAGTGAAACAGAGTTTGATTTTGAAAAAGCAATTCAATTATTAATGAACCAGAAAAGTGCAAAAAGCTAAAGATAGAATTACGGTTTTCGAGCACGAAATACTTCGTTTCGATAAAGGGGAAAAACAGATTACAAAGGATCAATATTTAGCTCTTGAGAAATATTGTGGAGAAGGTGTTCCTTATTTTAACCTAATTCACAATGGTGTTCGATTCAATGAGTATGTAGGTGTGTTACAGGTTGGAAAGACCGTTATTGAGGTTTTGCCAAAGGCTGACAAAATGTCCATTGGTGTCGAGGTAGAAGATAAATGGCGAAAAACGCTAATAGACATGCTTAAAGCAGTCGGCAGTTTTGATATTAAATCCACTAGTGATAGTCATCTTAAAATTAAACCTAATACCATTCTAGATCTTTATTTTGAGATGTTTATTAAAGAAGTTGAATATTTATTGCAAACTGGTTTGGTTAAGCAATATCGTAAAAAGGAAGGGAATTTATTTGCATTAAAAGGCAGTATTCATTTCGGAAAGCACATTCAGAAAAATATCACACATCAAGAACGTTTTTATGTTCGATATTCAACTTATGATGTTAACCATGTTCTCCATTTTATTCTTTATAAAACCATATGTGTCTTAAAAAGGATAAATACGAATACGGATTTACACGGACGCATTGGTGCTCTTTTGCTTCATTTCCCCGAAATGCCGGAAATAAAAATTACTCAAACTACTTTTGAGAAAATCAATTTTAATAGGAAGACAGGCCAATACAAAAAAGCAATTGAAATCGCGAAGCTTATCTTGTTACAATATCATCCTGATGTGAGTAAAGGAAGAAATGATGTCATTGCATTAATGTTTGATATGAATCTGCTATGGGAACAATTTATTTATGTAACTCTCAGAAAGATAAAAGACAAAAGTACTGAAGTATCTGCACAAACTTCAAAAGATTTTTGGCAACCAAAAGCAGGCAGTAAATCAAAAATTAGACCGGATATTAAAATAATAAGAGAAGGTAATACTTTTATTTTAGATACCAAATGGAAAAACATAAACGGAAGCAAACCAACATCAGAGGATTTAAGACAGATGTATGTATACCATGATTATTATAATGCAAAAAAGGTAGCGTTAGTTTATCCCGGAATAGAAACCAGTCATGAAAAAGGTTGTTTTATTGATCCTTCAACTAAAGAAGTTTCAAACAAGCAATGCGGAGTAATTTCATTACAGACTATGGACACAATTAAAGCATGGGGTATCAAAATTCGTAAAGAATTTGTAGACTGGATGAATGAAGAACAATAGTAAGGACAAGTTCTGGTCATAATAGTTTCATATTAAAAGATTAAAGTCTATGAAAACAATTGCAATTCTTATTATTGTGACACTTATTCTTCTTATTTGTACCAATCCATCCCCTAACGAATTTAAACAATATGTTATTTATAAATCCAATATTAGCGAGAAATCTATACGAACCACAAGATTGAATTATTATTTGATTTTTTCAACGTATGAATATTCGAAAATTGAGGTTAATGGAATAGAATTTGGTGGGCGGTATTTCGGGATATTCAAAAACTTTTATAGTATAGATAGGTATTCTAAAGGATATATGAATGAAGTGTCACGACTACAAGATTCAATTTATTTTGCACAAAAACAAAAGACGAGAATGGATTCAATAAGTAATGCAATCAAGCTGAAAAAAGACTCAATATTCAATTCCAATCTTGAAATTGATTCGAGTAATGTATTAGCTTTATATCAGGAAATTAGTATGGGATATAAAATTGGTAGTAAAGACTATTTCATGGGAAAAATTAGAGACCCTAAAAGTCGTCTTCAATTATATAATTTTCTAATCAGGGCTAATTATAACGTTGGCACTTTTAAGGAGTTTGAAAACTCTCTTTTCACAAATTACAAATAGGATAATTGAACTAAAAAATCAGCTCCCATATAAGAAAAGGTAAAAAATTTGATATTTTTTGCGAATAGGAATTATAGAATTAAAGAAGCAATAACCCGCTTGTCTCCCGAATCTAAACTCCACATCAACCTCATCGGCACCGGCTATGAAATCAATTGTGCATTGGTACAGAAGGAGCTTGAACAATCCGCAATACAAATTGCAAAATCATTCCTGGAAAGCGAAGAAGAAAACCAAGCATTAATTTCATCGCCCTATTTCGAAGCATTGAAATCATACCGCGGCCCTAATCTTTTCGAGCCTGGCCAAATTGAATTCTGGAAAGACAGAAAGCGATTGAAGACGTATAAGTTTCAGGAGATCGTGCAGTCGATGGTGTTGTTTCCGATCTTGAATATCGAAGAAGTGAGATTGTCAGCGGGCGATGAGAGGAAGAAAGCAATTGCATTCGGTTATCAGGAAAAAGGTTTTCTTGCAAAGTACAGCATCCTGTCGGAAAAGTTTTTGATGGATGATTTGCGGTTTTATGTGATTGAGATTCCAACAGTGCCGGTGAAGATGAAAGTGTTGTATAAGGTTGTTTATAGGGGGAAGGAGTTGAAGTCGGTGAAGGAGGATACGGTGTTGACGGGGGCGATGTTGGGGGTGGTTTGAGTTTCATGTTTTAAAATCTCATAGAGAGAGTTGTATGTTGTTTTCTATATTTGATTCTCACAATC
>Ga0154020_10004432_pt1 | contig 16731 bp, 11 predicted proteins | sample Klosneuvirus_201_FD_109709 | JGI IMG/M metagenome (GOLD analysis project Ga0154020, IMG submission 109709) | Active sludge microbial communities from wastewater, Klosterneuburg, Austria - Klosneuvirus_20160825_MG | ecosystem: Engineered > WWTP > Aerobic digester > Activated sludge | place...
ACCCCTGTGGGTGCGGTCTGTGACCGCACATTCACCCTCGTCCTTGCAGACAATCCCGTGCGGTCTGTGACCGCACCTACGCCACTTCCACCCCTGTGGGTGCGGTCTGTGACCGCACATTCACCCTCGTCCTCGCAGACAATCCCGTGCGGCCTCAGGCCGCACCGACGAAGACCATTACTCGCCAAATTGATGGGCACTGGAAAGCTTTTCAGTGTCTTTCAGCACATCTGGCAACGACCATCCCCAATGAAGCGGATAGGCGCCGCGCTTCTGCCATTCACAATAGCTGGAATGCAGCCAGGCTTCCGGGCGGGTCACGAGCTTGTGATGCACTGGATTATAGTGGATGTAGCCGAGATGATTCTGTAAATCCTGCTCATCGCGAATGACATGATCCCAAAAGCTCTTTTGCCAGAAATGCATCGATCCAGCCACACCAATCATTTGTTTATATTCGCGAGTGAAATTGTATTTCAGTGAGTGCATTACATCACTGAACGTACTGCTTGCGGTAGTGCGAATCAACAAGTGAAAATGATCGGGTAAAAACACATAGGCAACCATCACAAAAGGATGTAACTCTTTCACATTGCGAAGCACGGTGCGAAGCAAGAGCACATAACGTTCCTCTTGAAAAATCGGCTCTCGCCGGTCTACCACCTGAGTCAAAAACACCATCGCATTAGGAACATAATAGCGTTGAACATTCATGATCGCCCCGTAGTAGGTGCGGCCTGTGGCCGCACTCTCTCCCCACACCTGCTCCGCCCCGCCGCAAGGCCCGTGCGGTCACAGACCGCACCTACCACGGACACCTTGCCGCAAATCCTGTGCGGCGCCCGTAGGTGCGGCCACAGGCCGCACTCTCTCCCCCCACACCTGCTCCGCCCCGCCGCAAGGCCCGTGCGGTCTGTGACCGCACCTACCACGGACACCTTGCTGCAAATCCTGTGTGGCGCCCGTAGGTGCGGCCTGTGGCCGCACTCTCTCCCCACACCTGCTCCACCCCGCCGCAAGGCCCGTGCGGTCACAGACCGCACCTACCACGGACACCTTGCTGCAAATCCTGTGTGGCGCCCGTAGGTGCGGCCTGTGGCCGCACTCTCTCCCCCCACACCTGCTCCACCCCGCCGCAAGGCCCGTGCGGTCACAGACCGCACCTACGGGAACTGCGGCAACAACACGAATATTCCTAACACATCCACCGGTAACTGCGCCCGCACGTCATAGCGCAGCCCCGTCTGCCGGCTGGCGATGCGCACGCGACGGTGCGCTTCCAGCAGTTCCTCGGCGCGTTCGACCGCGAGCTGGTCGATGTGCGTGCGGATGTGGCCGATGCCGGCTGTCACCTGCCCCACAAAGTTGGTCGCCTGCTGTGGTGCAATGTTGCCTGCCGGCTCGGCGCGCAACAACATCTCAGCCTCATCCTGCGACAACCAGAATGCCGCCTCCGGCGCACCCTCGAAGGCGGCCAGCATGCACTCTTCGGCCAGCATCTGATCTTCCTCGCTGCCTCGCCTGGTAATCAAGTGATGGCGCAGCCGCAAGAGCAGCAGCGTCGTCCGCTTCGTGACGGCGCGCGTGCGCATGGCGCCGCTGCGCCGGGCGCGGCCGCCCAGCAACGGGTCGAGCGCCGTGTCCACCACGTAAGAGGCCAACCCCTCGACAAAGGGATGGGTGCGGCTGAGGTAGCTTACAGCGTCAGGTACAGGCAGTTCAAAGCGCGCGGCAATCGTCGCTTCGCCGCCGGCGACCTCGCGTAAAACCCCGCCGGGAAGCATCAACGTCACGCCACCGGTCGCCTGATCAGGCAGCGCTGTCCCGTCGTGCAGGCGAACGGCGTTGATGACGAATTCCTCGACATCGACGCCGACCCCGATGGCGCTGCGCATGGCTGCCCACTCCTCCGCCACCTCGCGCGCGTCGAGCGTGGCCTGGGCAAAGAGCGTGCGCGAGAGCTTCTCCTTCTCCGTTGCGTTGTCCCACTGTGTGTTGAAAGCCGCCAGTTGCGCACCGCCGAACTCACTGTCTACATCGAGAAATGAAAGCTGCCCGCCGCCGCTGATTCTGTCGCCACGCAGCATCATGCCCTGCATCAGCGTCTGCACGACCTCGTTGGTCGTGGCCGGCACCGGCACCGAGATGCCGAGCGAGTTGCGAATCGTGCGATGCTTGCGCAACAGCACCTCCAGCACGACGCCGTCGATCTGGTTGTCAACGCCGTAATAGGTCAGTGTACGCACGGTGGGGCTGGGCTGGCCATAGCGGTCGACGCGACCCTCGCGCTGCTCGTGGCGCGTCGGGTTCCAGCTCAGGTCGTAGTGCATCACTGCGTTGAAGTGATCCTGCAGGTTGACGCCCTCGCTAAGGCAATCCGTGGCGACCAGCACCCGCCTGGGAAACTCGCCAAGCTGCGCCACGCGCACTTCACGTTCGGCGGGCGGAAGCTGGCCGGTGACGGCCGCCACCTCCACTGTGCGCGGCAGCGCCTTGCGCAGTTCCTCGGCCACGTACTCCGCCGTGGCAATGAAGCGGCAGAAGAGGATCGGGTGAAAGCCATCCTTGATCAGTTCGGCAATCAGTTCGGTCGCCCTCTTCAACTTGGCATCGTACGCCGGCCCCTTGAGTGCGTCGGCGCGCCGCGCCAGGGCCAACAGGCGGTCGCGCTCCGAACCGCCGCTATCATCGTCTTCCTGGCTGCCTGGCGTCACGTCGAGATACTCGTCGGCATCCACGTCGTCCAGGTCGAGCACCGAACGTTCACCGGCCACATTAACCTCGTCGGCGGTGGCGGCCTCCACCGTGACCGAGCGGGCGCGCAGCGTGGCTGCGGCGGCCGCGGGGCTGCTCGCCAGGCTGCGCAGCAGCGCCAACACCGACCACCAGCGGATGCGCTGCTCGCGCTTGCCGCCGCTGGCGTCGGTCACCCGCTCGCGGGCATAGCGCAGCGCAGCCTCAAAGAGCCGGCGGTATTCGTCGCTCAGCGTGTAGGCGGCGTCGCGTTCCTCACGCGCCGGGAAGGGCGTGTCGGCATCCATGAAGGCGCGCACATCGGCGCGGCGGCGCTGCACCAGGTGGGCCGCCACATCACGGCGGCGGCGTTCGTTCGCCTGCCCGGCCAGGTTCTCGGGCAGATTCTCGAAGTCTCTGCGCAGCAAGGTAAGCAGCGAGCGAAACGCCCCCTCGTCGCCGCTGTGAGGCGTCGCCGTGACCAGCACCAGGTGGCGGTCAGGGTCGGCGGCTAAGCCCTCCAACAACTGGTGGCGCAGATGGCGGCCGCTACGCTGGTCGTGCGAAAACGCGCACGTGTGCGCCTCATCGACGATCACAAATTCGGGACAGGTGCGGATGAACTCGTCGCGGTAGCGGCTGGACTTGATAAACTCAGTCGACACCACGACAAAAGGATAGAGGTCAAAGAGCGATTGGCCGGCCGCGGTGTTGCGTTCCAGCCGCGTCACCGTACTTGGCAACACCAGCTCGGCATCGATGTGAAACTTTTCGCGCAGCTCCGTCTGCCACTGCTCGGCCAGATGTGGCGGGCAGAGCACGGCCATGCGCCGAATCTCGCCACGGTCGAACAACTCGCGTGCGATGAGACATGCCTCAACGGTCTTGCCGACGCCTACATCGTCAGCGATCAACATGCGGACAGGGTCGAGCTTGAGCGCCATGAGCAGCGGGACAAGCTGGTAGGGTCGTGGCTCGACGGCGATGCGCGCCGCCGAGCGGAACGGCCCCGCACCGGCGCGGAAGCTCAGCCGCACGGCATCGCGCAGCAGGCGGCACGAGAGATAGTCGCCAGGCTGCGCGGGGTCGGGCAGGTCGAACGCGGCTGGCTCGACCGCATCTCCCTCCAGCGGCAGATAGATGCCGGCCACCTCACGCTCCGTGCCGCCCAGCGGGCGGAGCACCAGCAGATCTTCGTTCGATTCAGGCAGGACAACCCATTCGCGTCCACGCGCTTTGACCAGGGAACCGACAGCGTAAGACATCAGCGTGCTCTCAATTCTGCTCTGACCTGCATCAGCAATTCTCCCAGCCGGTTCATGCCTGAACCGTCGCCGCCGTCCCCCCAGTAGTTATCGCGATGGGTGTGCTCCACCAGCAGCGCGTCATCCGTTTCGAGCAATTGGGCGCGCAGCACTGGGTGTTGGGTGAATTTGGCGCGCAGGGCCGTCAACATCACCGCGTCGCGCACGGCTTGCCAGTCGCTGCGTAAGCCCCTGTCATCCACCCAGGCAATCTGCTTGGCAATGTCGGGCGTAGACGCCGCGCGAATGGCGGCCTGGCGGGCTGGGTCGGCGAATTTCTGCGCCTGATAGTAATGTTCGGTCGTTGGCCAGGTGCAGCCATCGATTTCGATGGGCGCGGCGAAGAAATTGGAAAGATAGCCATAGGCATCCGCAGCCGCGTAAAATGTAATGGTGTTCATCTATCACCGTCCATCTCACCCAACAACCAGGCGTAACGCCGCGCCACCTCCGGCCAGGCAGCCTGTTCCTTCGGGAAGCGCACCACCGAATACCCGGCATCTTCCAGACAGCGGTTGATGGCCGCGTCCTTGGCGGCGATATCGGCGTAGGTGTGGTGTTTGCCGTCAATGAAGATCGCCGCGCTGCCGTCGCTGTAATAGAAATCGGTCACCGTGTTGCAGGTCTCGAGGCGCTGCTGCGCCTTGTCCGGCAGGCGCAGGTTGGCGCGATCCAGGAAATCGAGCCAATCGCGCTCCAGGTCACTCTGGCAGAGACGCGACAATCGATCGATATGCTCGGAACGCGATACAGCAACCGGGCTGGCCGTCACCCTGCTTCCTGCAAGTTCGTTCAGCAAGTCAACGATCTTGGTGCGGTCAAGCATTGCATGATCGGGCTGATTGCTATAGCTCATCAGGCAGTCGTAACAGGCTGCCTCGCACTCCTCTCGCGCATTTTCAGCTCGCCGCAGGTCAGCACCAGTCTCCGGATCGTAGTGACAGAGTTCCAGCGCCTTGCGCGCCACGTCGGCGATTGCGTCCGGATGTTCGAGCAACTGATGCAGTACGCCGGCGCCACCCTCTGACGCCTCGTAGAAGAGAAGCATGCGCCGGTTGCTCTGGTCCGGCAGCGGCTCTGCCGCCAATTCACTGTCCTCCAATTGATAGAGCACCTGGATCGCACTCTTGAGCGCCGGCGCCAAGGAAGCCATCACCTCCACGGGCAGCGCCTCCGCCGGCTCGATCAGCAGGCAATTTTTATGATCTTCCGCAAAGGGGATCACGCGCTGCTTGACAGGCCCCAGCACATCGGTGTCGCTGTCGTCCGGGTTATCCTCGTTGCGACCCCATCTACCGCGCTCCACGTCAAGCACGAAGCCGGGTTGGCTGGTGGGTTTGCGCCGCCGCCACCCCAGATTGATGCGCCAGACCGTTGCCGACTGGCTGTAGGCCAAGCGCAGCAACGCGTTGCCCTGTGCATTACAGGCTTCAGCAACGCGCGTGCTCGTCTGCACATTGCCACGGTCGAAGCGCACCGCGGTGCGCAGGTCGTACCCCATGCGCATGCGTTCCTCTTCATCTGAATTGATGCGGTCGCGCCGCCGTGTCGAGACATTCTGCATGCGCATCAGCGACTGCGTGAGGTCGGTCAACTTCATGCCGCACTGCTGGCACAGGTCATCGTTGGAAACCCCTTCCACGACCGGATGAAGATGACCGCAGTGCGTGCAGATTTTGGCGCTGCTTGTGACAAGCCCCTGGTCACCGTGCGCCTCGGCTGGCAAGATAACCCGATCCACGACATAGCGCGACCCCTCGTGATAGATGATGCTGCGGGGTCCAAATTCAGAGATGGCCAGGAAGCGCGGGCGGTTCAGATATTCATCCCTGTCGCTCTTCTTCATGCGCCGTCCGCTGATGTAGGCCGATAGCGGCAGGCGAGGGAAATTGTAACCTGGCAGAAACCCTTCACTGGCAAAATAGCGATAGCTGTAGAAATCGGACTGGAAGCTGCCGCCGTTGGTCAGCAGTTCCATCTGACTTTCTGCCTCCTCGCGCAGCCGCCGCGCCGCGGCTTTGTCGCTTACACTGCGCGACGCGTCGCCAATGATCTTGTTCTGGACATCGCGCTGCTTGCGTGCGGAGCGGTAGAGGTCGCGCCACCGATCACACGCTTGCTCAAAACGCGCAGGCACTTGCCCCAGGGTGAGATCAAGCCAGCCGGGCCGATACCATGGCGCAGAAGTCAACTCGTTACCCAGGCTGGCAAGCACATTCTCTGCCTGCAAGCACGCGCGGGCGCGCACGCTTGCCATGTTAAGTGTATCCCAGACCGTTTCCTTGATCTTGAGACTCGGATGGTCACCCTCGACGTCGAGCACCTGCATCAGAGAGGAGCCGAGGTAGAGCCCTGACTCAGCCAGCCAGATCGCATGCACATGCGCCCTCACCAATTCTTCATTGCCCAGGTCGATGCGCGGTGGCTTCACCGAACCGGCCACCATCTGTTGTGGCCGGCGGAAGAAGTACTGGTCGTGCGGGCTGCCCGTCGTACAATAGGTGAGGACGAGGGCCGGCTGACCGCTGCGCCCGGCGCGGCCGCTGCGCTGTGCATAATTAGCGGGCGTTGGCGGCACATTGCGCAGGCCCACCGCGTTCAGTTGAGCAATATCGACGCCCAGTTCCATCGTGGGCGAGCAAAAGAGCAGCGGCAGGTCTGCCTTGCGAAAACGCTCTTCCCGGTCGATACGCTCGTCGGGGGCTACCTGGGCCGTGTGCTCCTTGGCACGCAGTCCCTGGAAACGCCTGGCTTCGCTGCGGTAGAACCGAATGAAAAATTCATTGGTCTGTCCGCCAGTGGCGGCGGCACGCGGCACACGGATCGGGTCACGCAGTGGCTCGCTTCCATCGCCCGCCTTCCAGATCATTCCAGCCGCACGCACCATATAGCCCGGCGCGTCCTGCGCGTCGCGCTGTTCATGCACTACTTCGACCAATCCGGCCAACCTCAGCATCTCAAAGAGCCGGACAATGATCTGCTCCGTCTCCTCACTCGAAAGCTTCTGGTGATAGTGTGGCAGCGTGTCGGCGCGGCGCAGATACAGGCCAAAGCCACCACGACCCGAAACATAGATGGCTTCACCGCTATCCCCCGGCTGCGAACGCCGGGGGTAGGCGACAAAACTGCGCGCCATCTGTTCGGTCTCGTCGATCGCCCACGGTTCGCCCAGCCACTGACTGCCCAACTGCTTGATCGTCTCCTGGTAGGTAGGATTGAGATAATCCACGCTGATGGCAAGCTCACGACGTAGAAAATCCAGCAACGTTTTGCAAAGTTGTTCACGAATCGTCGGCCTAGCATCCGCCAGCGCGGGACTTCCCGCACGCGGCGACGCGCGCAAGTCACGCGGCAGCACGCTTCGGCCACGCGGCGACGTTCTTCATGCACGCGGCGCCACGAACAGATCACGCGGCAGGATGCTTCGGCCACGCGATATCACTTTTCGCGCACGCGGCGACGCGCTCAGGTCACGCGGCAAAACACTTTACACTTGCATAAAGCGTGTCAGGTAAGTTTATACAAGCTCAATTAGCGACTGGTTTTAAGGGAATGAGCAGTGGCTTTTCATCTGTGTCATCTGTGGATGCCTTCTCTTTACACTGCCGCCAGCGCAGACGTAGCTCTCACCTTGGCATTGGGTTGGATGGCAAAAACTATCCCCAGATAACGCAGATGTCACAGATTTTAAAGAAACTCTGTTGGCGACTGATGGGTAAAGGGGCCATCTCAAGCTTTTCATCTGTGGATGCCTTTTCTTCTGTGATAAATGGGTGGTGGTCAATCTGCTGAGTGCGACATCACGCAGCATGGCGCATCCGTCTTCCTGAACTCTCGCGCACGATCAACTCCGGCTGCAGCGCGCGCGTCGTCGGCGCTACCATTTCCTTCCCCTGGACGCGCCGTTCGATCTGCCCATGCAATTCATCCACCGCCACGCGCCCCAACTCCGCCAGATGCTGGCGCACCGTCGTGAGCGCGGGCCAGAAGAAAGCCGACTCGGGCGTGTTGTCGAAGCCGACAATCGAGATATCTTCGGGCACGCGACGCTGGCTGCCATGACAGTAGTGCAGTGCGCCCAGCGCCATCTGGTCGTTGCAGGCAAAGATGGCGTCCACATCTGGCCGGCGCGCGAGCAATGCCTGCAACGCTGCTTCGCCCGCCGCTGCCGTCCAGTTGGCCTCGGCAACCAGCGCGGGCGACGCTTCCAACCCGGCCGCATCGAGCGCGGTGCGCCAGCCGGCAATCCGCTCGCGCACCTCCCACCAACTGGGCGGCCCGCTGATGACGCCAATGGCGCGTCGCCCCACATCGATCAGATGCTGCGTCGCCAGAGCGGCGCCCGCGCGGTTGTCGGTGGAGACGATCGCGGCGCCGGGCCGGCGTTCCATCGTCAGGAAAACCATGGGCGGCAGCGTCAGCAGGCGTTGCTCGTTGATCCACGCATGATTATCGCCCACTTCATGCACGGCCCAGATGATGCCGTCGACGCGGCGCGCGGTCAGTTCGTCGAGCACGGCGTCCACATCCTGACGATCGGGGCGATGCAACAGGTCAAGCAACAACGAGTAGCCTAGTTCGGCTGCCTGTTGCTCAATGCCGACCAGGGTGCGCGAAGGGCCGTAATATTCCAAGCCATAGGCGACGACGCCAAGCGTGTTGCTGCTGCGGTTGACCAGGCTGCGCGCCAGCAAGTTTGGCTGGTAGCCCAGTTCTTCGATGGCGCGCAACACCCGCTCGCGTGTAGCCGCTGAAACTGGTCGCTTGCCCGTCAGCGCGTTGGAAACCGTGCCAGCCGAGACATGCGCCCGCTGTGCGACATCGACGATGGTGACCGGATGTCTTTGCTGCATGGAAACAGCCTCTCCAAATTTCCAGGAAATGGTGATTGACAACAGAATTGAGGATGTGGTAAACTCGGCCCATTAAAACGTTTTAAGAAAATTGTACGTCGTGGCGCTACACTTGTCAACCGTCGATTTTCTCTCCGGCTTCATTGCTCAAATCGCCTGAAATCAGCGCTCCTTTTGACCAGCGGGCGGGGATGGCTACCATCCCCGCCCGCTGGTTTTTGGCAGCCTGGTGCGTAGGTCGGGCTATCAGCCCGACGTAAATGCGTAGGTCGGGTTATCAGCCCGACGTAAATGCGTAGGTCGGGCTATCAGCCCGACGTAGCCCCCCTCATCTTGTTGAGCATCGTCCCTCCCCCGTCGGCCAGACCTACGCTGGAGGATGCGACCCTCATCGTCGACGCAACATCGTCGGGCTGGTAGCCCGACCTACGGAGGGCGCCCGAAACCTTTGGCAGTCAAGAGTCGCCATCCTGTGGGGACTTGTGGCAAAATAGCTTCGTCATGATTTGAAGCGAGAAGTTTGTACGACCAACCATTAGCGAACGGAGGACAGCATGACAGGCGCCGGCATTCTCAACACAAATACGCACAGCATCGACCGCGTGCTCAACGCCGGGTTACCGGTGATGTTGATCTTCTGGCGACCCTCCACGCCCATGCCTCCTACGCAACAGCAGGCGCTTGACGAACTGGCGCGCAGCTATGCCGGTCGTGCGCTCCTGGCGCAAGTCAATGCCGAGGAAGAAGCAGCGTTAGCGCACCGCTTTCGCGTGACGGCGACGCCGGTCTTTCTGCTGGTACGCGGCGGCAAAGTCGGAATCGCCCTGGCGAGTGAGGAGGCGCGCAGCCACGCAGCGGACTGGTTGGCACATTTCGTCGACGGCAAGCCGCAGCCAACGGTCGCGGCCCGTCCAGCCAACAAACCTGCCGGCGATGGCAAGCCGCTCACGCTGACCGACGCCAGCTTTCAGCAGGTGATCAACCAGTCGCTGCCCGTGTTGGTGGATTTTTGGGCGGCGTGGTGCGGGCCGTGCCGCATGGTGGCGCCTTCGGTGGAGAAATTGGCGCAGGAGTTCGCCGGGCGCGCCGTGGTGGGCAAGCTCAACGTGGACGAGAACCAGGCCACCGCGCAACGCTATCAAGTGATGAGCATTCCGACGCTGATCATCTTCAAAAACGGCCAGCCGGTCGATCAGATCGTCGGCGCCCAGTCCTATCAGGCGTTGCAGCAGCGGCTGAGCCAATTCGCTTGAGTACGAAATAAGGCACTACAACGGATGCAAGAAAGAAACGGATTTGCTTCGCTGTGTGATGGGTCGAGCGCGCTCTAGCGATAGACCCAATCCACTGTTCCGCATCCGCTGCAGTGATTTAGCGCAGAGGAACGGATTTGCTCCGCTGTATAATGCGCCCATCTTTCTCTAGCGGCAGACTAAATCCGTTGTTTCCCCTGCATCCGCTGTAGTGATTCAGGGCGTTCGCCCCGCCCTAGACGATGCCTTCCCGAAACGTGGGAAACTGGGCGCCACGCCCAAACATTGCCGTGTGGATCGCTCGCGTCGTGGCCTGCGGGTCGACGGCTTGCCAGACGCGCCGACCGATGGCAACCCCGGCCGCACCGGCCTGCAAAGCATCCTCCACCAGTTGCAACGTGGAGACGTCCGGGGTGGTTTTGGGGCCGCCGGCAACGATGATGGGCACAGGAACGGCCTGCACGATCTCGGCAAAGCGCGCCACATCGCCGCAATAGTTGGTCTTGATCACGTCGGCGCCGATCTCCATGCCGATGCGCGCCGCATGGGCAATCGCAGCAGCGTCAAAGAAACGATCCTCCGGCGGCATCATCTCGGCGATGACCGGCATGGCGTAGGGTTCACAGCTTCGAATCAGCGCGGCCAGCCAGCGGTAGATGTCCAGATCGCCGTCACGCCCAAAAAAGACAGAAACGGCGACGGCGTCCGCATCGAGCCGCAGCGCGGTTTCCACCTGCGCAATCGGGGTCTCCTGCGCACCCTGTGCGCTCAACCCTGCGGTGAGGCTGACGCGCAGCACAAGCGCCACGTCGGGACGCAGCGACGCCTCCGCCGCGCGCAGAAAACCAGGCGAGGCGAGCACTGCATTGGCGCCACCCGCCAGCACCTGGCCCACAATCTCCGCCGGCCGATCCAACCCTTTGACCGGCCCCAGCCAACCGCCGTGATCCAGCGGCGAAAGCAGGCATCGGCGTTGCTCCCCCACAAACAGACGGCGCATCCGCCGCGTCTTGCCGAACATAAGCATCTCCACTTCTTTGCTTGATGATTTGTAACTGTTCAGCCTGGTTCTATAGACCAGGGGCTAGACGGAAAATTCCGGATACGTTGCAGATGGGAATCCGTGAGCATCCGCCTCATCCGCATCATCCGTGGTCTATGCTTGCGATGGCTGAACCGGTACGATGATTTTAGGTAATGGTCACCGTGCGAGTGTAGCGTCAGCAAACTCGGTTAGTTGACAATAGCGACGATAGAGATCGTCGTACAGCGCCGCGAGTGATTGGGTTGGTGAGCAAACTTCCGAAGCGCCAAATGTGCGCGCTAACGCCGCGTCAAACGTGTTGCGTGGATCGAGCGCCTGACACGCATACGCGTACAAGCCGCGCGTCACCGTCTCCTCCCCGGCGTAGACGTAAACCGGACGGCCGCAGACATCGGCTATCAATTGAGGCAGCCCTGCAATCGCTGCGCCGCCGCCGGCCAGGGCAATGGTCTCTATGGCCACATGCAGCCGGTCGAATTCGTCGAGCAGATAGCGCAGGCTGAAGGCGACCCCTTCGAGCACGGCGCGCAGCAAATGGCTGCGGCTGCACGTCAGCGTCAATCCGTAAAAGGCGCCGCGCAGCGCATCGTTCCAGAAGGGCGTCCGCTCGCCAGCCAGGAAGGGCAGGAAAAAAGCGCCTTCCGCACCGGCGGGCGCTGCAAACGCCTGTTGGATCGCCGCGTCGAACGGCGTTTGATCGGCATAGAGCGTCTGCCACGCCCATTGCACCGCCGCGCCTGTGGTGGAGCTGACCCCGCCAAGCAGCGGATAAGGCAGCAGCGGATAGACGTAGAGACGCGCGCCTGTCTGCTCAACCTGCTGACCCGCGGCCAGTGGGCAGAAGACCATCGACGAGCTGCCCATGCTGCAGGTGACGCGACCTGGCGTTGGCGGCGATCCGCAGAGCAGCGCGAGCACGTCGCCCGCACCCACGAGCACCTTAACGCCTGGGTCGAATCCATAGCGCGCGCACAGATGCGCATGCACCGCGCCGGCGTCGTCTTGCGCGTGGCGCAATGGTGGGAGCAGATCCGGACGGATGCCGTAGGCGGTCAGGCGCGACGTAGCCCACATAAGCGTTTCCCAGTCGAGCAGGGCAGCTCCGCCGGCTTCGGTGACATCCGTGCATTGAACGCCGGTCAGGCGAAAGCGCAGGTAATCCTTGGGCCACAACAGAGACGCACACTGTTGCAAACACTCCGGCTCTTCTCGCGCCAGCCACAGTAACTTTGGCAAAGTATAGGTCGAGTTGAGATGATAGGGCGCCAATTCCAGGCGTTGCTGTAGTTCGACAGTTTCGGCCACTGCCCTGCGATCCAGCCACAGGATCGTGGGGCGGATCACCTCGCCCGCCGCGTCAAGCAGCACGGCCGTGTGCATCTGGCCGGTCACGGCAATGGCGCGCACCTGCGCCAGCGAGTAGGGTGATCGTGCCAATTCCAGGATGGCGGCGTCAAAGGCCTGCCACCACTGCTCCGGGTCGGCCTCGGCCCAGCCCGGCTGCGGCGTGGCGTAAGTGTAGCGGCGGCTTGCCCGCGCCAGCACCTCGCCCGCCGGGCTGTACAGGACGGCCTTCAACGCCGAGGTGCCCACGTCGATGGTGAGAATCATTGAGCGTCCATTCTCACATCACTGTTCCCCGTTGACTTCCATCACGATCTTGAGACCGACACGCTGCTTGACCAGCTCAAGTCCCGCAGCAAGCTCCTCCAGCGGGAGAAGATGGCTGATCAGCGCCTCCGTCTGCACCTGGCCCGCTTCGATCAAGCCGAGCGCCCGATGCATATTTTCGGGCGTGCTGTCGGACGAGCCGGTGATGATCCATTCGCCGTAGTGAATCTGATTAGGGTCAAGGCTGACCTGATCCTTGGGATAGATGCCGGCAAAGATGTTGAGGCGGCCACCCGGCGCCAACAGCTTGACGCACTCTTCGACCATACGCGCCGAGCCGACGGTCAGGGCGATGGCATCGACGCCCCAACCTGCGGTCGCGTCCTGGACGAACGTGGTGAGATCGGTCTGTTGCGGGTCCACCACCCACGTCGCGCCCAACGCCTGCGCCTGCTCGCGCCGCATCGACACCGGGTCGGAGGCAAGGACGCGCGCGCCAAACGCACGGGCAACCTGCAAATGCATCAGTCCAATCGGGCCGAGGCCGACCACAAGCTCCACCTCGCCCGGATAGAGGCGCAGCATGTCCTGGCCGCGCAACACACACGCCAGCGGCTCCATCATCGCGGCCGCTTTCAGGCTGACGCCGGGGCGGATCGGGTGAATGTTGCGCTGCGGCACACAGACATAGTCGGCATAGCCGCCGCCATATTGCAGGTAAGTTGGACGCCGGCAGCGGTTGGGGCGGCCGGTGCGGCAGGCTTTGCACACGCCGCATTTGACGATCATGTCCGGCGCAACCGCCTGGCCGATCTCCAGCTCCTTGACATTTTTACCGACCGCGGCGACGCGCCCCGCCACCTCATGACCGAGCACGCGCGGGAAGGCTACGGCGGAGGAAAGTCCCGAAAACGCGCGCACATCCCAGGGGCAGATCGCAGCGTAGGCCACCTTGACGAGCACATCATCGTCACCCACCGTGGGAATCGGGAGGTGACGCAACTCAACTTCCTGTGGCCGCTCGCACCACATCACGCACATCGTATTTGTCGCTGACATAGATATTCCTTTTCTGTGAGATTCCTTTTCTGTTGACCTGCTTTACCGTTTCATAAGCCAGGCTCATGCCGGATGGCGCTGCTAAGAAGGTGTTTGAAAAGCCCTACCACAAAGCCACAAAGGACACAAAGAGGCACGAAGTGGGCGAACAAAGAAGGGCTTCCAGGTGCTGCTTTGCGCCGCTTAGCGTGTTTCGCGTCTTAGAGGTTACTTTTCAAACAATTTCTAAGCGTGAAAATTGCTCTTCTCTGCGAACCTCTGCATCTCCGCGTCAGAAGTCCTTTTCAAACCAGGCTTGCAGCGGCGCGCCGCGCACATAAATCGTCGCAATGTCGGCGAGCGAAGCGCGGTGCACAATGGCGCTGATGGGGTCGTGAAGATAGCGCAGATGCGGTCGCTCCAGATCGAAGAGCAGGAAGCTGGCCTCCTTGCCCGGCGCCAGGCTGCCGATGCGCGCATCCAGCTTGAGGGCGCGCGCGCCTTCGATGGTGGCGGCCCGCAAGAGGGCGTGATGGTCGATGGCAGTCGGATCGTGCGCCAGGCCGCGCCCGAGACGCGACGCAAAGTCCATTTCGCGCAACATGTCCGGGGCCACGAACATCATGTTGTCCGTGCCCAGGGCAAAGCGCACACCCATCTCCCGCCAGCGCGCCAAGTCGGGAAAGCCGACGCCGAGGATGCCGTTGCTGCGCACACAGGCGACGCCATAAACGCCTTGCGCCGCGATGTGCGCCAGGTCGTCGGGCGTGGCATGCACCAGATGCACGAGCAGGTCGGGATGCCAGTCCAGCACGCGCGCCACCTGCGTGCGCGCGGTCGCCTGGAGCGATGCAGCCTGCGCCGCCGCACTCTCGGCCGCGTGGACGGCGAAGAGCCTGTCGGGATATTGGCGGCGCAAACGGGCGAGCAACGCGGCCGGATAGGCTTCCACGTCGCGCACGCCTAGCCCGTCCGCTTCCTCTAAAAGACGATGCGCCTGATTTTCCAGCTCGGCTTGGTCGGCATCTTCATCCATACGCCCCAGGATCACGGTGTGAATCGGCAGCCCGGCCGCGGCCTTGCGCAGCGCGGCGACGCCGGCCAGCCCCTGTTCGCGAAAATCGCCGCACGCCGCCACGCCACATTGCAGCATATCGATGAGGCCGGTGCGCATCATCTCGGTCAACAGGTCGGGGTCAACGCTGCGCAGAAAGCGATGCTTCATGCCGTCGGGTGGGATGACGGCGGCAGCGTGGCTCAGTCCCACGCCCAACTCCTTGGCGCCAGTGTCGCCGACATGCGTGTGAGCATCGACGAACATCGGGCAGATCAGCTTGCCGGCAAGCTCAACCTGGCGCGCACCGGCCGGCGCCGCGCCGATCGACAGGATGCGTTCGCCCTGCAGCGTCAATGCCGCACCGGTCACCACGCGCAGATCGTCGCCGGCGACAACCAACGCGCCCGTCAGGCTAACGACTGATTCGTCGCCTCTCGCCCCTCGCCCCTCGCAACTCACAACTTATCCCTTGGTGGCGCCCATCGTCACGCCCTGGATAAAATAACGGTTCAGAAACAACGAAATGAACAGCGCAGGCACGATGGCAAAAATGCACATCACCGCCATCTTGCCCCAGTTGATCTCGACCGCGCTGAACGAGGACAGAATCCCCAGCGGGATCGTCTTGGTCTCCGGCGAGGTCAGCATCAGCGCAAATAAGAAATCGTTCCAACTGAAGATGATTACATAGAGCGCTGAAGCGACGATGCCGGGGATCGAGAGCGGCAACGCCACCCGCCAGAAGGCGACAAAGCGCGAGGCGCCATCGACCAAGGCCGCCTCTTCGATCTCTCTGGGCACATCGGCAAAATAGCTGCGCATCATCCAGACGACAAAAGCCGCGTCGAACACTGTATCCAGGATGATCAGCGAGGCGTAGCTACCCAACAGATGCAGGTCGCGCATGATCAAGTAAAAGGGGATCAGCATCGCCACCGGCGGCACCATAAGCAGCAGCAAAAAAAAGTACGCCGACATGTTCAATGCACGCGAGCCGGAGCGGGCAATGGCGTAGCCCGCGGGCACGCCCAACACCAGCGACAGCACGGTCGCGCCGAGCGAGACAATCAGACTGTTCGTCAGGTACAGGCCGATCTTCGACGTTGCCAGCACATCTTCATAATTGCGCAAGGTAAAATCGAAAAACAACCATTTGGGCGGAATGGAGAAGGCTTCCCGGCCAAACTTGAACGAGGTGGTGATCAGCCAAAACACGGGGACCATAAAAAAGATCACCACCATCACCGTCAGCACAGTGAGAAGACCCTGCTCAAATTTGCTGCGCTTTTGCATCATGTCGCAAACTCCAACATCTGGTGGTCACATTACCAACGTGACTTCGATCATAGTACAAGTCTGGTTGGGCGGCGCCGTCGGGCTGGTAGCCCGACCTACGAATTGCTGGCAACGCCGGACGGTGAATTTCGTAGGTCACGCTACCAGCGTGACGTTGCCTGTCGCCACAGTCTGGTTGGGCGGCGCCGTCGGGCTGGTAGCCCAACCTACGAATTGCTGGCAACGCCGGACAGTGAATCTCGTAGGTCACGCTACCAGCGTGACGTTGCCTGTCGCCACAGTCCGTTTGGGCGGCGCCGTCGGGCTGGTAGCCCGACCTACGCAGTGTTGGCAACGCCGGACAGTGAATCTCGTAGGTCACGCTACCAGCGTGACGTTGCCTGTCGCCACAGTCTGATTGGGCGGCGCCGTCGGGCTGGTAGCCTGACCTACGTAGTGTTGGCAACGCCGGACGGTGAATTTCGTAGGTCACGCTACCAGCGTGACGTTGCCTGTCGCCACAGTCTGATTGGGCGGCGCCGTCGGGCTGGTAGCCCGACCT
>Ga0154020_10004433_pt1 | contig 16730 bp, 10 predicted proteins | sample Klosneuvirus_201_FD_109709 | JGI IMG/M metagenome (GOLD analysis project Ga0154020, IMG submission 109709) | Active sludge microbial communities from wastewater, Klosterneuburg, Austria - Klosneuvirus_20160825_MG | ecosystem: Engineered > WWTP > Aerobic digester > Activated sludge | place...
ACGCGCTGGTAGCCCCAGAGCAGGTACGCGGCCGTCAGCACGATGCCCAGGGTGCAGATCACCGTCCAGAAGCGCACGCTCGTCAGCACCAGCCACCAACTGCCATCGCCGGCGTTGCCGATGTTGCTCTGGAAGGCGCCAAAAAACACGAGCGCCTCGCTGATGAAGCCGTTGAGGCCGGGCAGGCCCAGGCTTGCAAAGAAACCCACCAGCGCCATGCCTGCATATTTCGGCATCTGGTTGGCGATGCCGCCAAAGCGGTTGAGGTCGCGGTGGTGGGCGCGTTCGTAGATAACGCCCACAAGCGCGAACATCATCGGCGAGGAAACGCCGTGGTTGACCATCTGGAAGGAAGCGCCAATCAGGCCGAGCTTGGTCATGGCCGCCATGCCCAGCAGCACATAGCCCATGTGGCTTACGGAAGAATATGCCACCATGCGCTTGAAGTCCGTCTGGCCCAGCGCGCAATAGGCGCCGTAAACGATCGAGATCGTGCCCAGCAGCAGCACCATCGTGCTCATGTCAAAGGCCTGCTGCGGCATGAACATGTAGCTGAAGCGGAACAGGCCGTAGCCGCCCATTTTCAGCAGGATGCCGGCCAGCAGCATGGAAATCGGCGTGGGTGCTTCTACGTGGGCGTCAGGCAGCCAGGTGTGGAAGGGCCAGCTGGGCACTTTGACCGCAAAAGCCACAAACAGGCCCAGGAAGCACAGCGCGCCGGCGGTGGTCGCCGTGGCAAAGTGCTGGGGCAGCAGCTCGGTGAGCGCCACCACGTTAAACGTGCCGCCTGCGCCTTTGTCCGTGGACAGGTAGAAGTACAGCATGGCGATAAACATCAGCAGCGAGCCGACCAGCGTGTAAATGAAGAACTTGATCGCGGCATAAATGCGGCGCGGCCCGCCCCAGATGCCGACCAGGAAGTACATCGGCAACAGCACCACTTCCCAGAACACGTAGAACAGGAAGTAGTCCATGGCGCAAAACACACCGATGATGCCCATTTCCAGGATCAGGTAGAGGATGAAGAACGCCCGCATGCCCGTGTATCGAGGCTTGTGCGTGTGGTGATCGAGCGCCTTGTCCATGTTCCAGGCTGCACCCAGCGAGACCAGGCACAGGAATGTGGTCAGCACTACCAGAATGATCTGCAAGCCATCGACGGCGAGGAAGTAGTTGACATTGAAACTCTTGATCCACGGCACGAATTCAACGTAGTGCAGGCTTGAACCGTATTCGCTTTGCGATGCCGTGAGCATGATGTCGCGTTCGCGCGCCAGGTTCTGCGTGTAGCTGTCGTTGCGGGTTTCCTTGTTTCCCTGCAAATCGGAAAGCAGCGAGCCGATTTTGCCGTTCTGTTCACACTCCTGCGCGAGACTGGTCTGTGAGCCGCGGTCGCCCAGAGACACGAGCAGGCCCAGCGAAAGCAGGAACGTGAGCAGCGTGCCGGTCAAGGTCAGCATCTTGACCGTGCGCAGGTCGCGCACGAACAGGCAGATCAGCGCGAAAACCAGCGGTGTAAATATGGTCAGAGTTAAGAGCATGTTCGCACGTCCAAAGTAGAGGTATCAGGTAGCAGGTTCCAGGTATCAGGGAAAAGCCCTGCACCGTAAGCCACCCGCCAACCCAATCCTTCCTGATACCCGACACCTGAAACCCGATACCCGCCTCTTCGTCAACTCAACAGCGCCAGCAGAATGAAGATCACCACAATCGCGGCAATCAGCATGAACACGTAATCCGAAATCTTGCCCGTGGGGGCCTTGCCCGCGGTCGATCCGGCCCAGCCGGTCGCGTTGGAAATGCCGCGCACCGTGCCGTCCACGCCCCAGAAGTCGGCCTTGGCCACCACAAAGCCCAGCCACACCGAGACCTTGCCGACGAGATTCACGATGCCGTCCACGATCACTTTGTCGAACCACGCGCAGGCTCGCATCAGGTAAGCCTGCGCGGCCACCACCGTGCCGTAGTAGAGTTCATCGAGGTAGTAGCCTCGCTTCAGTGCTGTGCGAGTAGAGGCGAGGAAGCCGACATGGCCCACCCACTCGCGCCTGTAGAACGGGCCCCAGGGCGAGAAGAAGAACATGGAAAGCGCGAGGCCAATCAGGAAAGCAACCATGGAGCCGAGAAACACCTGCACGTGCGCCTTGTGGTGCTTTTCGTGCCAGGCGTGGGCGATTTTGTCGGCGCCGTGGCCGTCGTGGCCGTGGTCGTCGTGCCCATGCTCATCGTAAACGTTGGCCTGCTTGATCTCGTGCGCCAGTTGCTTTGCGTGATGCTCATCGACTTCTTTGAGCACCTGCTTTTCCGACTGCGCAAAGCGCGGGTCGTGCAGCAGTCCCTGCTGTTTGCGCCACTCGTTGTAGCGCGCACCCCACGCCAGCGACGGCTGCAACGCGGACGCGTCAGCGGTGAGAGGCCGCCCGTCGGCGCCGACATAAAGCAGATCAACAACGCCCGGCTCAAAGCGTGCATCCTGCACCAGGAAATCGCGCGAGTAAGCGCTGCGCGGCTTCTGGATCAGGTAGCCAAACCAGCTTTGCCCTTCGGCGTCGGGGCGGCCGGAAACCTTGGGCTGCCCGGCGGCCTTGACGGCCTCGGCCAGCTTGCGCTCGTATTGGGCCACAATCTTGTCCAGGTCTTCCTTGGCGAGCGCCTGACCCTTGGATTTCACCTGCTTTTTGATCTCGGCGATCAGTTCCTTCTCGTTGGCTTCAACCAGCGCGCGCGGCCGGTCATGCTGGCGCACGCCCGCCAGTTCCTTTGATTCGGTGTCGCGGAATTCCGCCACCGCCTCACCGTGCGGCCCGGCGTTGGTGGTGCGCGGCATCCAGCCCAGGTAGCCAAAAAGGATCACGAGCGCAAGCAGCGCGGGCATTCCGGCGGTCAGGCTCCAGGCCCCGCCACGCATGAGCGACGACACGTGGGGCGCGTTTCGGCGCCGGAACAGGTATAGCCCACCCATCAGCGAAAGCACTATCGTGAGCCAGGCCAGAACGCCGAACTCGACCACGTTCGTAAAGCCCAGGTTCTCGGCCATGCTGGTCTTGGCAGCCAAAGGCCAGCCCACCACGGCCGCAAAGCCGGAAATAATGATTAACGGCAGCACCACATTCCAGGGCGATTCCTTGGCGTGCTCATAGACCCACTGATCGCGCGGCTTGCCATGGAACGTCATCCACACCAGGCGGAACATATAGAAGGTGGTCAGGCCGGCACCCAGCGCGCCAAAGATGTAGGGAATCAGGTGCACGAAGCCCGAATCCTGCCCGAAAATCGCAGCCTGCGTGAGCACAGCTTCTTTACTGTAGAAGCCAGAGAAGAAGAAGGGTGCGCCGGTAATGGCCAAGTTGCCAATCCAGAACGTAGCCGCGGTGATGGGCATCTTCTTCCACAGGCCGCCCATGCGCGTCATTTCCTGCTCGTGCGAGCAGCCCAGAATCACCGAGCCCGAGCCCAGGAACATCAAGGCCTTGAAGAAGGCGTGCGTGAGCATGTGGAACACGGCCGGCGCCCAGGCGCCCACGCCAATGCCCAGAAACATGTAGCCCAGCTGGGAAATGGTCGAGAACGCCAGCACCTTCTTGATATCCGTCTGCATCAAGCCAATCGTGCCTGCAAACAGTGCGGTGAACCCGCCCACGAACGCAATCACGTGCAGCGCATCAGGCGTGAAGAACGGGAACAGCCGCGCCGTCAGGTACACGCCGGCACTCACCATGCAAGCGGCATGGATCATGGCGCTGACGGGCGTGGGGCCTTCCATCGCGTCGGGCAGCCACACATGCAGCGGGAACTGCGCTGATTTGCCCACGGGGCCAATGAACAAAAGAATGCCCATCACGGTCAGCACACCGCCGCCAATCAGCGCGGCCTTGGCGCCGAGCAGGGCGAACATGCTGCCCGGCCCGCCATAGGTGGTCAGGCCCCAGAGGCCTGCGCCATGAGCGCCTTCCTGCCAGCCCGAGAACATGGCCTGGAACTCGTTGGGTCCGCTGAACAGCGTGGTGCCTGTATTAATGAAGATGATCATCATGCCCACGAACATGAAGCAATCGCCAATGCGCGTGGTGATGAAGGCCTTGATGCACGCCGCCTGGGCGCTGGGCTTTTCGTAGTAATGGCCGATCAGCAGATAGCTGCACAGGCCCATGATTTCCCAGCACACGAACAGCCACAGGAAATTGTTCGCCAGCACCAGACCGATCATGCCCACGGTGAACAAGTTGATAGTGGCAAAGAAGCGCGCATAGCGCACTTCGCCCGCCATGTAGCCGGTGCTGAACAGGTGAATAAGGAAGGAAAGCAGCGTCACCATGAAGATGGTGATGGCCGTGGTGTTATCAATGTAAATGCCGATGGCGAATGCGTTCTTGAGCGTGTTCTCCTGGTTGATCAGCGCGCTTGCCGGCTGCTCGCGCTTGTACTGGGCCAGAACGTCGCGTGTGAACTTCGCGTCGGCGCTGGCGCCGCTCAACCATTTGTCAAATTCCGCGTGGTTTTCGGCTCGCTTCTTTCCGTCAGAGCTGTGCAGCCAGTTGAGCACCACCTGGCTGCGCCAGAAGCCGGGGCGATTGCGGTAATCAGGAGAACTGGCGCGTGACTCATCCACCTCAAAAGCAGCAAGCAGCGCCGACAGGTACAGATCGGGTTTCTCCTTCAACTCTTTGTGGCGCTTGGCCAGGTCTGTGTTTTTCTCAACAAACAAGTTCAGCCTGGCGATCTTCGCTTCTGACTCCGCGAGCCAGGCCCTGTTGCGCGCCAGATCGGCGCGAGCACCGGCCGCTTTGGCCTTGTCGTCGCCGGCCTGCGCCGCCTCTTTCTTCGCGGCTTCCATGGCGGCTTCGAACTGGGCCTTGTCAGCCTTGGCGTCTTTCAGCGCGGCTTCAAGCTGGGCAAGATGGTTTGCGCCGTCGGCGAGCCGGCCCTGTTCATCAATCAGGTCCAGTTCGCTCAGCGCATCGCCGAGGCGCAATTTGGCGAAGTTCTCGGGCGTGTGCTTGACGCCAACGCCATCGCCCTCAATGCTCATCCAGTTCCAGCGCCACTCCACTGCGTAATTCGGGTCGTAGTTGCGCAGGTGAATCACGCAAATGCCGACGGCGCAAAGGAATGAGCCGAACATCGCGCCCACAGGCAGCCAGTCGCCCTGGCGCGGAAGATGCTTGCCGAACAGCACTTGCAGAAAGAAGCCCGCGACCGGCAGCAGAAAACACGCAAGCCCCAGCGCGGCCTGCCACGGGAAACCATGTGAAACCTCGGGGTAAACCGAGTTGAGTGTGTATGTGGCTTCAAGTAGCAATGACATAGCCTGCCGTGTCCGCGTGCAAATGAGCGCGCCGCGCCAATGCGCGGGCGGATTTCCTTACAGTTTGGGCGTGTGGGTTTACCCGTAGTCCGGCGCAGGGTCAACGGGATTCTAACGGCTGTTCAGTTTCAGCGGACAGGGACCAAACTTGCGTTTGTTCACAACGCACTTGCATGCAATGAAGTTGAACCCCGCCGCGTTACAAATATGATGCTTGCCCTGAGTTTTGCGCCGCATCTTCAGTTAAGCCGCGCGTGTTTGGCGAAATGCCGGCCGGACAAAGCTAACCGAAAGTGTTTTCAAGGACCCGAGATGACCACCGCCACCGCAGCACCTCCGCAGAACACGACCAAGGTCGTTAACGATTTCTCCTTCAGCATCGCCACCGCCAACGGTTCCGGCTCGCAGACGGCCAACATGGTCCTGCTGCGCGGCTTGTTCAAGATGGGCATTCCCGTCAGCGGCAAGAACATGTTCCCTTCGAACATCCAGGGCCTGCCCACCTGGTTCACAATCCGCGTGAACAAGGACGGCTGGATTGGTCGTGCGACCACGCCCGACATCATCGTGTGCATGAATCCCGAAAGCGCGGTCGAGGACGTCGAGAACGCGCGCAAGGGCGCGGTGCTGATCTATGACGACAGCCTGGGCCTTTCCAAGATGCGTCCGGACTGCGTCCACTATCCGGTACCCTTCAAGAAGCTGGTCGTGGATGCCTGTCCCGACCTCAAGCTGCGCAAGCTGGTCATCAACATGCTCTACGTGGGCGTGTGCAGTGCGCTGTTCAATATTTCAGAGGAGAGTCTCGTCGCCGCGCTTGAGTCCCAGCTCAAGACCAAGCCCAAGGCCGTGCTCGCCAATAAGCCCGCCATTCAGCTTGGCCGCAAATGGGCGCTGGAGAACATCAAGAAGGTTGACGCTTTCTCCTGCGAACCGATGAACAAGACTTCCAACAAGATCATCATTGAAGGCAACGCGGCTACCGCCCTGGGCCTGATGTTCAACGGCTGCACGGCGGTGGCCTGGTACCCGATTACGCCCTCCTCGAGCCTGTGCGAATCGCTCGAGGATTACATGCGCGATTACCGCGTGAACCCCGACGGCAAGCGCACGTTTGCCGTTGTGCAGGCGGAAGACGAAATCGCGGCGTGCGGCATGATCACCGGCGCCGGCTGGGCGGGCGCGCGCGCGTTTACATCAACGAGTGGCCCCGGCGTTTCGCTGATGAACGAAATGATCGGCCTGGGTTACTTCGCCGAGATTCCATTCGTGATCTGCAATGTGGCGCGCACCGGGCCCTCAACGGGACTGCCCACGCGCACCATGCAGGGCGATATCATCAGTGTTATCTACGCCTCGCACGGCGACACCAAGCATGTGGCGGTGTTCCCCAGCAATCCCAAAGAGGCCTTTGAGATGGCGGGCATCGCCCTGGACCTCGCCGAGCAGCTCCAGACGCCGGTGTTCATTAATAGCGACCTCGACCTGGGCATGAACTACTGGATGAGCGACCGCTTTGATTACCCCACCGGGCCGATCAAGCGCGGCAAGGTGCTGCACAAGGCTGACCTCGAGAAGCTCAAGGGCCAGTGGGCGCGTTACAAGGATGTGGACGGCGACGGCATTGGCTATCGCACGCTGCCCGGCACGGATCATCCCAACGCTGCCTATTTCACACGCGGCACCGGCCACACCGAGCAGGCGACGTACAGCGAGAAGGCGACCGACTGGAAGAAGAACATGGATCGCCTGACCAGGAAGTTCAACACGGCCAAGACGCTCGTACCCAAGCCCGTGATCGAGAACAAGGGCAGCACCATTGGCCTGCTCTACTTCGGCACCACGGATTCCTCGGTGCGCGAAGCCGCGTCGATCCTTGAACAGCAGCACGGCGTGAAGATCGACCTGTGTCGTCTGCGCGCGTTCCCGTTCAGCAAAGAAGTCGAGGATTTTCTCGACAAGCATGCGGTGGTTTATGTGTGCGAAATGAATCGCGACGCGCAGATGGCCATGGTCATCCGCGCCGAGTTGCCCAACGCGGCCACCAAGATCCGCAGCATCCTCCACTATGACGGCCTGCCGCTGACGGCCGGCGTGGTGGTCTCTGAATTCCTCGCTCAGCACAAAAATGAACCGAACTCCACCGCCGTGGCCCAGCAGCTTTCGCAAGCCACCTCGGCCGTAGGCTCGAAAGGCAGGGACTAACATGGCAGGCACCACTGAAGCCGCACCTCCGGCTGAATCCAAGCAACCCCAGGTCAACCGCATCGGCCTTTCAAAGAAGGACTACGGCGGGCTGAAAAGCACGCTGTGCATCGGCTGCGGCCACGACCTGATCACGGCGCGCATCATTGACGCCTGCTACAATCTGGGCATTCGCCCTGAGAACGTGGCCAAGCTTTCGGGCATTGGCTGTTCGTCCAAGACGCCCGCGTATTTCCTCAATCGCTCGCACGGTTTCAACTCCGTGCACGGCCGCATGCCGGCGATTGCCACGGGCGTGCAGATGGCGAACAAGAACCTGAAGATGATCGCGGTTTCCGGCGACGGCGACAGCGCCAACATCGGCATGGGCCATTTTGTGCACGTCATGCGCCGCAACCTGAACCTGCTCTACATCGTTGAGAACAACGGCGTGTACGGCCTGACCAAGGGCCAGTTCAGCGCCACGGCCGACAAAGGCAGCAAGCAGAAGTCCGGCAACGTCAACCCCAACGAACCCATCGATCTGTGCGAGATGGCTTACATGCTGGGGTGCGGCTTTGTCGCGCGCCTGTTTGCCGGCAACTCGAAGCAGATGACGAGCGTGATTGAAGCTGCCATCGCCTACAAGGGCCTGGCCTTCCTCGACATCATCAGCCCGTGCGTGACGTTCAACAACCACGATGGCAGCACCAAGAGCTTTGCCTACGCCAAGGGCAACGAAGAGCCGCTGCACGACATCGGCTTTGTGCCCGCGTACGATCCCACCTATATGGAAATGGATCATGGCGAAGAGCGCGAGATTACGCTCTCTGACGGCTCGCACATCACGCTCAAGGCTTTGTCCAAGGACTTCGACCCCAGCGATCGCGTTGCCGCCGGCAACCAGATCATGGAGGCCAAGCACTCCAAGAAGATCCTGACGGGCCTGATCTACGTCAACCCCAAGAGCGAATTGCTCATGGATCAGATGCAGGTCATCGATACGCCGTTGTCGCTCCTGACGGAGAAAGAAACCCGGCCGGCGGAAAGCGTGCTCAAGCAGATTATGGACGATTTGTCCTGAACTGCCGAATCAGCAAACGAAAGCCCCCGCAATCGCGGGGGCTTTCTTGCGCAACAGCTTTAGTTCAAACCGGCCCGAGCGTACATGCGATACAGCGTTGCACGCGAAACGCCCAGATGCGCGGCCATGTCTTCCTTATTAAGGCCCTGGTCTTCCAGGTACATGAGCAGGTCCTTGTTGAACATGGTCTCGATCGCGTGGTGCAGGCCGCGGCGGGAGGGTTGCGTGGCCGCGCGGCGCATGTATTCGTCAACGACGTTCTTGCGCAGCGGCGCCACGGACAAATCAGCGACGGGCGAACTGTCCTTGTCGCTGAGCAGGAAGCGCACAACGCTGTCATCCGTGACGTCAGCCGGCGCGTCGGGCGAGAATTGTACGAGGTCATCGCCATCCTGGCGCAACAGCACCAGCGCGCGCGCGCGCGCCTCGCCGCCGGATTGGGTGACACTGCGGATCTGCCCGTCCTTTTCCTCGTACACAGCGGTGCTGGCCGGACGAACGCCGCCATCTTTTCCGAAACTGTCCAGTTGAGAGCCGCGGCGTCTGGACCAGCGCGTGATGCCAAAGCGCCGCGCAAGAATCTCGAACATCTGTTCCGGCTGCGCCACGACTCGCGTTGGAAGCTCAACCACGTTGATACTGGGCTTGACCCTTTCCTTGTCCTTCCTGCGCGCCTTGGGTTGCTCAAAGGCGGGCTTTTCGCGCAGTAGCGTCGCGGCTTCCCGCACCAGCCCAAGATTGGCGCAGCGCAGCGCATACTGGAGTGCGCCGGATGCAAAGCGCATGGCGCCTTCGTGGTCTTTGAAATGCACGCGGCAACGCGCCATGATGATCAGAGCGCCCGCGAGCTGCTGGTCGGAAACGGCAAGCGCGATCATCCGGCGCAGGCGCTTGAAGGCGCGCTTGTAGATGCCCTCGGCGGCGAGTTGCTTTCCGGTTTCCTCCAGGTAAAGCGCGATCGTGTTGGGCGTGCACTTGGCCAGCGTCTTCTGGTTGACGTGCGTCAGCAGCCAGTCGGCGCGCTCATCAAGCGTGAATGCATTGGAGCGCAACAGCGAAACACGCAGCACCAGCAACCGCACGCGGTGGTCGATATCTTCCTTGTTCATGCGGATCGCGCGGCGCATCAGGCTGTCAGCCATGCGCGGCTCAAAACCGTCCTTCATGGCCAGCGTGCGCATGGCCATGGCCAGCGACTCGACGAAGATCGGATCTTCAAACTGGTTGCGGCGCCGTTGCAGCGGTTTGACCAGTTCGCGCGCAAGCAGGTACTCGCCCACCAGCGCGGCGAGGTAAGCCGTGCGCGCTTCGTCCAATTCGAGCGAGCCCTCGATCGCAAAACCCTGGTCGCGGCCCTGGCGCATGATGCGCAAAGCTTCGGAGTAGCGGCCGGCGGCCTCATGGTCGGCCACACGGCGCTTAGCCAGCCTGGCAGCCTGTTTCTGATCTCCGGCGCGTGCGTGCAGCTCGATGGCGGCATCGGGCAGTACTTCAAGGCGTGATGAGCAAACCTGGAGCAGAAGCTTGGCACCGCGCGTAAGCGATTCCGGGGCCAGCGGAGCGCGCATGCGCTCACGGACTTCAGGGCACACCGGCACGATATCGCCGGCGATCTCTGAAAACAGCGGCGAGCCGAGCAGCGCTGCGCACTCCGATTCCGCAGCCTTGGCTGCCTTGGCAAGGGCTTCGTATTCGGCGCGCTTGAGAGGAAAGGGCGCAATCGCCACCGATGCCAGGAACTCCTGGTTGCTCAGCGGCAGGCCGCGCAGGATGCCGTCTATTTCAAGCGCCGTGAGATCAAGTTCTTTCCCGCCAAGCTTCTCGTCTTCACTGCCAAGTTCGTACAGGCGCTTGGTGAAGTCACTCACGGCATCGCTGAGCGTGTTGCGCAGCGGCAGCAGCACGACCAGCCTGGGCAGGGGCGGAGTGGCCGTCAAGCCGCGCACTTCCTGGGCGCACGCAAGCAGTTCGCTCAGCCAGTTGAGGCTTTCGCGGTCGGCCATTGAAGCGTCGGCGATGATCAGCGTATCGGTGGCGCCCGAGAGCAATGTGGGCGTATCTGACGGCGCGGACTTGCCAAGCATCTCGCTCGCTTTCTGGATTACCCATGAGCGCAAGCTGAGGGACCGGCCAAGCGCATGGCAAGGCGCCCAGATAACGCGGCGGCCCTGAGCCAGCTCCTGTTGCATGAACTCTTTGCCCCATTCAAGTAGTTTCGCGAGGCTGCGGTGGGTGGCAATCTGGTGTGCTTGTTCCGCAATTACTGTGTCTGTCACGAGTGAGACTCCACTAAGTCGCCCTTGGATATCCGAAATGACCGCGTCACCGCCCCTTCATACCGTCGAGCAATAGGCTATGCAATCTGTGCGTTCGTAGAGATTTCAGATTTGATAATAGCTGGAGAGTGTACCAGATTGAAAGAATTTCGCGTTGAGAGTTCGCAACCGCAAATGAACAACGTGAATTCAACAGGCGATCGTCAGGTGCAAAGCGAGTCGCCAGTCACAAGACCGGCGCGCAACAAGCGAGCTTAAAACGCAGTGCCGGATGACGGGTGTCATCCGGCACGCGGGTCTATCGTCAATTACTTGCGACGGTACTTCTCCGGCGCTTCGCCCTTCCAGCCGTAGTCCACCAGCGTGACTTCTAGGCTGGATACCTTGTCACCGCGCTTGATCTTGAACGTGTGCTTGCTGCCCACATCCTGCAAGCAAGCCCAGACCACCAATGAAGAAGAGCCGCGCACGGGCATGTCCTGCCTTTCGCCCTTCTCGTTGGGCTCGCCCACAACCGCAGTGACGATGTCGCCAACTTTCAGGCCGGCCTTCTCGGCTTCTCCGGAAACGCTGGTCACGCGCATGCCGCCTTCCTTGAGGCCGAGTTTTTCCCACTCATCGAGCTGCACCGATTCGCCGTCAAACTCGCACTTGGCGGCCTTGCCCTGCCAGGTGCGGATCACGGCCTCACGCTGCTGGCTTTCCTGCTCGACGGGGTTGATCTCGTTTGCTTCTTCTTTGCCGTAGGGCGTGAGCGTGATCAGCTTCTCGACGCAATCGACAGTCATCTTCTTGTAGCGCGTGGCCACGGGCAGGCCGATGATGCCGGCGCAATCCAGGCCCGCAGGGCGCATGCGCTTGGGCAGCATGTCGGCGATCTGCTTGACCATGTCCATCTGGCTGAGAGCTGCGCTGAGATCCATCACCGAGCAGGTGGGCTCGTTCACCGAGAGCGTATCGAGCTTGATGCTGTCGAGCATGGCTTCGCTCGTGGTGCCTTCGCCCAGTCCCTTCACGCCGTAGCTGTAGCTTGTTGCCAGTTGCATTTCTTCGGCGACGCTCAGGTTCATGACGCACAGCGTGGAGGCGCCGGTGTCAAAGAACATCTCGCGCACCTGACCGTTGATTTCAACATTGATGAACCAAAGCGCGGCCAGTTCCATCTTGCCCAGGCCCATGTCGAGTTCCATGTGGCGGTACTTGAAGGACATGGCATCGGTGGGCTTGGCAGGCGCGGTTTCGGCTTTCTTGTCGTCGCCAAACCACTGCATCTTGCCCATGGGGCCGACGCTGAAACCGTCTTCTTTTTCGTCGTCGCCCTTGGGCTTTTCGCCTTCCTTCTTGGGCTGCTTGCGGCCGCCGGGCATGCCGGGAATTCCGGGCATGCCGGGCATGCCTTCACCGCGGGCCATGCCGCGGATCGCGTTTTCCTGCATGTCTTCTTCGGGGTTGGGGCCCTCACCGTCGGCAAAGCGCGTGACGGTGATGGTGCTGGCCGCAAAATCGAGTTCGATGCGCTTCATGAACTTGATCATGTTCTGGCCGACAATGCCCATCATGTGCTTGCCCAGTTCGCCCGAGATGTGGTCGAAGCTTGTTACGCCGCAGGCGCAATCTTTGCGCGTGTAACCGGCCACGGTAATCGTGGTGGCGATAGCCGCGCGAACGTCTTGCGTGCCGACGCCGCCCACAGGCATGGGCTCGTCGGATTTCTTGATGTCGAGTTCCGTGCACAGGCGATTCGAGAGCATGGTCATCGAGGCGCCGCTGTCGAACAGGAAATTGTAGGGGCCTTTGCCGTTGACCATGGCATCGACGAAGATCAGGCCTTCGTAGCGCATGGGCGCGGTTACCGTCAGGCTTTCGGCGCTTTCGGTTTTCTTGTCTTCGGCTTTGGGCTCAGGCTTTTTGTCCTGCGCGCCCAGGCGCGGCGTCATCAGGAAGCCAAGCGCGCAAAGCGCCAACGCTCCAAGGAACAGGTTCTTCAAGGCGGTCATACATTCTCCAAATCGGTCTGGAACACTTACGGTTGGCCGGTGCCCGGCAAGCAAAGGATGCGGGGATAGTGCGTCACGCCCGGGTAATCTCACGGGAAAAGTGTGGCTGGGACCTCCGGTCCCTAAGCGTATCGGGACCCTCCGGGTCCCGACGGCTTGCGAATTCCGAAGAGACCAGTTTATCGCTACCCTCGGGATTGAAGCCACGGTTTCTAACGACGGGCTCGAACCGAATCTCGCGCCGTTCGAATGGTATTCGATCCCGAAATCAACGACAGTCGATACTGTTTGGGTGTTTACGAAAACAACGGCCATGGTTTTAGCGCCGCAATCTCGGGCGCTGCGGAAATCGTAAATGCAATTCCATCCAATATCGCCCGAGCTCTAGACAGTGGATGGTCAGGAAACAACAAATCGTATTGCTCATCATCACCTTTGTTTGCCTTTACAGGCGCTTCAATTCCGTTGGGAGTTGGAATTGTCCATTGGGCGTCACTTGCTTCTGTACATCCAAGCTTCGCGAACACAGCAGCTTCCCGAATTCCTGTAAAGCCGGTTTCGACCGTTTGGATCTTGAGTACGAAACTCGAGTCCACAAAGGGAATGGTGTAGCTGCCGATGAATGTGAACCCAGTTGGCTGCATTGGGAACTTGAAGATTGTTCGAATCGCAAGAAGGCCAATCCGCTTGTCCATGCCGGCTTCTAATACTGCACCTCCAGCATTCGCTACCATGGACCAGTAAAAACGCGCCAACTCGTTGGGACCCTTCAGTCCTCGTGGCAAGTCGGGCGCGATGGAAAAGAAGTGTCGCGAGAGGAACTCGTTACGTTCGTTAGACCACAGAGTTACCTGACGATCCGCACTTTCGCGACGCCACCCAGCCACGTCGAATTGCAATGAGTCGATGCTTACGCGGCGAACGGGCATGGTGCAGCCTCTGCAGGTAACGAAATTACGTCTTCATCATCGGCTTGACGTCGGCCACGAGCATCTTGGGTGATAGCCAATCCACGCCCTGAACGTGCGCCAGCGAGGGCGGCACGTAGGTGCAATAGGGCTCGCTGGCGAGATAGTCGCCGGTCTGGGCAAAGGCGCGCGAGCGTGCGCCGCCGCAGACGTCGCGGTAATCGCAGGCAAAACACTTGCCCTTCAAACGCGAGAAATCGCGCATGGCCACAAGATCGGGCTGATTGCGGTAGATCTCGACGATGCTCTGCTTCTTCACGTTGCCGCACTTGAGCGGCAGGAACCCTGACGGGTACACCTCGCCGTGGTGATCGATAAATATGAAGCCATTGCCGTCGTTCACGCCGCGCGCAGCTCGGCCCATGGCGTCGCCGCGCGACCACGCGCCGGGCAGCATCGGGCGCAGTACCCACGGAGGCGGTGCGTCTTTGCCCGTGGCTTCGGCGGGCCCGCCGATTTTGCCGTCGGAGCCATAATTCGCGTTGGGCGGCACAAAGCGCATCGAATCCGCAGCGCGGCCTTCCTCGCGCTGGTGCTGCAGCACGATGCGGCGGTAATGAGGCGCGCTCGTGGCCTTGAAATCGAACTGGGCTTTCTTCGCGGTCTGGTAGAGTTTCTCGAGTACTTGCTCGTATTGCTCGGGCGAAATCTCATCCTTCTCTTCACCGCGGCCTGTGGGCACCAGAAAGAACGCACTCCAGAGTGTCAGGCCCAAGCCCTGCATCAGCGCGCACAGGTTGTCGATATCGTTGAGATTCCAGCGCGAGATCGTGGTGTTGATCTGGACGGTCAGGCCTTCGGCGATCGCATCCTTGATCGCGCGCAGCGTGTGGTCGTAGCTGCCCGGCTGACGCCGGAAGTTGTCGTGGATTTCCTTGGTGCTGCCATCAAGCGAAATGGCCATGCGCGTCAGGCCGGCCTCTTTCATCTTGTGAATGGCTTCGCGCGTCAAAAGACCCGTGGCGCTGGGCGTCACGGCGCAGCGCAGACCAACCTTATCCGCATGCCGAATGAAGTCGTAAACGTCGGGGCGTTTAATCGGGTCGCCGCCGGTGATCACGAACAAAGGCTTGGCTGTCTGGCTGAAGCTGGAAATGTCCTCGATGAGTTTCAAATCCTGCTCGGTGGTGAGTTCCAGCGGATCGCGATTCGGGATCGCCTCAGCGCGGCAATGCACGCAGCGCAAATCGCACGCGCGCGTAATCTCCCAGATCGCGATGAACGGGCTGACCGCAAAGTCGATGTCGAAGAAGTTGGGTTTCCCGCGATGCTCGGTTGCCTGGCTCATGATGGTCCTCTACGCGGATTCTAGCAGCGACGCGCGGCTATAGAACCCGCTACCAGATGCACTGAACGAGGCCGGAATCGTGGATTCGGGAGTCTCCCGAAATCAAGGGGTACTTCAACGTGCGTGCTGTAGCCACAATCAGACGGTCACAGGGGTCCCCGTGCAGCCGACTCCGTCCGTAGCTCGCCGAGTCAATGGCAATGTCGGGAGTGATCGGACACAACTCGAATCGCGGCTCGGCCAAGGCCCGTTCAAACCACTCGTCAATCGGCAAATCCAGTTCCACGCGGCGTTCCAAGACCAGCATGGCGACTTCCCAGCAGGAGATGGCGGGAACTATCAACGCACCCGCGCGCGCCATGGCCTTTTTAGCAGCTACAGTAAGGCCACGCGTAGTGGCCCAATGCCAAAGCCATGCGTGGGTATCGAGAACTACTTCCAATCGGACTCCCATTTGACATCGATGGGGGAGATGATGTCTCCGAGTATCCTCACGCTGCCCTTGAGGCTTTTGCGCTTGGACTTGGATGATGCCTGGGTCCTTCTCAACTCGGCCATAGGCTTGCCACGCTTGGTGACGACGATTTTCTCGCCCGTTTTCGCGACGCGCTCCAACAGCGCCAGGACGTGCGCCTTGAACTTCGTGGCTGACATGGTCTTGCTCATGACCACATTATGTGACCACTTGGCGCAGAGCGCAAGCGCAGAGCGCTATGGCGGCTACTTGCCCTTCCACTTCTCGGGTTCGTAGGCTTTGAGCACGGACTTGTCTTTCTCGAATCCTGCGTCAGTAAGCAGGCGCGTGACTTTGCCGTCCTCGACAACCTTGGCCACGCCGTCGCCGGGCAGCCAGGGGCTGATCCAGGTTTCTGTTTTGTCTTTAGTGACGATCACGCACGGAAGTTCCACGCTGTTGACCTTGAGCGTCTTGGTCACGGGCTTGGCCCGCTCGCTTGATTCGAAGGGCTTGACCTCAAGCGTCGTGCCGTTACGCGTCACACGCGATTCAACGCACTTGCCAAAGGTAACTGCCTCCTTGGCGCCACCCACGTCATAGCTCAGCCAGGCACCTTCAACGCAAGAGCGCAGCGGCAGTTGCGGGTCATCGGCGATCGTCCAGGGCTTGAGGCTCTTCTCTGCCTTGAGTTTCTCGCGAATCGGCTGCGCGCTGACCCAGGCCCACTTGCCCGCAACGCGGCCCGAAGGCGCGATCAGATAAGCACTGTTGGGCAGTTTGCCCCAGGCGCTTTGTACCGTGCTGTCCATGTCGTCCACGAGCACGCGCCAGTTCTTCTTGCCGGCCTCGCGCAAATCCTTGGCGGCCTTGACGCGCTCTTCATAGCTCTTGTGCTTGTCGATCTTGACGGCGTTGTTCTTCATGCGCCAGCCGCCGGTATCTTCGGCGTCGCGGCGGTTTTCCGGGCCGTCGTCGGGGTGTGCTTCTTTCGTGTACACAAACAGGAACGCCACCTCGCCTGCAAACTCCTTTTGCAGCTTCTCCATCTCGCCAAACTGGCGCACGCAGGGCGGTCAGGTGTAGCTGCCGAACTCCATCACGACCCACGAGCCAAGGTAATCGCGCAGGTCCATCTCTTTGCCCTCGGTGTCCTTGAGGTGCAAACGCGGCG
>Ga0154020_10004434_pt1 | contig 16729 bp, 14 predicted proteins | sample Klosneuvirus_201_FD_109709 | JGI IMG/M metagenome (GOLD analysis project Ga0154020, IMG submission 109709) | Active sludge microbial communities from wastewater, Klosterneuburg, Austria - Klosneuvirus_20160825_MG | ecosystem: Engineered > WWTP > Aerobic digester > Activated sludge | place...
AACTGCCGCTGGTGCTTTCAGTAATCCGACGCTGATGGCGATAAAGAAGGCTTGCATTTAATTTTTCAGACAGCTGTTTGTTAACACCCAGTGTAGCGATAATATTGTCATTAGTTTGATTGGTTGCGTTGAACTCAAACTGAGTATAACCAAGATTAATATTTACATCGGTTCGGGGTCCCAGGCGATGATTCCACAAAACATTACCACCAGTTTGCCTGGTATCTCGGGTTAGGAACGCATTTTGCAATCCGATCAGATCCGCATCTTCCTGATCGGAACTGAAGGATTTCCTTGACATATTAAATACCCTGAAAATCAGGGAATTCTTCCGGCCATTCAAGGTCAGCGACGCTTGAAAATTTTTTAGTAAGAATAGTCGGTTGGTCAGGAAATTATTGGGATCAGAAATATTTGATGGCAATCCCCGATTCAGCAACCCACCAGCATCACCGATACCGGGCAGCTGTCCCAGAGAACCTGCATTCAAAATTGAACCACCCAACAAAGATTGCTGACCAAACGTGGTGATATCTTCCACATAACTGGCGTTCCACAGCGTTCCACGGGTGCGGTGATCAAATGCCCCGGAAAAAGTCCTCCCGAAAAAACGTTCACCAGCGGACGCGCTGAGAGTCGTTCTGCTCGTGGGCGCCCAGGAGAAGCCCGCCGTCCAGGAATGACTGGATGGTTTTCCTCGAATTGAAATAAAACTGTTGCGCTCGTAACCACCCGTGCCAATTAAACTGAATTGGGGTGTGATGACATATCTGAGCGTACCCGTTATTCGCTCCATTTCAATTTTTCCAAGATTAACGCCAGCTCGTTCTCGGCTGATCTCCGTGTGGGTGTAGTTAATCCCCCAGCCAAGTGTTCTGAATGCTGAGCCACTATTTAATGAAGCTATGAAAGCATCACTGGAATTATTGAAAAAATTGCGTTGATTCGAACTGACACCGCTTCGGGCGTAGCGAATCTCACCAGAAGCCAGATTTTTAAAACGGTGACGTGCGTAGGGGCTAATGCTCCAGTTACGGATATCCCGCGTATTTCCACTTAAATTGGCGTTATCCAATGCTTGTGAACCAAACAGGAACGCATTCTGCTGTGAAATAGAAGCACGTCCATCCACAAAAAACAGATCTCGGAGTATTTCAGCAGTCCCGTTACTGTTTAACTGCTGCCGAATCAAAGTGCGTCCACTATTTGCAAAAAACAAACTATTCAGAGTGTAGTTCGCGTTGGCATTGAAACGACGTCCGTTACCGGTCAGATTCACACCAGGATTAATTTGCGTGATAAATTCACTACCACCCCCAGCTCCGCCAAATCCGCCAAATCCACCAATCCCACCTAGTCTCACGTTGTCGGTGTAGGTTTCACTGATGGATAACCGCGGCCGGATATCCCATTCTGCGGCTTGCGCCGTCAGGCACAAGCCGCAGGTACTGACCAGAAAAAAATAACAGACACGGAACCGATACGGTAAAGAGAAATGACAGACCGATGACTTCATTAATAGTAGTAACCGTAGTAGCCGGCAGTTGACTGTGTTCTTGCTTTGTTGTATATCAGGTTGATTACATCGCAGGATTCGATTTGTTGCAGGGCATCTTTCACGGTCTGCTGAGTGGTTCTTTCTGCTTCAACCACCAATACAATTTGCCCCATTTGAGTGGCAAGCGCTCTTGACTCGCTGGTTAAAAGTAACGGTGGAGAATCAAATATGACTACCCTGTCGTGGTACCGCTGGGCCAGTTCTTGCAAAACAGCTCCCATACTCTGGCTGGCCAACAGCTCGGTAGAATGCGTATGGCGCGTTCCCGCAGGAATCAATGTCAGTTTTTCCACATTAGTTTTAATCATGACATCAGCTATTTCGAGTTCCGGGTTCAAGAGGATATCCAACAACCCGGGTTCTTCCACACTGAAACCCAGTGTCTTGGGTATGGAAGGGCGTGCGACATCTGCATCGACCAGCAACACCCGATGATCCATCTCCATAGCAATACTCATCGCCAGATTGATCGAGCAGAAACTTTTGCCTTCACCTGCCAAGGAGCTGGTTACCATAATCAGATTACCATTTTTTAATCCACTCATTGGATTGAAGGCATTGGATATCAGTGGTCTTTTAATCAGGCGAAACTGTTCAGCCACGGCGGATTTAGTATGGTTAAGCGTGACGATCCCCAGACGGTGCAGGTTTTCCAGATCGATTGCTATTTTTTTGGTTGTCTTTTTTGTATCCCTGGTTGCTTTCGAACTATGTGGAGGATCAAGTCGGTCTGTTTTAGCCACGAATATTTGATGCTCTGATCTGCCATGAGTTGACCCGCCACCCTGCACAGATGCCGCCGGTGATGCACTGCTCGTCCGCGAAGTCCCTTCCGAAGGTTGCGGAATACGATTGGTATCAGGGGGGTAATGTCTAGCATTATTTTTGGTAAGTTTATCTGCTGCTCGCTCTATGAGACTCATGCTCGCTCCTTCAATACTCGTAATCTTGCCCCTTGCTGCGCCAGACGAATCAATTCAGCCATGATTGTGCTGCTGCCGAACCAGGTAATTTTGTGAAACTGACCAATACGGCGTAACACATTACCAGCATAAGTAAGGATGCACCAAAGGCGTAAAGTTGTCCTTTACGTTTTATTTTTTCCTGATCGGTCCAAATCATCGGCACCGTTCCCAGAATGGGCAGACCTGTCACCTCGCGTAAGCCTCCCTGGGTATGAAAAGTAGGTCGTATCTGACTGATAATAAAAGCTATACCAATTCCACCCGCTAGTGCGCCAAGAAAAACGAGTGTAAATAATTTCTTGCGATCTGGCCCTGCTGGAGTTTCGGGAACTGTCGGTGGATCGATGATCCTGAATGACATCAGTCCGGTTGCGGAACTCAATTCACCTGAAATTTCAGCTGATGCCCGGCGCTCAAGCAGTTTCTCGTAATTAGCTTTGTTGACACTATAATCTCGATTAAGCTGCTGCATTTCTATTTCAACTGCCGGCACCATTGCACTCATTGATTTTAGCCGTTCAAAACGCGCTTCATACTCAGCCACTCGCACTTCCATTGCCGCTACCAATGACTGGGCTTCTGTCAACGCAATATTGAGCTGCTGCAACATGGGGTTATAGTTCATGCCATTATTGCTTGCTGATCCCATTAATTTGGCTTCTTCAACCTTACGCTCTTCCAGGACGGCAACCAGTCTTTTGGCGGCAATCACATCTGGATGCTGCTCTGTGTAATTCAGCAGCATACTATCGAGGTTGGAGTTTAACGCCTGGATACGTGTGTCAATTTCGGGATTAACAATGCTTTTTGGCGAAATTTCACTCGCTTCCAGTAATAGCACAGGTTCATCGCCAGTCATTTGTCTCTGAACAGCGTTTCGCGACTGTTGCGCCTCTGCCAGGGAAAGTCTTGCTTTTTCCAGTTCCTCTCGCGCAGCAACCAGCTGTGTGTAGTAATCCCCTTGACCAGGCAGAAGTCCAAGATTTTTCTGCTTGAATGCCGTAACTGCAGCCTCAGCGGCGATCAGTTTTTCCTCATAAGCTGTAATTTGCTGATCGATAAAACGTAATGCGGCCGTTGAGTCCTGTCGCTTACCTTCCAGTCCGCCCTCGACAAAAATGGTTAGAAGTGACTGGACGATATCTTTAGCTAGCTGGGGATTCTTGTTGCTGTATGAAATAGTAAAAATATTATCTCGCCCGGTTGATGCCAGGGTGATCTCTTTCATTAGCGCAATGACCAGTTTATCCATGGCGCTGTCACTGGTCACCTTGATATCCAGATCCACCATGCGGATAATCCTTTCTACATTGGGACGGCTAATCAGGGTTCGACTCATGATGGTTACTTGTTGCTCCGGATTGGGCGATACGGTCATCCCAGCCATCAGCGGCCTAAGTATGCTTTGGGTATCCACGTAAATCCGCGCGGATGCTTCATAGTTATCCGGCATCTGATAAATATAGAACCATCCCATAAGCGCAACAAGCCAGGCAGACACAACAGAAAGCCAGCGGTACTTCCAGATACCCTTGAGATAAACTACCAGTTGCGCAATTAATACATCCATATTGAATTACCTCGTCTCTCGCAAAAATTACTCATGAAAGAATCAACGGAACAATCAGAAATAACTTTCGGGAATAACCAATACATCCCCTTGATACATGGGCACATTAGCGGACACATCTCCATCGCGAATCAAATCATTCAGCCTGACCCGATACTGTTGCTGCACACCGTCCACCATTCTTATGATCCTTGCCCGGTTACCTGCCGCAAAATCAGTTAATCCACCTACCGCAATCATCACATCCATAATTGACATATTTTCACGGTAAGGAAGTGCCTGGGGTTGCGCGGCCTCGCCAATCACCCGGATCTGCTCGGTAAATGGCCCCACAAAAGCAGTAACAACTACCGTCACAACTGGTTGCTGTAAGTATTTAGCAAGTGTCTCTTCTATATCGCGCGCAAGTTGTGTCGATGTTTTACCGCTAGCGGGCAAATCTTCAACCAACGGAGTTGTAATTTTCCCGTCCGGCCGGACGGGAACACTCATCGAAATTTCTGGATTCCGCCAGACGATGATATTCAATGTGTCCCCGGGTCCAATCAGATAGTCATGAGGTATTTTTTCTCCCTGGGTAGTCAGTAACGGATAACTGGTGCAGCTACTCAGTATTAATACACTGGCAGCAAAAGAAACGATTAATCCGACTCTAGATAGCATATTCACGTGAAGACCTCGAAATTGAAAATTGTCCAAGCTAGTTTCCTTGATTTTATTTGCATAAATGTTGCAGAAACTTTAATAATTTATTTGGCCGCGATGTAATCGTAATCCCTGGCACGATCAAACCAGCGATCTCCCGTTATTCAATTGGTTAATACTGGTATCGCAGCGGGGAAAGCAACGGGCAAAGTTATCACTTATTCAGTAAATAAGTATGTGACTAAAATCACATACTAACTTACCGTAAACTTATTTAAAGATTGAATACGGCACCTGTACACAATTCTATATCTTTTAATTTGATATTCAATTAACATACATAAGCCAAAGTGTTTGTTTGTGGCAGTGGCTTATCAGAACAACGACGCGCAGCAAAAAGGCCAAGTGGATTTTATTTATGGAAAAGAGATGGCGTTGTGTCCAGGAGCACAAACCGTACGCTCACGATGCGGAAGATGCTCTACGACAACTTCTATTCTACATTACTTGGCGCAAAAACCCACTAAGTCTGCGACAAAGTTCGCATAATTGCAACACCATGCGCCCCTTGTTCCTGCGCGGCACCCAGATCAATTTTAGACATGCCACCCAGGGCATAGGTCGGCAAAGGGTAATCACGAATCAATGTACTGAATTTTTGCCAGCCCAGTGTTGGCATGGCGGGATGACTGCGAGTGGGGTAGAGCGGGCTCAGCGTCACGAAATCAACACCAAGAATGACTGCCTGATTTAGTTCTTCTTCATTGTGACAGGATGCACCACACCAGTTTACCAGTGGTCTGGTAGTTGCTTTAAGCAGTTGCGAGCTGGTCAAATGTACGCCATCCGCCCCAAGCATTTGTACTATTTCGATGTTTTCGTTAATCAGTACTTTGACCTGGTGGTGGTGCGCCCTCTCCAGTATTTTCGTTGTAAAATCGACAAGCCGTTCTAATGACATATTTTTTTCACGAACCTGCAGTAGCTTTACACCAGATTCCAGAGCAAAATCGATCATTTTTAGCGATTGTGCTTCGCCCATTTCAGCTGCATTGGAAATGGCATAAACAGAAGGCAGAGTCAGTGCCCGCAAAATAGATTGATTAGCGGGAAGTAGCGGTGAAACCGTCACATTATTGATGTGTTGCCATGTAAGCTGCTGCTGTTCACGTGCAGTGGGTTCATTCAACCATTGCGTGACGCGGTAAAACCGGATTCTGACGATTGCATGTGGATAATGGAATTCGCGTGTCAGCCACGGTGTGGCATGGGTAACAATTATCCCCAATTCTTCGTAGAGCTCGCGTGCTAACGCATCTCTTTCAGATTCATTGACCTCAATTTTTCCCCCGGGAAATTCCCAATATCCCGCATAAGGTTTGCCAGGCGGTCGGCGCGCGAGCAGAAAACAACCGTCCGAGCGAGTAATAATGGCGGCGACTACTCGGGTAGGTGAAGATAATTCGTGTTGGATGCCAGAAGTCAATATCTATTGCATTTCTGTTTTGATAGGTTTGTGTTGGTCTGTCCAATCATGTGCACATTGCCAGGTAATTTGTCTGTCCTTGCCGCATCAGGCGAAAAGCAATGCGCTGGCTGAAATCAGAATGCACTCCCTGCGGTTCTGGGGCGAACCGCTCGAGCAATACCGGCAATCGATCGAGATGCTGCAAGATGTCATGGTTTGATGATCTCATGAACGGTATTCTGCATTGATCTTGACATAATCATAGGACAAATCGCAGGTCCAGATCGTGGCTGCCGCTTCTCCTCTATTCAGTACGACTCGCATCGTGATCTCGGAAGACCGCATGATCCGCTGACCGTCCTCTTCGCGATAGCTTGTTGCCCGCCCGCCATTTTCTGCGACCAGCACGTCACCGAGATAAAGATGAACATGCGCGACATCAAGGTCATCAATGCCGGCATATCCGATTGCCGCAAGGATCCTGCCCAAATTAGGGTCAGACGCAAAGAAGGCGGTTTTAACCAGCGGAGAATGCGCAATCGCAAAGGCGGCCTTGTTGCATTCTTCCCGGGTTCTGCCTTTCTCGACCTTAATGGTAATAAACTTGGTTGCCCCTTCACCGTCCCGCACGATCATCTGCGCGAGTAGAACGGCAATTTCCATAATGACTGTGCGAAGTCTGCCAAAATCAGGATGATCAGCATCACTTATCGGCGCATGTCCGGCTTGGCCGGTTGCTATCAGTATCAGTGCGTCATTGGTAGAGGTATCACCGTCCACGGTAATGCAGTTAAAGGAGCAGTCAGCAACCATTTTCACCAGTGAGCGTAGCAATATCTGCGAAATATTGGCATCTGTCGCGATAAATCCAAGCATCGTCGCCATGTTGGGATGAATCATGCCTGAACCTTTCGCCATGCCAGTAATTGTGACGGCCACTCCGTCAACGACAACTTGACGAGATACGCTTTTGGCAACCGTATCAGTTGTCATGATGGCATGCGCCGCCGCAAACCAGTTGTCAGGCGATAAATCAGCCACCGCCACCGGCAGGTGTTCAATTATTCTGTCAACAGGCAATGGCTCCATAATGACACCCGTTGAGAACGGTAAAATCTGCTGCGGTTGACAGTCCAACAATTTTGCCAATGCGGCACAAGTCGCTTCGGCATGATCTAATCCGTCCTGACCCGTTCCCGCGTTGGCGTTACCCGTATTAATCACCAGCGCACGAATCGGCAGCGGCCCGCTCAAATGGGCTTTTGCAACAGCAACAGGTGCCGCACAAAAACGATTCTGCGTGAAAACACCTGCAATTTGCGCATGCTCCTCAAGCTGGATGACCAGCAAATCACGTCGATCAGGCCGTTTGATGCCTGCTTTAGCGATACCCAATGACACGCCATGAACTGGCAGTAATTCTTCTTTCAGGGGAGGGGAAAGATCAACAGGCATGGGAGTCAAAGCAATCAAAAACCGCTATGCTAACACCTATATGGTGATAATAGCGTAAGTCAAGGTGTAACTATTCAGCGTAATCAAAAAACTAAAGACAGCCCTATAAGAAATCAGGCAATTTGCCGTTAAAAAGCAGTGTAAGCGCCTCGCTGGCGGATAGACTGTTTTTTCTGCAAGTCGACAGAAAACTACGCACCCGGCAGAAAATGTCGGCGCCATCTTTTGATCGAAAGCACCCCGATATTTTTTGGTGCACTTTTGTCATGCGCAGGTCGTTCTCACCCTGGTTGTTGGTGAAAGGCACGATAGGGTTGGTCATGAACCGCAAAACATCCTGTTCGTATAGCTGCAGGCGTTCGAGCAGATTCCGGGCTTTGCTGCGTTTGATCCGTCCGCGCTGTTTGGGATTTTTCTTTTCATCCGGTGGCGGACATTCGATTTCGGCCTGTCTGAGTAGATTCCGGTAGCGTTCAGTATAATGTTTTGCTTGTTCTGCTGACAGCGAACCGCCTTGTTGTTTGACGTCAGTCAGAATACTGTTGAGCAGTTCCTGAAACTGTTTCGCCCACTGTTGACCGTCCTGTTCATAGGCGCGTTCAAGTTCGCGTAAATGGTGTGCGTTGCACAGCGCATGTTCACAACCGGTGTACTTATAATAGGGTTTCCAGTGGTCGTGGCAAAGCACCCCTTTAAACCGGAGCAAAACGCCTTTCTCATTCATGGCTTCAGTTCCCCGACGGGCGTGCGTATAAAGCAGTGTCCATCGCGCATTCGAGTGGCAATGTAACCAGTGTAGCTTGCCATCAATATTGATACTTGTTTCATCGGTGTGTAACAAGGGGGAGGCGACAAGATGATCGATCAGTTTCCGCTCAAACTGTTCCAGTAAGGCAAATGCCTGTTGGTTGAAGTTATAGATCGAGCCGACACTAATGGGCAGATTCAACTGATCCTGAAAATATTCTTGCACCCGCTGATAGGGAATCAGCTGATATTGCGACAGATAAACTGCGTGTGCCTTGACACCAGCACCATACTGCACCGCCTTGGTGACATGCTCCGGAAATGGTGCGACAAATCGTTCGCCATTTGCATTGATCAGTATCTGTGCCCGATATTCGGTGACAATGCGGCTGATATCAATATCAAACACCTGGCGTCGATCAAATCCTGCTTCCCGATATTCGCCGGGTGGCAGAGTGGATCGATCAACTGTCAGCATTTCAATCTCATCGGGATCATCAACCTGCCGCAACGTGGTGCCTATACTCCCAGGTTGTCCACCTGCCTTTCGCTTGTTTTCTCCGCTGCGTTTCTCGCGAGAACGGTTCTTGTCCGACGATGGTGGTTTACTGCTGTTGCCACTGTTAAGGTTTAAACGATTAGCCAACAATTGAACAACAACTAACAGCGTTTCAAGCGTCGCACTCAATGCTGGCGATATATTTTGCTCCTTCGCCAGCAGTTCCTGCAACTTTTTTACCGTTGCTTCTACGTCAATACCATCGACTGTCAATGCGTTGTTCCAATAGCTGTTTTAAAGATAATGCTATTGTACAACCTGTTTTTGAAACAGAATTTTTCGCACCAGAACACTTTCTGACGCTGAAAAATATTCTTAATTACCCCGGGAATAAATCAGCTTATTCTGTTTGCTGAATAAACCTTTACAGGCTGATCAAGTGCTTTCTGCGTCACGTTTCTCAACACGTCGACATCTAACTTTTTTGCACAAAAACCCTGTCAAGTACTTTTTGCAGTTTTTCTCGCTGAATAATTACGTCAAGGTTTTGATGGTTATTCTCATATAAGCTGCTGAAAACAAGATAATGATCACTTCTTGTTGTCAACTGCACTCAGAATTCCCCTTAATATATTCACTTCTTCTTTCTCCAGCCTGGCACGCGCAAACAGGCGACGCATACGACGCATCAGTTTTTTGGGTTGCTGTGGGTCAAGAAATCCGCTTTGAATCATAATCTTTTCCAGGTGCGCATAGAAATTTTCAACCTCCCGTAAGCTTGCCGGCTCTGCCTGATTTTCAGAGAGCGTGACAGCAGCAGTATTTTTAAGCGCCATCCACAACTCATAACCCATAATTTGTACTGCAGCGGCAAGATTGAGCGAAGAATAGTCGGCATGAGTTGGAATATGCACCGTTAACTGGCACTGACTGATTTCATCCGTTGTTAACCCCGAGCTTTCGCGCCCGAATAATAATCCGACCGGTGAATGTCGTGCATGCCTGATCAATTCACTGGCGGCTTGTCTCGCATCCAGGGTGGAATGGGACAAATCACGCGGACGCGTAGTCAACGCCGCTACCAGACAGGTATCGCCAATTGCCGCTTGCAGACTGGTGCAGATATGCGCTGTTTCAAGCAAATCACGCGCATTGGAAGCGCGTGCATCTGCCTCTTTGTCCGGAAAGAGTTTGGGGTTAACTAAATAAAGATTGCGTAACCCCATGGCCTTCATGGCGCGAGCGGTTGCGCCAATGTTACCCGGATGACTGGTATGGCTCAGCACAATCCGGACATTGTCCAGCGGTGAAGCAGGATTCATATTAAAATGGCCGTCTTTAAGTAATTGTCCGGAATTTCCCACCATGCATCCCATGCTTAATATCGCGGTCAAGGCTGCCCGTCGTGCGGGTTCCATTATTACTCGCGCCGCAATGAACCTGGAGCGATTAACGATAACGCGCAAGGCGCACAGTGATTTTGTCAGCGAGGTAGATCGGGCTGCCGAGGAAGCAATTATCAAAATATTGCTTGATGCTTATCCTGACCACTCAATTCTAGCAGAAGAAAGTGGCAAGAGCGGGCAAGTGGGTAAATCAGAATACCAATGGATTATCGATCCACTTGATGGCACAACTAATTTTCTGCATGGTTTTCCAAAATATTGCGTCTCGATTGCGCTACTGCATCGAGGTGTATTATCGCAGGCGGTAATATACGATCCCGTTAGCGATGAATTATTCACCGCCAGCCGTGGTGGAGGTGCTTTTCTCAACGATCATCGCATTCGTGTGAGCAAACGAATTCAACTGGGTGAATCACTGATAGGCACAGGATTTCCTTTTCGTGATTTTACCCATATGGAAGCTTATCTTGCCATGTTCAAGGATCTTATTCCAAAAGCGGCTGGTATACGGCGTCCCGGCTCGGCTGCGCTCGATCTGGCTTATGTTGCGGCTGGTCGTTACGATGGCTTTTGGGAAGCGGGTCTTGCACCCTGGGACATTGCTGCCGGCTGTTTGCTCATTCTGGAGGCAGGTGGCATGGTCAGCGATCTGGAAGGGAACGGACAATATTTAAAAAGCGGGCAAGTCGTCGCAGGAAATCCTAAAATTTTTGCTCAGCTTTTGCAGATATTCAGACCACACTTGACCGAACAGTTGATTGCTGAAAATAGAGAAATCACTGAATCGGCTTAGTTACATACCATTTAGCTAGAACTAAGCAGCTCACTCTTATAATGATTATGCTGTTATCTCAATGGATTCCATCTAACTAACGATCACTACTGATGGAAAATCGTGCCTACGCTTTTACTGCGGGTTTATTTGTCATTTTGCTCAGCATTGCTTTGGCGATGGCAATAAAATGGTTTGGTAGTGAAAACATGACCTACCATACCTATTATCTGATTTCCAGAGGCGGATCTGTTTCTGGGCTCAACCCCGAAGCTTCAGTACGCTTTCGTGGCGTAAATATTGGCAAGGTCAGTGAAATTTATTTCGATCCCCGGAATATGCACAATATTATTGTACGTATTTCTGTAATTAATGGAGTTAAGCTACCTGAGAGTGTCTATGCACAACTTGCCAGTCAGGGAATAACGGGGCTGGCCTATATTGAGCTGGATGACGATAATAGTGACGAGGCGGGTAGTCTTGCACCAGAAGCACACATTCTGCTGCGATCCTCGCTGATCAAAACGCTGTCGGATTCAGCGCAGGAGATGCTGAAAAATCTGAACGAAGCAGTTGGCCGCGTAAATAGTTTATTGAGTGAACAGAACCAGGCCAGTATTGAAGTTATATTAAGCAATTTGGTGCAAACCCTGAAAAGCTACCACAATCTGGCGAATCAGCTGACGGATGGCGCACAAGGACTGCCGCAGTTAAGCAATGAAATGACAGCTACATTCAAGCAAACCCGACATGTGCTCGGTGAAGTTGGTCAGACGCTGGAAAAACTTAACCAGCAAAGCGGTGCGCTGGATAATATTTCTCAAAGCTCGCTGGAATTGACTGATACTTTGACCAGTTTGCAGGAAGCGGGCAGTCGTGTTGCCCAAAGTGCTCGCATACTCGATCAGCTGTTGGATTCACTTGCGACACAACCGCAAAGCCTGCTGTTTGGCAAATCTCCGTCTATGCCTGGCCCAGGTGAGGCTGGGTTTACACCACCACGGAAACAAGCAGAATAATGTTCAAATATCTCTTTTTGTTGCTGCTGGCCGGTTGTACCATTATTCCCAGAGCGCCCACTCCGATTTCTATTTTTGATTTTGGTCCACTTGCCCAGTCTGAATACCTGCGACCTGTTTCCTCTCCGATCCAGATACAGTTTTCCGGGGTAACTGCACCAGCGTGGCTGGATACGCAGGCAATGCGTTATCGTCTTGTTTATCATCATCCGGCACAAACTCATGTTTATGCAAATAATCGCTGGGCTGCTCCTCCGGCGAGTTTATTGACAGAACGTATCAAACAACATATTGCCTCATGGCAAAATTCACCTGATCGAAGATATGGGCACGCCAGACCAGCAACCTATATATTGAAAATTGAGCTCGAAGATTTTATACAGGTATTTGATGCAGTAAATCGCAGCCACGTGAACGTCAGTCTGCGAGCCAGTCTTTTTGAACGCGACACGCGTCTAATTGCGGCGCAGCAGCGCTTTTCAGAGGCGCAATCAACACCAAGTGCAGATGCCAGCGGCGCTGCTAAGGCTTTTATTGCTATCAGTGATCAACTGGCAGCTGAATTGATCCAGTGGTCGGTTAAAGCGACGGGGCACTCCCCCGCATTACCAGAATGATGTGCTATTCGATATTCTCACAAGAACCTCAACTTTATATTGCGTATGTATAGATTCTGTCTGATTGCGCTGATACTCTTAACATTATTTTCCTGCGGCCATAAAGCACCACTTTATCTGCCCGCGCAAGAAACTGCCAAACAGGGAAAACAGATACCATGAGTGAGCGACCAGTATTTCATTATCATGAGGATAGGTTTTTTGCCGAATCTGTTTCTCTGACTGCCATAGCGGAACAATTCGGCACGCCATGCTATGTTTATTCGCGTGCTGCCATCACTGCGGCTTATCAGGAATTTGAACAGGCGTTTGCCGATCGCGCACATCTTATTTGTTATGCAGTCAAGGCTAATTCAAATCTGGCGATTCTGAATCTGCTTGCCTGCCTTGGTTGTGGTTTTGATATCGTCTCCGGGGGGGAATTACACCGGGTTCTGAAGGCAGGTGGTGATCCTCAGAAAATCGTATTTTCCGGTGTCGGCAAAACCCGGGAGGAAATGCGAATTGCCCTGAATGCCCATGTTCTCTGTTTCAATGTCGAATCAGAAATGGAGCTGTTTGCGCTCAATGACGTTGCCGGAGAAATGGGTAAAATCGCACCGGTCAGTGTTCGTATCAACCCGGATGTTGACGCCAATACCCATCCTTATATCTCAACCGGCCTGAAAGAAAACAAATTTGGCATCCCGGCGGCGGATGCAGAACGTATCTATCAGCTGACAAAGAACTTGCCAAACGTACACCCTGTGGGGTTAGATTGCCATATCGGTTCGCAGCTGACCGAACTTTCTCCCTTTATCGAGGCAACCCGGAAAATACGGGATCTTCAGGTGCGCCTGCAATCACTCGATATAGCCATTGAACATATTGATCTCGGTGGGGGGCTAGGCATACGCTATGACGCGGAATCTCCTCCCTCCAGGCAGGATTATGTCGAGGCACTCTGCTCGGAAATGGCCAGCACTTCTGCTCGCCTCATTATTGAGCCTGGGCGATCCGTGGTCGGTGACGCAGGTATACTGCTCACCCGTGTGCAATATCTGAAGCATCTGCCGCACCGTAATTTTGCCATTGTTGACGCCGCCATGAATGACCTGCTCAGACCAGCCTTGTATCAGGCTTATCATGCCATCCAGCCGGTAGTGAAACGTAAAGGGGATACGCTTAGTTACCAGGTTGTTGGACCGGTATGTGAAACGGGTGATTTTCTGGGAAATGAACGGGAATTGGTGTTAGCTCCCAATGAGTTACTGGCCGTCATGTCGAGCGGCGCTTATGGCATGAGCATGAGCTCTAATTATAATTCACGTCCACGCGCAGCTGAAGTGCTGGTAGATGGTGACTCGGTCAGCCTGATTCGTGCACGGGAATCCATTGATGAATTATATGCTTTGGAAAATATCATTGCCTGAAGCACGTTAGCCTTTTCAATTTCATGCCAACCTCAGCCACACAGGATGATTTTCAATATCAGGACCAGATTCTGCAGGGAGTCTCGCGTACTTTTGCACTGACAATTCCACAGCTGCCATCCGTACTACGGCAGGTTATCGGCAACGCCTATCTACTGTGCCGCATTATCGATACTATCGAAGATGACAACGCACTGAACGCAGAGCAGACGCGTCACATGGCACACATGTTTGGCAACGTTATCAGTGGGCAGATATCAGCAATACAGTTCTCTGAAATGTTGTTACCGTTGCTCTCCAATCAAACAATTCCGGCTGAACGGGATCTGATCATGCATACCGATGCAGTGATTCGTATTACTCATAGCTTCAATCCTACTCAGCGCAAAGCATTGGAACGCTGTGTCAGCATCATGGGTGAGGGCATGATTTCCTATCAGGAAAGCGCATCACTTGCCGGACTGCCCACTCTCGAAGATATGGATCGTTATTGCTATCATGTTGCAGGCGTGGTTGGTGAAATGTTGACGGAACTTTTTTGCGATTACTCGACAGCAATCAACCAGAACCGAGCGATGTTGATGAAGCTCTCGGTATCTTTCGGTCAGGGATTGCAGATGACGAATATCCTGAAAGATATTTGGGAAGATCAGAAGCGTGGTGCCTGCTGGTTACCTCAGGATATTTTTCGGGTACACGGTTTCGATTTAAAAAACCTTAAACCAGGTCACGTCGAACCTGGTTTTCGAGCGGGACTACGTAAATTGATTGGTATCGCACGTGGGCATTTAAATGATGCCCTGACCTACACCTGCCTATTGCCTGCAAATGAGGCTGGTATTCGCCGCTTCTGCCTGTGGGCAATCGGGATGGCAGTATTGACACTGAATAAACTCAATGCCAATCTTAATTTCACGGCCGGCTCGCAAGTCAAGATATCGCGCAGAAGTGTCCACACAACCGTCATTCTCACGAGTTTACTTGCTGGTCAAAACTGGGCACTGCATCGTATCTTCATGCTAGCTGCTCGAAAACTCCCTGATATTGCCGTCTGATCAATTATGATTTATCAGCTCTGCCTGATTATCAAAATAACATTTGGATCGTATCTGGCGGTACTGCGGCGTTGTTTATCGTCGTCATAGCTCGGCGATGACTCCTTTTGCCTTACATCCCGCTAGACGTGTCCAATTGACACACTTATTTCTTCACTTTTCTTTAGTCGGTTAATTGGGTTTTATACATTGCTTTCGATGACTGAAACGATATGAATCATTACCCACTTTGTGAATCGCGACGAATCATACCGGGGTGTGTAAATGGTAATTACCGTTTATCAGCAATCAGGCAGACCACCTCGGCGACAATACCTTCACCTCTACCGATAAAACCGAGTTTCTCAGCAGTTTTTGCCTTAATGCTAATGGCGTCGGCAGGCAGATCGAGGTCCTGCGCTATATGCGCGATCATTTGTGGAATATGTGGCGCCATTTTCGGCGCTTGAGCGATGATGGTGGCATCGATATTGATGACGTGATAGTGCTTCTGTACAAGCAATTGCATTACTTCCCGCAGTAATTTTCGGCTGTCGATTCCCTTGAAGTGATCATCGGTATCAGAAAAATGACTGCCAATATCCCCAAGTGCTGCCGCGCCGAGCAGCGCATCGCAGAGGGCATGTAGCAGTACATCTGCATCGGAATGCCCTTGCAATCCTTTTTCAAAGGGAATGGCAACGCCACCAATAATCAATGCGCGTCCGTTTACCAGGGGATGAACATCGAATCCCTGGCCTATTCTGATAGAATTCATGTTTTATTTTCCTTTAAAATCAAAGCGGCCAACGCCATATCCTGAGGGTAGGTGACTTTAAAATTGTAGGCATCACCCATCACAAGTTTGGGAGTGCGTCCAGTTGCTTCGATTGCGCTTGCGTCATCGGTTATGTTGTTGGGTGCATTTTGCAATGCTTCGAGTAATAGCGCAGCGCGAAACATCTGTGGTGTTTGTGCCTGCCATAACGCATCGCGGGGTTCGGTACAGGCTATGCGGTTATCACTATTGGCGCGTTTAAGCGTATCCGCCAGCGGAATGGCCAGTATTCCGCCAACGTCATCTTCGGTAAGCTGATCCAGTAACCGCTCAACCAGCGCAATACTCAATCCTGGGCGAGCGGCATCGTGCACCAACACCCAATCCTGATCCTGAATACTGCCAGAGGCTTGTAATGCCCGCAGACCGTTAGTCACACTCCCGGCACGCGTGGCGCCACCACAGCGCAAGACCATCAATTTGTCTTCAAACTTGGACCAGTCGTAGTATTCCCAATCAGTATCGTCCGGCGACAGCACGACGCCTATCCTGGTAATGCGCTCTGTATAAAAAAGCGCATGCATTGCATGATAAATCATTGGTTTTCCAGCCAGAGACAAATACTGCTTGGGTACGGCTTCACCAATGCGGGAGCCTGTGCCGGCAGCAGGGATCAACGCGATGAAATCAGCCATCTGCAGACCATATGTAACATTGAGTTATTAAAATCGACCATCGTGTATATTTATCCATAAACCGGTAATTATATCTGACGAAGCTTGTA
>Ga0154020_10004435_pt1 | contig 16729 bp, 15 predicted proteins | sample Klosneuvirus_201_FD_109709 | JGI IMG/M metagenome (GOLD analysis project Ga0154020, IMG submission 109709) | Active sludge microbial communities from wastewater, Klosterneuburg, Austria - Klosneuvirus_20160825_MG | ecosystem: Engineered > WWTP > Aerobic digester > Activated sludge | place...
CCGAGCCCTCCCGGGCCGCGCCTGAGCCCTCCCGGCCCGCGCCCGAGCCCTCCCGGCCCGCGCCTGCGCCGGTGGCCGCCTCGGTACGAGGCGAGCCCGCGCAAGCGCAGCGCCCGGAGCTCCGCGGTGAGGTGAGCCGCTCTGGGCCCGCGGTACGGCCCGAAGCTGGGAAGAAGATGGCGATGCCCGAGGCCCGCCGGAGCCCAGCTACGCCCGTGCCGACCCCGGCGCCGGACCCCGTGCGGATCGTCAAAGGGCGACCCGAGGCGCGTCCGGTCGCGCCCGTGGAGTCCGACCTGTTCGCCGCGCCCCGCGCGCCGGGCGGCGATCTGTTCGGTGACGAGCCCAAGACCGAATCGGGTCCGGTGACGCGGCCCAAAGACGACCTCTTCGCGGCCCCGCCGGCCAGCGAGCTGTTCGAAGAGGACACCCCCAAACGCGGCACGCCAGCCCCGAGCAGGGCCGACCTCTTCGCCGCCGCCGACGATCGGCCCGGGGATTTGTTCGCGGCGGACTACGCGGCGAGCGTGCCCCGCGGGGGGCCGAGCCTCTTTGACGAGGCCAAGAACGACGACCTCTTTGGCGAGACGGTGGTGCGGGCCAAAGGCTCGCAGGCGCCGCTCTCGCCCCTGCCGATCAGCACGCGGGCCAAGCCCCCGGAGGACATCCTCCCCCCGATCGACGTGCCCCTCGATGAGCTGGCGCCGGAGCCTGCGCTCGACATGCTCGAGCCCATCGAGGACCCGATCAACCTCGACGACGTCGGCGATCAGACTGTGGCGGCCATCCAAAACCCGCTGCTCGAGGAGAAGCCGACCGGACGGACGGCCGAGCTGCCGGTCTGGGGACCCGGCGAGAAGAACGACGACAGCCTCCCGACCTACGGCCAGGCCCCCTTTGAGGAGCGGACCCCCGTTGAAGGCGCCAGCGGTGGTACCCCTGAGGCGCTCCTGGCCGAATCTAGGGATCTACCTGAGGCGCCGGAGGCCATCGACGACAGCGGCTCGTCCCTGCCCCAGATCGCCTCCGATGTTCCGGTGCCCTTCCAGGCCTTCCTCGAGACCCTCTCGGTGTTGCGGGGCCGGATCAGCGACGCCGGCATCCCCGACCAGGCTCGGGTGCTCGACGCCATCGACCTCCTCCGCAAGCACCCTAGCGTCCGGGCGGCCCTGACCGAATAGGCCCGCGATAAACACCTTGCGCCCCCGGCCCCTCCTCACATAAGGACGCAGGCTCGGTTTTCGGGCGAGCTCGGTACATCCGGCTCCATAGACACGCCCGAAGGAAGGACGTTCATGTCTCGTTACGTTGGCCCGCGTATTCGCGTGGTCCGCCGCCTCGGCGGTTCTGATATCCCTGGTCTCGTCGTCCCGCGCGAGCTGCGCAGGCCTTATCCTCCGGGACAGCATGGTCCGACCCAGCGCATCAAGCTGTCGGACTACGCCATCCGTCTCCGCGAGAAGCAGAAGCTCCGGTACCACTACGGCATCGGCGAGCGGCAGTTCCGCCACTACATGCACCGGGCCAAGCGGGCCAAGGGCAACACCGGCGAGAACCTCCTGGTCATGCTGGAGAGTCGGCTCGACAACGCGGTGTACCGCCTGGGCTTCGTGCGCACGATGCGCGCCGCGCGCCAGATGGTTCGCCACGGCCACATCAACGTGGACGGCGAGCGGGTGACGGTGCCGAGCTACCAGCTCACGCAGGGTCAGACGATCCAGGTGCGGGAGTCGAGCAAGCACAAGGCGCGCGTCCTCGAGGGCCTCACGGGCGCCGGCCAGTCCGCGCTTCCCTCGTACCTCGATCGCGTCGACGCGGAGCTCAAGGGCGTGGTCAAGACCAAGCCGGAGTTCGGCGACTGCCCGCTCGAGATCAACGAAGCGCTCGTCGTCGAGCTCTACGCGCTCTCGATGTAGTCGCTCCCCTCCCTCCTCAGCCCTACCGCTTCTTCGATTTCTTCTTTGCCCCCCCCGGCTTCTTGGCCGGGGCGGGCGTAGCCTTCTTTGTAGGCGGCTTCTTGGCGGGCGGAGCCTTCTTCGCGGGCGCAGCCTTCTTGCCGGAAGCCTTCGGCGTCTTCGGCTGCTTGGCAGGCTCCGCCTGGCCGAGAGGAGCCCCGACTTTCCGCCGCGATGGAGGCGGCGGCGGGCCCGGATCGAGCGGCGGGCGACCGTCGTCGACCGAGCCGCGCAGGCGGGTCCAATCGAGCCGCCGCAAGGCGTCGAGGTTCAGCGGCCCATGTTGCCCCAGCGCCTTCCACACGGGGAGGAAGATGGTGGCGGGCCCATTGGCCTCCACGACCGCCCGCGCCCGAACGATCGCTACTTCGGGCTCGAGCCCGGCCTCGCCGAAGACCAGAGCGAAGTCGACCTCGCTCAGCCGCGCTAGAAGATCATCGTAAAACGGAAGGCCACCGTCCCCGAGGCCCAGGATGCGGTTCACGCTGACCAACGGATCAGCGGTCAACGCACCTCGAAAACCGAGTCCAGTGCTCGCTTTGGGCGGCCGCTGCCGGCGGATCAAGCGCCGGAGCGCGATCCCCGCTGCCCTGTCGGCCTGTTCGGGTGGGAGCCCTACATCACGAAAGATCTGTCCGAGGTACTTCGGCTCGAGCACGCGCGAATCATGCCCAAGAAACGGCTGGGGATCATCTTTCCAGCCACCGCCCTTCGTTTGGGCAAGGGCGGCGATCGAGGATATGCTTCGGCGCGCTCGTGAGCCGACCGGGCCTGATAGTGCCGCCGCCGTGCCGGACGATTCCTCCAAGGCGTCTCGGACCGTACCGGCTGACCGCCGCCATCGCGACCGGACGTCGGACCGAGGTCTACCTTGGTGCGCGCGAGGACGACCGGCGCCCGTGTCTGGTGCGCGAGCTATCGGCCGCCTTCGACGCCAAGGCGTTCCAGCGTGAGGTGAATCGGGCGATCGCCTTCCAAGGCGGGCCAGGCCCGCTCCGCGTCGAGGAACACCAGAAGATCACGGCATTGATCGGCCCGCCCATCGTCGGTGAGTCGCTGGCTACGGTGCTCGACGCCGTGCTCAGCGGCGTCGCTCCACTGCCGTCGCTCGACCTCGCGCTGGCGGTCACGATGGGCGTGGCGGCGCGGCTCGGCAAAGGTGGGCCCCGCCATATCCACGGCGACTTGGCGCCCCACCACATCATCATTGGCTACGACGGATCGATCAGCTTGATCGATCCGGCCGGTCCAGAGGACGCCCTCGAGCGAGGGAAGGCGCCGGGGAGGGAGAGCTACCGATCCCCGGAGCACGTGCGCGCCGAGGGGCTCTCCCCCGCTTCGGACGTGTTTGTGCTGGGCATCCTGCTCTTCGAGCTGACGACCGGGACCCGGCTCTACAGCGGCGCCAAGCCCCAGGACATCGACGCCCTGATCGTGGAGGGCGGCTATCCGCGGCCGAGGAGCGTCATCGGCGACCACTACCCCATCGAGCTGCAGGTGCTGCTCCGCAAGCTCCTCCGGCCGCAGCCAGAGGCCCGCTACTTCGACGGCGAGGCCGCGCTCGAAGGGCTGCGCCTGGCGGGATCGGGTCAGAGCGCCGAACGCACGCAGAAGCTCGGCGAGTGGCTGCGGGCGCAGTTCAGGGACCGGTACAGCGCCTGGGCTCGGGTGCTGCGCGAGCACGGGATCGAGCTACCAGAGGCCGACATCGACGTGGACGCCGAGCCCACGGAGGCGCCCGCGCTCGACCCCTTCCCGAGCTTCAAGCCGCCGTCGGCCCCGCCGCTGGGCCCACCCAAGGGCGCGCTCCCCTCCCCTTCGGGTCCGCCGCCCAGCGCGCTCCGGGGCGTGGGCCCGGCCACCGCCACGATCCGCGAGGCGCAGCGGGTCACCAGCCAAATGCCGCGGATCGAGGCCGAAGAGGAGGACCCCGACGAGTCGACGCGTCCGGTGCTCTCAGCGCCGCCCACGCCCGGTGATCGCGCCCAGACCAGCCCCGATCGCGCCGCCCCGCAGCGCTTCGCCACCCGCGTGGACTCGCGGCCGCCGGTCATCGACGAGGCCAAAGTCGTAGAGCCGCGCGGGCCGACCAAGGTCGATTCTCGGCCGCCGATCACCGCGGTGATGGTGAAGCGCCCCCACGAGAAGGAAGAGATCACCTGGATCGACGACGTGGTCCGGCCCAGCGCGGGTGAGAACGCCTTCTCACGAGCCTCCACCGCGCTCGACACCCCGCTGCCCGCCCCGCTCTTTGGCTCATCGCCGTTCGCGCCGGCCGACGTGGCGCAGCAGCCCCCGGCGCTCGCGCCCGGGTTCGCTCCGTCGTCGCGGATGGCCCCTGACACGGTCGAGGCAGCCCTGGAAGGCAATGACGCCCTGTCGCTGCCCTCGCTCGACGTGCTGGAAGAGCTGCGGATGGCGGCGCGCACCGCGCTCGAGATGCCGCCGGGGAACCTCGATCCCTTCGCGGACAAGATCGCCCCCGACGCCCGCAGCTTTGAGCCAAAGATGGATCGGGCGCTGGTCTCGATGCGCATCGAGGAGAAGGCCAAAAAGCTCTCGGCCGATCTGCTCGATGGGCTCAAAGCTGCCGAGAGCGAGGAAGGGCCCGCGCTCCTCGACGACGGCGCCTTTGAGCTGGTGGCGGGAGCAGAGGCCGGCTCCGAGGCCCTGACGCCGGCCCCGATCCTCGGCGAGGCCCCGCGGCTCCCCTTCGACATCGCCAGCGATCTCATCGCCGACACCGCCCCGCCTGGCGCGACCGTCCCCCGCGGCGCTGGGGCGCGCACCCCGCCCCCGAGCACCGGGGAGTCGGCGCAGATCCCAGGACCCCGCAAGGTCAAGGCGCGGACCGAGTCGGTGATGGGCTCGGAGTCCGCCACCCTCACCGACGCCGATCCGCCCTTTCCGCGGCCGGCTGCGCGCGTCCCGCTGGCATCGCCCCCCACCGCACCCCGGCCCTCGGAGCCGAAGACCGAGGCCAAGCCCAAGCACAAGGCGAGCCCCTCCAGCCCCGCAGAGCCCGCCGGCGTGATCCCCTCTGCGGACTTCTCTGACGACGGCAAGGGCAGCAAGGAGATTCGAAGAGAGGCGACGGTTATCGTGCGTCAGCGCGTGATCCCTCGCGACTCGGTCAAGCACGAGGTCGATCTCCTCCTGCCGGTCGGCCCCAAGTCGCTTGGCCTCGAGGAAAGCGACAGCGGTCCAACCATGATCCCCCACCCGCCCGAGCCGGAGGACACTGACTCCGAGGTGGAGTTGGTGGTTCCCGTCCCGGAAGAGGAAGGGAAGAAGAGGCCATCCAAGGGGAGCAAGACCTGGGTGGCTTTGGTCATCATCGCGGCGGTGCTGGCGGCCCTGGCCGGCTTGATGTGGATGTTCGGGCCAGGAGGGGGCGCGGCGATGATCGTGGTGCCAACCAGGCAAGTCGACGAGCCCCCCCCGATCGCCGCCATCCCGGCGCCCTCCCCCAGCGAGACCGCCGCAGCGACCAGCACCAGCTCGGCCCTCGGCGCGGGCGGAGCGACGCCCGAAGCCGCGAGCGCCACCACGGCCGCCAGCCCTGAGCCCGAGCCCGAGGTCATCGAGCCGGAGCCGGAGACACCCGAGGCCGCGGTAGCGCCCGCGGTCTCCGAGGCACCCGAGGCCGCCGCAGCGCCCGCGGTCTCCGAGGCACCCGAGCCGGAGCCGAGCCCTTCGCCGAGCCCCAAGGACACGCGCCCAAACCCCAGAGCGAAGAAGCCCGTGACCGTGCCAGCGGCCAAGCCAACCACCGAGATCAAGGTCAGCGCCTTCCCCGTGACCGCCAAGATCAGCATCGGCGACGTGGAGATCGAGAACGGCGGCCGGGTGGTCCTGCACGGCGAGCCGGTCACGGTCCGGGTGAGTGCAGACGGCTATGTGGAGCAGCGCGTAGTGCTCAAGCCGGGCTCCAAAAAAGAGATCGCCATCGTGCTCCGCCCCAAAAAGTAGAGACGATGTGGAGCATCAGCGCATGTGGATCCACCAGAATGACAAGCTCGAATCGAAGCTCCCCCCCGCGCGTCTTCGCGCGTAGTGGCTGGCGCGCGTAGCGCGACTGGTGCCACTCGGACAGGGTGCCCACGCAGCCAACAAGCACAGCGAAACAGTTGCCCTAAAGGACGAAGTGAACGGCAGTCACTGCGGCGGCCGCGGCCGGTAACAGAGCATCGCCGAGACATTGATGGTCTCGTCGCGGGCACCGCTGGCAACCCGAGTCGCCCCCGCTTTGGGGCTGAAGCTCAGGAAGTACTGGAGGTAGCCGACCAAGAAGCGGCCTTCGAAGCCGGAGCCCAGGTCGACGTGCAGCGCGGCGGCCAGATCGAGGCCGTGGATCGTGGGCCCCGGGAAGAACGCGCCGCTGGTGAGGTTCCCCCCAGTCGCCACCGTGAGCAGATACGCCGCGCTCCCAGCGACCGAGATCCGCCCCTTTACTGGCACGCGGATGCCGGCGCCGGCGCTGCCTGAGCTGACCACCACGCTCGGCACCTCAGGTCCGCTCGGACCGGCCCCGACGCTGGTGGCTACCTGGTGAAAGCCGATGGCGGGAGCGATCACGATCTGCCGGTCCGAGGCGGTGACCTGGATCTCCCAGCCTGCCGTCAGCGATAGGTCAAAGAACGAGAGCGACACATGCGAGCCGCCCTCCACGGGGGCGGCGTCGAGCCCGAGGCTCTGCCGAAGATCCGCGGACAAGGTCAGCGGGCCGAGCACCCCGCTGAAAGGGCGGAGGCGCGCTCCCAGGCGGGGGATGGGCACCAGATCGAAGCGGAGCTCGCGGGTGTTGGGCGTCAGGGGGTCGAGATAGCGAAAGGTGTGGCTCACCAGATCGACCCCGGCGGAGATCTCGAAGACCGGCGGGGGTTGGTGCACCGCCGGTGGAGCTGGCGGAGGCTCGGAGTCACGCCCCCAGGAAGCGTCGTCGTCCGGCGAGCTTGGCTCGGCGCTGGTGCTGCTGCTGGTGAAGGTCGGCGCGGGGCTGGGCGCGGGGGCGCCCCGGGGGATCGGCGGCGGCAGGGAGCCCGTCCCCTCGACCAGGTGATCGACCAACCAGCGGCGCGCCTGGACCTCGGCCCGCCGGGTCAGCTGGCAACCGTGGGAGGGGCCGATCACCCGCAGCGCCTCTTGGCCCTCGCCGTAAAAGAGGTGCCAGCGCATCCCTCGATCCGAGCCGTCGACCACGAGGAGCGCCGCGTGCTTGTGCATCGCCCGCTCGAGCCGGGCCCACTGGCGGAGCGCTTCGAAGTCCGCAGTTTGGGGAGGGAGCATGGCCGGGATCAGGGGAGCGACCAGGGCGCGACCCTTGAGCAGCTCGGCTGCGGTCTCGACGCAAGGGCGCCCGGGCGTGTGCACGAGCATCTCGGGCTCGGCGGGCAGCGCGAGCAAGAGGAGGGGGAGCAGCACGTCGCGGGCATCATACCGATAGGCCGCGCGGGCGAAACCGCAAAACGCGACCCGAGGGCCTCAAAAGCACCGCTTGCCGAAGGGGGCCGAACTTGGGATCGGCAGCTCATGGAAGGCCTGGCCCGGTACCGCGAGCAGCACAAGCGAAGGCTCTCCCATATGCCGTGGCTCTACTTCAGCCTGAAGCCCGAGCACCGCGCTTGGGCCGAGGTCTGGCAAGCGGAGGTTCAAGCCACGTTGACCGAGCTGGAGACGGTCGAGATCGGACGCGGCTGCTTCGTCGCCCCCGAGGCCCGCATCTTCGCCGAACCGTATCGAACGGTGGTGATCGGGGACGGATCTGCGATCGCCGCCGACGCCTTCATCCACGGCCCCGTCGTCCTCGGTCAGCGCGTCAGCATCAACCCCCGCGCGACCCTCGACGGCGGGCGGGCCGGCATCACGATCGGCGATGATACCCGCATCGCCCAGGGCGCGCTGATCTTCGCCTTCGACCACGGCCTCAGCCCAGAAAGCCCCATTAACAGCCAGCCCGTGAGATCGCGGGGGATCCGCATCGGCAAGGACGTGTGGATCGGCGCCGGCGCGGGGATCACCGACGGCGTCACCATCGACGATCACGCCGTCATAGCCCTGGGAGCGGTGGTTACCCGCGACGTGCCGGCTTACGCGATCGTGGGCGGGGTGCCGGCGACCATCATCGGTGACCGCCGAAGCAAGTAGTGGTGCCACTGGGACAGAAGGCCCACGCCGAGAGCAAGTACAGGCAACAGATGCCCTACAGGCCGAAGTGAACGGCATTGGGACCAAGGGGCCGCTTAGAGCCGGTGCATGGGGTGCTCGGTGTCTTCGAGCCCGGGCACCGGCGTCGGACGGCCCCACAGGTAGCCTTGGCCGGCGTTGATGCCGCAGTCGCGGACGACGTCGAGATCGTCCTCCGTCTCGATCCCCTCGGCAATGACCTCCACCTCGAGGCTGTGAAGCACCCGCAGGAGGCGCTCGAGCGATCGCCGCAGGAGGGGATCATGCTTCACCCCGGTCACGCAGCGGCGGTCGATCTTCACCACGTCGGGCTCGAGCAAGATGAGGTTCTCCAGGCAGGTTCGCCCAAAGCCCACGTCATCGATGGCGATCTTCACCCCACTTTGGCGCAGCCCATTCACCCGCGACAAGAGGTAGCTCGGATCGCCGATGATCTGAGCCTCGGAGATCTCCAGACAGTAGGACGAGCGCTCCCGGCCGGGAGGGAAGGCCCGCAAGAGGTCCTCCGAGGGGACGGCCAACAAGGTCGAGGGGAAGAGGTTCACGTTGGCTTGGATGTGCCGGGGGAGCACCGCGGAGGCGGCGAGGCTGGTCTTGAAGCAGCGGTGATCGACCAGGGTCAGGATGTTCGCCTCTTGGGAGATGCGGAAGAAGTCGACCGGCATCTCGAAGACGTCAACCGTCGATCGGGCCAAGAGCTCAAAGGCGATCGGCGTTGGTCGCTCAAGCGACATGATCGGCTGCATCACCGTCCGAAAGCCGCGCCCCCGCTTCACCTCGGCGACGATGCGGCTGATCGGGGGCGCGCCCGCGCGTGGCTCGGCGCCCGCAGCCAAGCTGACCCGGTTCTTGCCGCTCTTCTTGGCGTCGACCATGGAGAGGTGGCTCTCGGAGAGCACCTCGTCGATCGAAGGCGTGTGCTCGGAGACCGTGGAGACCGCCAGGCTGGCCGTCACCCGGATCGGCCCCGCGGCGTGGGTGATGCGGGTCTCGGCGACCGCGAGGCGCACCGCCTCGGCGGCGCGCAGGGCCGCCTGATCGTCAGTCTCGGGGAGGATCATCATGAACTCGTCGCCGCCGATGCGACCGATCGGGACGCCGTCCCCGACGGCGCGGTGCAGCACCTGACCGATCTCGCGGAGCACGACATCTCCGGCCGCGTGCCCCATGGAGTCGTTGATGCGCCGGAAATCGTCGATGTCGACCAGCAGCACCAGGATGTTCTTCGCTCCGACGCGGTGGAGCTGCTCAGAGAGCACGCCCTGTAGGCCCTTGCGGTTGAGCAAGTTTGTGAGCGGGTCCGTAAGGTACAGTCGGTCGAGCCGCGCCTCGGCGGCGACCAGGGCCCCTTCGAGCGCCGAGATCCTTGTCTCGAATGCGTTGACCGAAGTGTCTTCCGCCGCGATCGGCGAGATGAACCCACCAGCGGGCGCGATCGCTTCGCTCAAGGCGTGTCGATCGGGGCGCTGGCGTAATCCATGACTCAAGCCGCGCAGCGTAGCAGTGCGGTTACGCACAGCGCAAAAGCGGCGGACTCCGAATGGGGCTCACCCTTTCAGGTTGTCGCTGCTACTCTGGAGCCATGCCCGGCACCGAGACGATCACCGCGCGCATACGGCAGCGCCGGCACACGCGCCTCTCCATGTGGGGACTGTGGTTCCTGGTAGCGATACCTACGCTGCTCATCCTGACGTGTGGAATCCTGATCCTCGTCTATCAGCAGTCGGTCTTCGAGGTCGTGATGGGCCTGTCTTTGGTGATCTTCTGCGGCGCCCTAGGGGCCGGCGTGACGCTGGTGGTCATCGGGATCCGCCTGGATCGCAAGCTCTCGGCATTGCAGATGGACTTCGTCTCCAAGATCTCCCACGAGCTCAAGACCCCGCTCACCTCCATCCGCATGTTCGTCGAGACGCTGCGCCTCGGCCGGGTGAAGGATCCGGCCAAGGCCGACGAGTGTCTCGAGGTCATCGCCAAGGAGACCGATCGCCTATCGGTGTTGATCTCTCGCCTGCTCTCCTGGGGTGCGATGGAAGCAGGTGCCTACAAGATTGCCCTGGTCGAGGTGGAGCCGGAGCGGTTCATCAAGGCCACCCTCGACGCCTTCTCCCCCCAGCTGCTCGCCGCCAAAGGCAGCCTGACCTCCTCGATCCCCCCGGAACTACCCCGGGTGCAGGGGGACGTCGCCGCCCTCACCGACGCCTTGATGAACCTGCTGACCAACGCCATCCGCTACGGCGGGGAGCAAAAGAAGATCGAGGTCTCGGCCAAGAAGCGCGGCGACAACGAAGTCGAGATCTCGGTCCGCGACTACGGCATCGGCATCGAGATTCAACATCAGCGCCGCATCTTCGATCGCTTCTACCGAGCGGATGAACGCTACTCTCGCGCGGTGGGCGGCACCGGCCTCGGCTTGGCGATCGCGCAGCACATCGTGGTGGCCCACCGCGGACGGATCGAGGTGAAGAGCCGCCCCGGGGAAGGCAGCACCTTCACGATCGTGCTACCCGTGGCCGAGCCAACGGCGCGGGCTGAAGAGCCCGCTTCAGTGATGAAGGACGAGGTTATCAGGTCATGACTGCCGGGCGGATCTTGGTCGTGGAAGACGACCCCTCGATCGTTCAGGGGCTCACGCTGAATCTCACGATGGAAGGCTACGAGGTAGCGGTGGCTCAAGATGGCGTCGAGGCCGTCGAGCGCTTCGCGAGCGACCGCTTCGACCTGGTGATCCTGGATCTGATGCTCCCGCGCATGAACGGCCTCGAGGTCATCGAGGCGATCCGGCGGCGCGACGCGGAGCTCCCCGTGCTGTTCTTGTCGGCGCGCGATGCGCAGGCGGACAAGGTAAAGGCGCTCGAGCTCGGCGGCGATGACTACATCACCAAGCCCTTCGGCCTGCCGGAGCTCCTGGCCCGCATCCAGGTGGCGCTACGGCGCACCAAGAAGGTGGGTGACACGATCCAATTTGGGGAGGTGACCATCGATCTCGGCGCGCGTCGCGTGGAGCGGACCGGGCAGACGGTCGAGCTCACCTCTAGAGAGTATGACCTCCTGATCTTCCTCCTCCGCAGCAAGGGTCGGGCCCTCACCCGTGCCCAGATCCTGGGCGGCGTGTGGGGCGACAGCTACGACGGGACCGAGCGCACCGTGGACAACTTCGTGGCGCGGCTGCGCACGAAGCTGGAAAAAGACCCCGAGCATCCCCTGCACATCGAGACCGTCCGCGGGGTCGGATACCGCTTTGAACAGGGTCAAAGACCGTGACGGAACCATGACATTGCTTCGCTAACTTTCCTTCGTGGACTGGTCCATTAGAACTCGCTCTCACCCCGAAGACAGCTACGGGTTCGGCGCAGCCCCCTACGTTGCCTTCCACCTCGCGGCCGTCATCGGCGTGTTCCTCGTGCCCTTCGCCTGGAAGTGGGTGCTGCTCGCGCTGGCCTACTACTACCTGCGCATGTTCGGCATCACCGCCGGCTATCACCGCTACTTCGCCCATCGCGGCTACAAGACCGGGCGGGTGTTCCAGTTCCTGCTAGCCCTGCTCGGAACGTCGGCGATCCAAAAGGGCGTGCTGTGGTGGGCCGCCCATCATCGCCACCACCACAAGCACTCGGACGACCCTCAGGACGTGCACTCGCCGCGGCAGCGCGGCCTGTTCTACGCGCACACGGGGTGGATCCTCTCGAAGCGCTTCGACGAGACGCGCTACGATCGCATCAAGGACTTCGCGCGCTACCCCGAGCTGGTGTGGCTCAACGAGCACTGGCTGTTGGTCAACGCCATTCAGGGCGTAGGCATCTGGGCGATCTTCGGCTGGACCGCCCTGGTCTGGATCTTCTTGGTGAGCACCGTGGTGCTGTGGCACGGGACCTTCACCATCAATTCGCTGTGCCACCTCTTCGGACGGCAACGGTATCAGACCACCGATGACAGCAAGAACTCCTTCATCCTCGCCCTGATCACGATGGGCGAAGGCTGGCACAACAACCACCACTACTATCAGAGCACCGCGCGCAACGGCTTCTTCTGGTGGGAGCTCGACCTATCCTATCTGGTGCTCAAAGCGCTCTCGGTCTTCGGCGTCGTCTGGGATCTGCGGCAACCGCCGGCCTGGGTGCTGAAGAACGAGCCGGCGCCGGGCCGCGTGGATCGCGCCGACAAACCGGCCGAACGACCGCCCGAGCAGCTGGCCGCCTGATCGTCGATCGGCCCGATATTTCGGCTGCGCGGCCGGCCCGTGCCGGGTAGCTTCGGCCGGTGTCCTTCCTGCGTTCGACCATCGCCCGCGCCCGCCTCGGTTTCGGCGTCGCCCCGCTGAGCGAACGCTGGGGCGCCGACCGCGGTCAGCCGATCCATCGCCGCTACATCGAGCAGTTCCTCGGACGCCATCAGCTCGACGTGCGCGGCCGCTGCTTGGAGTTCAACGATCGGCGCTACACGGACCAGTTCTCGGGCGGGCGGGCGACCACAATCGACGTGATCCACATCGACGATCAGAACCCGGAGGCCACGATCGTCGCTGACCTCACCAAGCCAAACGATCTCGCCGACGGAGCCTTCGACACCATCATCTGCTCCCATGTGCTGCACATCGTGTTCGACCTGGGGGCGATCGTCCGCGAGATGCACCGGATCTTGGCTCCCGGCGGGACGCTGCTGGTCGCGGTGCCGGCGATCAGTATGGCCGGCCCGGAGTATCCGGAGCTGTGGCGCTTCACGCCCCTCGGGCTGCGGAGGACGCTAGAATTGGCCTTCCCGTCCGAGGCGGTGGAGGTGGTGGCCTTTGGGAGTTCCCTGACCGCGGCGGCCGAGATCCGAGGGGTGGTGGCCGAAGAGCTGCGGGAGGCGGAGCTGGATCAGCATGACCACCGGTTCGCGGTGGAGGTTTGCGCGAAGGTTCGGAGAGGGTAGCCTGAGCCAATGGCGCGCCTGCTCCTGGTCGACGACGACGCCATGCTCGCCGAGTCGCTGGCCATCGCGCTGAAGCAGGAGGGCCACGAGGTCACCCTCCTCGGAGACGGTAGGGCGGCCTTGGCCCACGTCCTCCGCGCCCCGCCGGAGCTGCTCATCTCCGACGTGAACATGCCGGGCCTCGATGGCTTCCAGCTCACCAAGAAGCTCCGAGACGCGGGCTTTCTCGCGCCGATCTTGATCCTCACCGCGCGCGATGGCGAGATCGACGAAGCGCTGGGCCTCGAGCTGGGCGCCGACGATTACGTCCAAAAGCCTGCCAGCGCGCGCGTCCTGCTGGCGCGGATTCATGCCTTGCTGCGGCGAGAGACGCTGCGCCTCGACGCCCGGGCCGCCACCAGCGCCATCCAGGCCGGCCTCCTCTGCGTCGATCCGGAGCGGCTCGAGGCCACCTACCAAGGACAGCCGCTCTCCCTCACGCTCACCGAGCTCCGGATCCTCGAGTGCCTGGCGCGCCGGCCGGGGGTGGTCCAAAGCCGGGGTCAGATCCTGGAGCAGATCCGCGGCGACGGGACCCACGTGGCCGACCGCCTGATCGACACCTATGTCCGGCGCCTCCGGAAAAAGCTGGCCGACCTCGGCGCCGACCCCGACCCCATCGAGACCATGATCGGCGCCGGCTACCGCTGGGCCCGGGGATGAATTTCTCGGTAGGCAGCCTCCGCTCGCTGCGCCTGCGGGCGGTGATCACCGTCGTCTTGGCGCTGTTTTTGCCGCTGTTTCTCTACACTCTGCTGCGGCGTTTCGACTGGGCGCCCGATGAGATCGCCCAGCTCACCTGGTGGTCGGCGCCGCTGGTGCTGCTGCTCGGGCTCTGGCTGGGGTGGCGCATCGTCTCCCCGGTCGAGGCGCTGACCCGTCAGGTCCTCGAGAAGCAGCACGAGGCCCTGCCCCGCCCTGACCTCGATCTGGGGCGCAGCGATGAGCTTGGCGATCTGGCCTCGGGGATGAACCACCTGCTCGGGCGGCTGCGCGAGCGGCGCGTCGAGGAGGAGCGGATGATGGGCGACCTGGTCCACACCATGAAGAGCCCGGTCGCGACCGTGGCGGCGGCGGCCGAGACCTTGAGCCGGCCGGACCTGGAGGAGACCACCCGCCTGCGCCTGGCCACCCTGCTCGGCCAAGCTGCCCGCTCGATGGACCAGACCTTGTCGGGGCTGCTCGAGATCGCGCGGGCCGAGGCCGGGATGCCCCAAGAGCCGCGGGAGCGCTTCGATCTCCAGGGGCTCGTCCGGGAGATCGCCCGGCAGGTCTCGCAAGATCCGCGGCACGCCGCCCTGCGGTTCGAGCTCGAGCCAAGCGCTGCGGCGCTCAGCGTCTCCGCGGTGCCGGCCCGCGTGGAGGCCGCGCTGCGCTCGCTCCTCGAGAACGCCTGTGACTTCGCGCGCCAGGTGGTCGAGCTCCGGGTCCGTCAGGAGGGGACCTTCGCAGTCCTCGAGGTGGTCGACGACGGGCCGGGGGTAGCGCCGGAAGACTCCGCTCAGATCTTCGATCGCTTCTACTCCACCAGGCGCCCGCGGGGCGGGACCGGCCTCGGCTTGGCCCTGGCCAAGGCCATCGCCGAAGGTCATGGCGGATCCCTGGTCTACGAGCGGAGCGCCGAGCGCACCCGCTTTCGGCTGGCCCTTCCGGCCTGATTCACCCGGCGTTCACCGCAGATTCGCCGAGGATTCAAGCCTCGCTCGCGCCCAGCTCAAGCCGGGGGTGTTGGATAGGGTCATGGATACATTCATCACCCTGCTCGATCTCGCCAACGGTCGCCCCTTCAAGGCCGAGGACGATGGGCGCGCGCGCCGGGCACAGCTCGTCGTCTTGTCCCTGCTCACCGCGGTCTTGGCTTCGGCGGTCTGGGGCCTCGCGGCCGGCAGCAAGGCCCCGCTCCTGGCGGTCGCCAACCTCTACAAGGTCCCCATGGTCGTCCTGCTCTCCGCCTTGTGCGCGGTGCCCGGCGGCCTCTTGGCCTGGAAGCTCTGCTCTTCCCCGCTGCGCCCAAGCGAGCTGCTCGTCAGCTTCGCCACCTCCATCATGAGCGGCACCTTGGTGATGGCGGTCTTGGCCCCGCTGATCGCCCTGTACTACCAGACCAGCGCCTGGATGGGGCCGATGCTCGGCCTGGCCTCGACCTTCACCGCGCTCACGGTGGCCACCGTGACCTTCCTGCGCGGCGTGCTGCGGCGCGCTCCCCCCAAGGTCTCGCGGGGCCAGGTGCTGTTTCCGGCGCTGGTCTTCGTCTTCCTCCAGATCGCTACGCTGGTGCAGTTCATCGCGGTGGCCTCGCCCATCCTGCCCGAGAACACGGTCTTCGACGGCGGCATCGATCAGATGGTGGGCCACTGACATGCTCGTCGCGATGCTCACCCTGGCGCTCCTCCCGGGGCAGATCGACGCGGCCCACAGCGAGGTCACGGTGGAGCCCGCGCAGCTCCGCGTGGAGAGTCGCTGGGTGCTGAGCACCGCGGGCGATCTTCCGCTCACCGTGCCGCTGGTCGAGCCGCTGGAGGCTGAGCTGAGCCCCGAGGGCGACGGGCTGAGCGCCATTCGCGACCGAGACGGCCGCTTGGTCGCGCTGCGGATCGGGAGAGAGGCTGGGCGCTATCAGCGGGCCCGCCTGCTCGTCGAGCCGCGGTTTCTCCTCAGCCGGCGAGCGGGAGTGCTGAGGGTGCCTACCCCGGTGAGCAACCTGGGGCATCGCGTCCACTTGGTCGCTCCTTGGCGCTTTCGCCCCGACGAGCAGGGTCCGCTCGCGCTCGGGCTCCGCAGCTTGGCGCCGGCGGGCTTTCCAGAGGGCCCGCTCGATGAGGCGCTGGCTGCGTCGGGGCTGCGCCGACCGGAGGCGCCACTGTATCTGCCCGAGGGGGCTTCGAGTGCCCCCGGCACTTTGGAGAATCCGGGGCGGATGGGGCCGATCGCCTTCTTGGCTTTCGTGCTGGCGACGGGAGCCGCGCTCATCGCTCAGCGGATCTTGGCCCGGAGGAGCGAGCGCGACCGGGCCGACCGCGCCTTGGCCGCAGAGATTGCGGCGATCGACGCCGAGGGGCTGACTGACGAACGAGCTGAACCTTGTGTTAGCCTAACGGACGGTGAGCGATCGCGCGCCGCGCCAGTGGTTCCTCCCTGCGGGCTCGGCCAAGCCCATCTCCCGGGCACCGAGCTTGGCCCCCTTGTCGCCCGCGGCCAGCGAGGTCTCAAACCCCTCTCTGCCCGGGATCCCGGCGCCCAAGAGCCCCACGGATGACGTGTGCGTCGCCGCTTGGCGTCACGTGCTGGCCAAGCTCAAGAGCGAGACGCGCCACCGCAACTTCATCGCGACCTGCATCCGAGAGCAGCGCCTCGACTTCGCGCTCGAATCGTATCGAGCGCTGGTCCAGCTGAGACCGAGCGACCCCGAAGCCAAGAAGCGCTTCGAGCGGGTGGTCGAGCTGGTCAAACTGCAGCTGCCTCGCGCTGGGGAACGGCCGACGTCGCCGCGCTACAGCCGCTCAATGCGCGTGATCATGCTCTCGGTGATCGGGCTGCTCAGCATGGTCTCCCTCTATGGGATCATCAGCTATACCCGGCAGCTCGCGCGGGCCCCGGCCGCGGTGAGCCGGCCGCGGTGAGCCGGCCGCGGTGAGCCG
>Ga0154020_10004437_pt1 | contig 16723 bp, 12 predicted proteins | sample Klosneuvirus_201_FD_109709 | JGI IMG/M metagenome (GOLD analysis project Ga0154020, IMG submission 109709) | Active sludge microbial communities from wastewater, Klosterneuburg, Austria - Klosneuvirus_20160825_MG | ecosystem: Engineered > WWTP > Aerobic digester > Activated sludge | place...
GACGATCTCGCCTCGCCCCCGCTCGACCAGGTGGAGCTGCTCCCCAAGGCCGACGTGGACTGCACCTGGGTGCTCGGAGCGGAGGCCAAGCTCGAGTCCGGCACCTATGACTTGGTCGTGCGCTTCGTGACCCAAGACGCCCCCGGCAGCTGCGCCGCTCCGCTGAAGGTCGGCGCCTTCGTGCGGCGCGGACTTAGCTTCCCCTTCCCCGCGAGCTTCACCGGTCTTGCCGATGCGGACTTCGTCTCCCGCCCCGGAGAGGAGAGCCGCCTCGGAGATCCGGGCCTGAGCTTCGATCCCGACAATGACGGGCGGGACAGCCTGGCCGAGCTGGCCCAAGGATCCGATCCCTGCCGCCAGAGCTCCGTGCCCGTTCCCACGCTCACGGTCTCGAGCGCGACGGTCACCGAGACCAGCACGGTGATGATCACGCTCCGCTCCATCGACGCCGACGACGTCCCCCATCACTACGCGCTGGCCATCGCCCACGCCAATGGACCTACGGTGGGCACCGAGACCATCGTGCTCAGCGGGACCACCGACGGTCGGGGTCCCCAAACGCTCACTCCGCGCGGGCCGGGCGAGCAATGGTCGCTGCGCGCCGAGGCCGACACCAACGCGCTCGGCGGCGCAGTGGAGCTGACGCTGCACTTCGTCCCGGACGAGCCCTTCATCGGGGCCTTGCGCCTCGAGCTGGTGGCGGACGATGGCCAAGGCAATGTCCTCGGCCGGAGCGAGATCCGCACGATCACCGTACAGAACGTGGACGATCCCACCCGGCTCCTCTTCGGCGATGAGGGCCTCGAGCAGAGCGCGCTGCGCTACGCCGAGCAGGCGAGCCCCGCCGATGCTTATCGCTTCCGCTTCGACGATCCCGATCTCGGAGCCGACGTCGGGACCTGGACGCCGATCATCGCCGCTGGGCCTCCGGGGCTGAGCGTAGCCCGCGACGGCGCTTTTTGGGTGCTGCGCTGGAGCCCGAGCAACGCCGACGTCATCGCCAGCAGCGCCCAGGCGGGGCTGGATCTGCGCTTCAACGATGGGAGCGGCGCGGCCCGGGGGCAGAGCCACATCGGCCTCGAGATCAGCCCGCTGTGGAACGACCCGCCGTCCTTTGAGCCCCCCGCGGTCGGCGATCTGGCCTTGCCGGCGGGGCCCTTCCTCGAGCACCGGGTGCCCTTCGTGGTGATCGATCCCGACGAGAGCCCCGTCGCGCCGACCTGCAACCTGAGCATCGCGCCCGCCGCCGGGACCACCTGCACCACGCCCTTCAGCAGCGCCCGCTGTGAGCCGACCGGGCTCCGGGCCGGCGACCGCTGGCCCTTCGCGCTGATCTTGGTGCCCTCGCCGACCTACGCCGCCGACTGCGGCCGCACCCCTGGTTTTCTCGCGTCGTTCACCCTGACCGACGTCGCCCCGATGGGCGCTCGCAATGGACCGCTGATGACTGGCACCGGCGCCACTCCGCTCGAGCTGCGCACCGCGAGCGTGGTCTCCGCGGCGATCGTCAGCGGAGGACCGGGCGCGGTAGCAGGCGCGACGGATCCTTCCCCTCCGCTCATCCACGGCACCACGGGTCGCGCGCTGGTTCAGGTGATCGACGGAGGGGGCACGCGAGTCAGCACGATCATCGATCTGAACGGGACCAGCCCGAGCTTCATCCACCGCTTCCCAGCCAGCGAGCTGTGCAGCCTCAACGAGAACCTTCGCGCCAAGGACATCTACGCCGCCGATGAGGTCAACGGCCGCATCGCGGTGATCACTCGGGGCTTCAGCGGAGGGAGCTGCAGCGTCAACGGGCTGAACGTCGTCACCATGAACCCCCCGAGCACCGTGTTTCACAGCAGCGCCGAGATCTGCGGACAGGCCTTCAACGATCTGCAGGGCAGCCCCGTGGTGGACGCGGCCGGCAACTTCTACATCCCTTGCAACACCACCCCGGGCCGGGTCGCCCGCATCGCGCCGAACGGTGCCGTGAGCTTCAAGACCTTCGCGCTCTATGACGCGCCGAGCTCTCCCGATTTCAACCGTCGCGTCGGGCTCGTCACCGATCCAGGCGGTGTCCCTTGGCTGATCTGGCCCGACGTCAGCGGCCTCCTCCTGGTGAACCTGGGGACCTTCGATCTGCCGAGCCCCACCACCGAGCGGATCGCGCAGCCGAGCCGCTGGGAGTTCGATGATCTCGACGACGTGCTGGTCGATCCCTATCGGTCGAGCTTCCTCCTCGCCTACAACCGCCGGAACACGACGGCTCAGCTGCTCCGCGTTCGCTTCGACGCAGGTGGTCGTACGTTGGATCAACCCATCGAGCTCGGGAACATCGGCGGGAGCACATCGAACAGCTTCTCCTATATGCGGCTCGCCCTCCGCGACGCTGGGCCAGGCTCGGTCGACCCCGGCACCGATTTGGTGGTGCAGCCCGGCTCGAGCAGCGACCCGCGCCCGCACATCGATCTGGACGCCTGGGCGATCACGGTGGTGCGGCCAGTGACCGATTACTTCGTGGGCGGCGGCAGCGCGGGGCTCTTCGCCAGCCCCGACAAGCGCTACTACGTCATCCCCAGCACGATGAACTTCGAGGACGGCTCGCGCGGGATGTATCTCTACCGCTACGACCCAGCGATCCCGCGCGAGTTCATCACCCTGCCCGTCCCGAGTGGCGGCGCCGACTGGGCGGGGCGCACCGAGGTCTCCGAGAAGGGGAACGTGCTGGTGATCTCCGAGCAAGACGGCGCGGGGGCCATCAGCGTGGTCCACTTCGTCGAGGCCGCGGCGGGGCGGGACTAGCAGCTTGCTGCTAGGTTAGTTCTCAACGCGCGCAGCGGCTCGCAGGAGCTGGTGCTTGTTGATGGTGGTAACGACGAGGAGCGCCAGCGCTGCCGCGATGATCCCGGCCAGATCCCTCACGTGGGCCGCGGCCACCGCGTTCGCCAGGGTCGTCATGTTCGCCAGGATGTTGCTCGCGAGCCAAAAACCCCACCACGCATTCAGGGCTCCGTCGAAGGAGTACGGGTCGTCGTCGGCGCAGCTGGCGCGCCAGATCTCTCGGGTGGCGTGGAAGGGCACGACGAGGTTGGCGAAGGGCACGAAGTACCATCCGAAGGACCAACCGGGCGTGAACTCGAAGGGCCGCCCCGGGTAGAGGGCCCGGATGTTCCTCGCGGCGCGCATCACCCAGCGGCCCCAGGCCACCACCGTGAGCAATGACACCACCAGGCTGAAGAACTGGAGGTTCTGCACGGCGGCGGATTGGTTCAAGACGAGCGCTAGCGACACGAGGCCGTCCAGCGCTCCGCACAGGATCAGCAGCGGTAATACGCCACGTCGGGGCGGCTCAAATCGCGCCTCCTGAGCTTGGGGCTCAGCGCTCGGCTCTGCCCTCGGAGGTTCAAATGGCGATTCCGTCATGGCCCCAACCCCACCACCGGGGGGAGCCTAGCACCTCTTGGGCGCAGGCAGGAATAGAGCGGGCTCGGCCGAAGTGAACGGCGCTGGGCCTACGGCGCCAGCCCGAGCAGCGCCATCCCCAGGTCGTGCGCCGCGGCCGTCCGCATCAGCGCCGCCTCGCCAGCGAGCGCAGCGAAGGCGCGGGCGTGGAAGCGCTCCTCGGGCAGGATCCGCGCGAAGACCGCGTGGACATCGGAGGGCGCCGCACAATCAGCCGCGATGACTTCGATGCGCTCGAGCCTCATCACCTCGGCGTGGGCCCCCACCGCCGCTCCGGTTTCGAGGTCGGCGACCTGATCGGCCACCGCGGGCCAATACCGCTCGGCCTTCTCCTCGATGCGGGGCGCCAGACCGCGCGCCTCCAGTAGCGCGCCCACCCACCGCGCGTGACGCCGCTCTTGTTCAGCGATGACCGTCAGCACCCGGAAGGCCCGGCTCCCGGCAGGGGCGAAGGCGTCGCGCAGGGCTTCGATGCGGCCGGCCGCTGAGGACTCACCCCGGTACTGGTCGAAGAGCCAAGCCTCGAGGGCCAGGGGGCTCGCTTTGGTCCGTTCCCACCACATCTTGCTGGAAATCATGGAGAAAAGGATGCCTGCGCGCGAAATCCAAATCTACTATAATGGATGAATATGCTATCGGAACTTCAGATACTTGATTCGGAGCTCCTCGGCGCGTTCGTGGCCTTCTCGGAGACGCTCAACTTCACGCACGCCGCTCGCCAGCTGCACCTCTCGCAGCCAGCGTTGTTCGAGCGCATTCGCCGGCTGGGCCAGGTCCTGGAGACACCGCTGTACGAGCGGAGCGGCCGCGCGCTGCGCCTGACGGAGCAAGGCCAGCGCGTCGCGGCCTTTGCGCGGGAATCGCTCCGCCGCACCGATGGCTTCCTGCGCGAGCTCCGCGGCCAGACGCCGCTCAAGACGGTCACGCTGGCGGCCGGCGAAGGCGCGTTTCTGTATACGCTGGGCGCGGCGCTGGCCCGCTATGCGCGCGGTGGAGGCGCCTTGAACCTGCTCACGCTGGGCGCAGCCAACGCTGCGGAGGCCGTACGAACCGGCCAAGCCGACCTGGCCTTCACGATCCTCGACGTGCCGCCGCCGGGGCTGATGGGCGAGGAGATCCTGCGCGTGCCGATGTGCGCGGCGATCCCGGCCCGTCACCCGCTGGCGAAGCGGGCCAAGATTCGGCTCGAAGATCTGGAGGGAGCGCGGCTCATCTTGCCGCCCACCGGACGTCTCTACCGGGATCTCGTGGCGCGCTTCGCGGCCAAGGGCGGCGCGGACCTCAAACCCCCGCTCGAGGCCGACGGCTGGCCGCTGATGCTGGCCTTCGTAAGGGCGGGGCTCGGCGTGGCGATCGTGAATGGGAGCTGTGCGCCGCCGGCCGGGGTCAAGCTGTTCCCCATCAAGGAGCTCGGGACCGTGGCCTATCGCCTCCTGTGGAGGAAAGGCTCGGAGCTCAGCGAAGGCGCCCGGGAGCTCCGGGACGCGATCCGGCTCGGAGCGTCGTAGGGCTCGTGATCATCCCCCGCTCAGCGCTTGCACGATCTGCACGCTGTCCGTCGCCTGAAGGGGATGCGCGACGTCGAAGACCTGCTCGCCGTTGATGAAGAAGCGCAGGTGCGGCCGCATCTGGTCCTGCTCGTCGATCACCCGAAAGCGAATCCCGGGGAACTGCCGCTCGAGATCGGCGAGGAGCCCGCTGAGCGTCGTGCCGTGAGCCTCGACCTCCTTGGCCCGGGTATAGGAGTACAGCGGGCTCGGGATCAGGACCTTCATAGGCCCTGCGCGACCTCGACGGAGTAGATCTCGGGGAGATGCCGGGCGACGAGCGACCACTTGGTGCCTTCGTCGCGGCTCATCCACAGCTCGCCGCTGGTGGTGCCTAGATACAGGCCCACCGGATCATGGGCGTCGGAGGTCATCGCCTGCCGCTTCACGGTCCACCACGCCTGAGCCTCCGGGAAGCCGGCGCCCCTCGCCTTCCAGCTGGCTCCGCCGTTCTTGGTCATGAACGCGGCGGGGACTCCGCCTGGGCTCGTGCGCGGCCAGACGTCGGTGCCGTCCATTGGAAATACCCAGGCGATGTCGTCGTCGCGCGGGTGCACGACCATCGGAAAGCCGATATCGCCGACCTTCTTCGGCATCTTCTTGCCGATGCGTTGCCACTGCTGGGAGGGGCGATCGAGCCGATAAATCCCGCAGTGGTTCTGTTGATACAAGCGATCGGGGTTGCTGGGGCACATCCGTACGCAGTGCGGGTCATGGAAGGCCACGTTGGCCACGTCGAAGCCGCCGACGACCTCGAGCCCCTGGATCAGGGGTGCCCAGCTTTTGCCCTGGTCGAGCGACTCATGCACGCCGCCGCTCGACATCGCCAAGTACAGATGGGCTGGGTCGCGCGGGTCGACGATCAGCGAGTGCAGCTTCGGACCGTCGGGCGTCCCGTCCTGCTCGCCGCCCATCCACTGGCGGTACTGCGGGTTGTCGTTGAATCCGGTGAGCGGCTCCCAGGTATCGCCGCCGTCATCGCTCCGAAAGACCCCTTGGGGCGAGGTCCCGGCGTACCAAGCCCGCGGTTCATTGGCGTGACAGGGCGTGAGCCAAAAGGTGTGCTTGACGCTGCGGCCTTTCTCGCCTTCGGGCACCTTGGCGAACGCGGGGGGACGCGTCGCCTCTTTCCAGGTCTTTCCGCGATCGGTCGAGCGCAAGATCGTCGGGCCGAGATGGCCGGTGCTGCTGGCTGCGAGGAGCGTCCGCCCATCGCGCGGATCCATGACCAGATGGCTGATGATGTGCCCGAGCAGATGGGGTCCGTCGATCTTCCACTTCTTGCGCTTGTCGTCGCCGTGGAAGAGCCACGCGCCCTTGCGGGTGCCGAGGAGGATGAACGTCTTGTGCTTCTTCATCGAGTGGCGGGAGGATTCCCGAGCCGCGCGAGAGGGTCAAGGCACGGACGGCGCAGCTCTTCCGGTCGGCTTCGCCGTCAGCGCCGCCCCGCGCTGATCGAGAACCACTCTCCGCCCGCAGCGTCGATCTCCGAGCGGTGAAAGACGCGATCGTATTGCTTGGCATCGCCCCACTCCCGGCCGCGCGTGTCGGTGCCCGCCGTGAAGGCCGTGGTGGTGCCGTCGGCCTCGATCAGCCGCGCGCTGAGCCAGTGCCCACCCTCGAGCGCGGTCGTGCTGGGCAGCACCGAGGCCTTCTCGAGTCCCTTGCGAGCATCGCCGACCATCGTGAACTGATCGACGGCGTGGACGCGCTTGAAGGACTGCGGGCGGCCCTCGCCAAAGCCGTGCTGCTCGAAGCGCTTGGTGAAGCTCTGTCCTGCGCCGGACACGCTGAGCTCACACTGATCGCGCCCGGTCACCTGCACCGCCATCTTCACCATCTCGCCCGGGTAGAAGTAGCCGTCGGCGTCCGGCTTGCCGTTTCCGGCGGAGCCCGCGGCGGGGTTGTTCCAGGTGTTGGTGCCGTTGGTGGTCCGCCAGTAGGGCCGAAATGCGCAGTTGGGCCTCAAATCCTCGGCCTTCACGTCGGTCCGCTCCTTCCCGGTGTAGTCGAAGATGCGGCCGTTCATGATCGCGAAGCGGTGCGCCGGATCGCGGCCGTCGGTGCCTTCAGGCCGGTCGGTCATGGTCGCGACGTAGGCCTGCCCGGTGTTCGGCGCGCCGCGCGGCGGTGGGAGGTTCACGCGATCCCAGGACAGGCCAGCGTCGAGCTCATGCGATCCGGCGCGACCGCCGAGATACACCGAGGGTCGATCGAGCGGTCCCAGCTCGTAGGAGGGCTTGGTCTTGCCGTCCTTGCCCACCGGCGCGTTGTTCTGGCGCGTGGGATCAAAGCGGGGGCTCGGGAGCACGACCTCGGTCGCGATACCTCGGTGACGCACCTCGGCGGCGCTGCTCAGCTTGCGGAAGTAGGAGCCTGAGGCTCCGCCGTCGATTTTGACCTTGTTTTTATGGGGCGCGACCTTGGCGTGCGCGGTGGCCTCGAGGTGGCGTATCGCCGGATCATGGCGCAGGCGTCGCTGCTTGAGGTCGCGGGTGGGTCCCACCGGGGCCGAAGGCGCAGGGCTCGGCGAGGGCGCCGGGCTCGGCGAGAGAGACGGCGGCGGCGCGAGCGGGGCGACCTCGCGGTGGTCCTCCAGCTCGATCGGTCGGGGCTGTGAGAGCGCGCGTACGTGCATGCCACGCTGCGTTCGCAAAGCCCGTGCCCCCGGCCCGGGCCGACAATCAGCCGCGATTTCGGGGCCGCCCCTGAGGGCAGATCGAGCGCTGTAGAGTGAAGCTCACAGCTCGTCGATCCATCCGCCGCGGCTGCCCGGGAAGGCATCGGCGTAGACCACGTAGGGCTTCACATCGAGGATAGGGGTGCCGTCGAGGAGGTCGACCCCCAGCACGCGCAGGTTCAGCCCCTCCACCGCGACGAGCTTCACGGCCGACAGCCCGATCGGGTTGGGGCGGTCGGGCGAGCGCGTCGCAAAGACCCCCCGCTTGACCCGCGCCCCGCGCGGCGGGCGCACCTGCGGGGACCAAGTCCCAGAACGATCGAGCCAGCTCAGCACCCAGATGCGCTCGATCCCCGCCAAATCTGCCAGGGCGGCCTCGGTGATCCGCTGCGGATCCAGCTCGAGCACCGCCTCCAGCTCCGGCTCGGGCGTGGTCTGGGTCGCCTGGTGCGGGGTCCCAAAACGCCGCTGATAGGGCGAGCGCACCCAGCCGATCGGCGACAGCGCGAAGGGCCCGGGATTTCGGTCAGCCATGCGAGCCTCACCTACATCGAACTTCTTCCGATGGCCAAGGCTGCTGGGCCGGATGATAAGGGCGGCGATGGAAGCGTTCATCCCGCCGCGCCAGGGCCTAGGCCTGTTGACCTCCCGCTGGGCAGCCTTCGGCCTCTTCGCCGCGGGGCTGTCGTTCTCGGGCTGCAGCTGCGACGAGCCGATCGGTAAGCTCAACGGCCAGCTCGGCCTCGATCCCGAGATGCTCGACTTCGGAGACGTCCCCGTAGGCGCGGAGAAGGAGCTCCCCCTCAAGCTGACCAACAAGGGCAGCTATCTCCTCACGATCAAGAGCTACAGCGCGACGATGCCCTTCATCGGACCGACGGGCACCACCACCCTCTCCCCGAGCGAGTCCAAGACGGTGAACGTGAAGTTCCACGTCCCGGCGCTCGGACCCGCCACCGGCACGCTCACGATCCTCGACGACGATCCCAAGGTCCCCATGGTCGAGGTCCCGCTCATGGGCAACGGCATCGAGGCCGCGGTGACCGTCGACCCGCTCCGGATCGACTTCGGCGAGATCGAGTGGACCCGCGACACCCGCGCCACCGAGCGCACCGTCACCGTGACCAACCCCGGCACCGACAGCTTCGAGCTGACCGCCCTGGACCTGACCGAGAGCGCCAGCGCGGCCTTCACGCTCATCCCCGGCACGGCCAAGAAGACCTACGCGCCGCGGACCTCTGACACCTTCAAGGTCAGCTTTTTGCCCAAAAAGATGGGCTTGGTGAACGGCCGAGTCTCGATCAAGACCACCGCCCCGAACGCCGCGGAGATCGTCGTCGACCTCCTCGGCACGGGCGTCGGTCCGATCCTCGACCTCTGCGCGGGTGTCACCGGCCAGCCGGAGCTATGCGTCTCGCGCGGCGACGTGCTGCGGGTGAACTTGGGGCTCATCGAGCTCAACGCGATGGCCACCGGCTGGATCCGCGTGGCGAACATCGGCACCCGGCCCATGCGGGCCCAGGGTCAGGTCAACGGACCCGTCACCGACTTCATGTTCGCCCCCGACGTCATGGGCGCCGGCGAGTTCATGCTGAATCCAGGCATGGATCGCCGCTTCGACATCACTTACACCGCGCACGACTACTTCTTCGACAGCATCATCGTCGGCTTCGGCACCAACGCCGCCGAGCGGATGAGCGCCACCGCCCGGGTAGAAGCGCGCGTGCGGCAGTCGGATATCAACGTCTCGCCGACCGGGGTGAGCACCACCCTCGAGGGGGCGGTGACGCACGACGAGATCCCGGTGAACATCTTCAACTGCGGCCAATCCGCGCTGACCTTGGGGCCCATCACCTTCAACCAAACGCAGGGCGCAGCCGGCGCGCTGTCACTCGCCATGGTGCCCCCAAATGGCACGGTGATTCAGCCGCAGACCTGCCCCGGCGCTCCCCCGGGGGCCACGCTCAAGGTGGTGTTCGACACGACGGTCAACGGAACCTACGGCGGTCAGATCACCATCAACTCCAGCGATCCGGTGAACCCGGTGACGACAGTGGACGTGACGGCGACCAAGCGCTGAGCCCGAAAATCACGGCCGATACGCGCGGATCCCGTTGCCATGCGCGGCGTAGATCGTGCCGTCCGCGCCGATCGCCGGAGTGTCGAGCGCTCGGCTCTCGGGGTCTTTGGACAAGAGCACGCCGTTGGGGCTGACGATGAACGCCGTGTTCGGATCCCACCCCGCACCATAGAGCAGCCCTCCGGCGCCTACGATCGGCGGAGGCGGACCTGAGCTCGGAACCGCAGCGGCCCAGCCGAAGGTGGCTCCGAGCGGGGTGGCCAAGAGCTGCCCCGCGTAGCCCGAATACACGCGATCGCCCGGACCGAACGCGACGCCCCAGGGTCCCCACGCGACGTTTCCCACGACCGCTCCGTCGGGCGCGATGCGCCGGCCACCAAACAGGATGTCTCCGCTCGGCGTCACGACCGCGGAGGCCTCGAGGCTCTCCTCGACCGGCACATGCCACAGGACCCGTCCCGCCGGGCTGATGGCATAGAGCTGGTCGGGGTGAGCGGAGATCTCTGGCGCGTAGATCGTACCGTCGAGCCCCAAGGCGGGAGACGCGCCGGCGGCATAGTAGTCGCCGTCCCCGAGGCTCACCGACCAGCGGCCCGACCCGTCCGGGTTGATCGCGTGGAGGAGCCCTCCCGGGAAGGGGTGGTAGATCGTGCCGTCGGGCGCGACCGTAGGCGATCCTCGGATCTGCCCGGCGCCGCCGCCGCTGAAGCTCCACTTCGAAGCACCATCGGGGGCCAGCGCGTGGAGCACCCCGAGATCTGTCGACACGTAGATCGTCCCGTCGCGGGCCAGCGCTGGAGAGCCCATGATCTTCCCGGGCAGCTGGGTCATCCAGGCGCGGGCCCCGCTGGGCTCTACGGCGTGCACGCGGCCGAGGTCGGTCCCAAAGATGATCCGCCCGTTGGCCGCGACGACGATGCCTCCCGCACCGTCCTTCTCGGCGTCGCCATAGTCCCACTTGAAGATCAGGCTCTGCGGACCCGCGATCGAGACCTGCGCGGTGTGGGCCGGACCACCCCGAAACATCGGCCAGGGAGCGCCCGACTCGAGGCCCGAGCGATCCCCGTTGAAGAAGCTGGGCGTACAGCCCCGGGTGTCGAGCCCGCACAGCGCAGTGCAGGCCAGGGTCCCGGTAGCGCTCGGCGCGACGGCCGTACAGTCGAGCCCCCCGAGATCCGCTCCGTCGCAGGCCTCCGCGCCCGCCCGAACACCATCGCCGCAAGCCGCACAAGCCGCGGGATCTTGCGCGCAGTCCAGGGGACAAGGCTCCGGCTCCGCGACGAGCAGCGCATCCGCGCTGTAAATGTAGAGCGCCTCGCAGCGCGGTCCTTCGATGAATCGTGGAGTAGCGCCGGCGATCTGCGGAGCGCGGAGGGGCTGGCTCTGTCCGAGCTCGAGCGGATCGAGCTTCCGGATCGGAGCGATGCGGGGCTGGGAGCCGCCCGGGACCCGCACGGAGTACAGGATATGGCCGCCGTCGCAGGAGAGGCTGAGGCTAGAGGCGTAGGGATCGGGCACGACCTGCCCGACATCGACGAAGGCCGCATCACCGGGGACGTTCGAGGTTCGACGCGCGAAGGATAGGCCCTGGCGCAACTCGTGGCGGTAGACCAAGGTCCTCCCATCCGGCAGCAGGAACGGGTCGTAGATGCTGCCGCTGAGGCGGTGGAGCTCGGTGATCTCCTGGAGGCGCGAGTACGCTGCGCCGGCGCGGGCTGCCACGTAGATCCGCGCGTCTTCGGGACCGGTCGGGCCACCGCGGTAGCTCCAGGTCGTGAAGACCTCCGCGAGATCCCAGCGAACGCCGGGGACCTCGAGCACCCCGGCTTCGGTGGACGCGACGGCCTCCGGGAGGCCGAGATCTTCGAGCGTCGCAGGATCGGGGACCCCGGGCGAGACCAGCTGAACGCGCGACAAGCGGGCCGCGTGCTCCGCGCCCGGGAGCGGCGCTGAGTAGTACAGCCAGGTGCGGCCTTCTGCATCGAGCACCGCCGCACCCGGGCTGATCGGGCCAGGAGGACCAGCCCACGGGTGGGGGTGCCCATAGCAAACCTTCGGCCGTGCCCTCAGGTGAAGGGGACAGTTCACCGGGAGGTCATCTCCGAGCCGCAGCTCCTCGGTCGGACACTCCGTCAGGATGTTCAGCTCGGCGAGCGGCGAAGCCTGGAGCGGTGTCAGGTGGACGACGGCGGGCTGGCCCACATCGACCGCCGCGCTCAAGGTCTCGGCGGCCAGGGGCCAACGATAGTATGGCTTCTCGGTGGCGGTCAGCACGAGCTCACCCGGCTTGAGCTTCATCGACTCCAAGCTTCGGTCGTACAGCGCCACGTAGAGAATGATGCGCTCTCCGTCGCGGACGGCGCTGGGCGGGAGCCCTTGAAAGTCCGCCAAGTTCGAGGCGAAGACGCGCGCACTGGTCAGCGGCGTGCCCTCGGTTTGCAGCACCAGGATCACGCTTTGGTGGCTGGCCGCCGGCTCGAGCTCGATCTTGATCGGAGCCGGCTTGCAGCCCGCCAGCAGGGAGAGCCCAAAGAGCAGACAGAGCGGCTCGCGCACGGGTGCAGCTTAGCTCAACTCCCAACGTGCGAGCACTCCATCAGCTCCAAACAGCAGACTTGTATTGGAAATGAGGAGGCGGCGTTCTTTTTGTAGCCGCGGCCCCGATTGACCATCGCGAAGATGTCGCTGGTCCCCCCGATCGTCTTCACGATGATCGTGCCGACGAGACCGGTCGACCGCGCGAGACGGCGACCGCCAGTCGCGCAGCCACGTGCCTCGCAGAGCTACCGAGGTAGCAGGAGTGGAGCTCGCGCAGGGCCTTGATCTCCCGGCCGCTATCGGCGGGCCTGGCCACGCAGGCGGAGCTGGAGCAGGCTGCCGGGGGCTCTCGCGCTTCCCTCTACCGGGCGCAGCGGAGCCTGGTGTCCGAGGTTGTGACGCGCCCGACGCACTCGCTCGCCCGCCTGCTCGACGTGGGCCCCTCGGGCGACCGCGCCGATCTCCGCGAGGAGCGCCGGCGGAATCGGATGCACCTCCAAATAGCGCCTGAGCGCCGCGCCCGGTTCTCCCTGCTCGAGCCCCGCGCGGCGAGTGAAGCGAGCGATCGCGGCTTGGCTCTCTGGGGAGAGCGCTGACAGCTCAGCGCCGACACCTAGCGCGATCAGAACGCCCAGGTCTTCGATCGCGTGCTCGGGCCAGTCCCCCAGCCTCGCCTTCGCCAACGCGTCCACGACCGGCGTCAGATCATCTCTGCTCACGTCTCGAGCCCCAGGAGCTTGGCGACGTAACGGTAGGCGTAGGTATTTCCTCCGGCTTCGTACATCGCAGCGTGGACCTCTGGTCCTCGGTTCTTGGCGAAGCTCCACTCCTTATGCTCGTCGTTGATGGCGACCGACAGGTTGATCCGCCCCGAATGAGCGGTGACGGCGAAGGTGCCCGACGTGGGCGGAGCATCGCAGTCGAAGTTTGGCTCGTAGCGGCTGAAGCGGATCCCGTTGGGGATCACGCGGTCGGATTCTCCCGGACCGACGAGGCGGTAACTCTTGAGAGCCTTGGTGAACTCAGCGAGCTTGGCTTTCGTCGCAGGACTAGGCTGCGTCTGCGTGGCCTGGAGCAGCCGATCGGCGATCTCGGCCTTTTCGCTGGAGCCCTGTGCCAGAGCCACCACGGTCTGGATCACCGTCTTGAGTGGGACTCCAGCTTCGCGGAGGCTGGTCTGCAGCTCGGCGGCTGCTACCCCGCCGACGCGCTGGCTGAGCGCCGAAAGGACATCTCTTTCCTGTACGGGTTTCATGGTCGTCCGCGACTGCAAGAGGCGAGCCGGCCCGCAGCTGACTCAAAGGGAGGAGTCAGCGTCCATTCCGCCGGTCACTTGTGTGCTGCGGGATCCAAGTCGGTCGATAAGCGACGAGCCGGAGTTCGCCGAGCGAGGACGGCGCTACCTCCTCAGGGCCTGTGAACCTATCCCTGAGCACCGTGGCGCAAGATCGTGCCTCGGCGACCGACGGCCCAGAGGACTCCGGTGCGCGATCTCCAGACGCCAAAGAGCACGCTGCGCGCGCCGCCATCGACAGGGACCCATGCGGCCCCGTTCCAGTGAATGATCACGCTGGCTTCTTCCTGCAAGTCCCACGGGCCGTCCCAGCCCGAGCCGCCGATGGCCCAAACGTCGCTCCTGCCTGAGCTCCAGATGCCCCTCAAGCTCCCGGCAGCGCCGCGCCGCTCATAGGACCAGACGCTCCCGTTCCAGTGGAGCGTGCTCTCCTCTTCGCCCACCCAGACGTCGGCTGGACTCGAGCCACCGATCGCCATGTACTGCGGGTTGATGAGGGCGAGTCCCGTGTCGACCGCCGACCACGTGCTTCCGTTCCACCGCAACATCGTGCCGTACGCGCCCGCAGCCCAGACGTCGTTCGCTCCAGAGCCCCACACCGAGTAAAGATGGTCGATGACATTGGGGGTGCCGCGGCGAACCTGAGTCCAGGTCGCGCCGTTCCAATGAAGGAGAGTGTTGAACAACCCTACGGCCCATACGTCATTGGCGCCGCTGCCCCAGATCGCCGTGAGTCCCCACGGGGTGAACCGGCTCGTGTCGACGCTCGACCACGCGTTCCCGTCGAAGTGGACGATGATCATCCCCTGAACATCTGCTCCCACCGCCCAAACGTCGCGCTCGCTCGATCCCCAGACGGCCGCGAGCTGCGCGGTCGTCGACGTGCCGAGGACTCGTGACCAAGCCGCGCCGTCATAGCGTATCGTCGTGCCTCCGTCGCCCACGGCCCAGATATCATCGTCGCGCGAACCCCATACTGCCTTCAGATCTTGGGTCGTTGGAGCGCCCGCGCCCGCGCCCGACCACGCCGTCCCGTTCCAGTGAATGATCGTGCCCGCATCTCCCACCGCCCAGACGTTATCGCTGCTCGATCCCCAGACACCCCAGAGCGTGCTTTGCGTGCTCGCGAGCTCGGTCCACGTCATCCCGTCGAAGTGCCGCGTCTTGCCGGCGAGTCCGACGACCCATACGTCGCTGGGCCCCGAGCCCCAAACGTTGTTTCCGCCTCCGAACCTTTCTCGGCGCGTCGGATCGGCATCGGACCAGACACCGCCATTCCTGTGGTGAACTCCGTCGCGTTGAACGAGCCAAACATCGTCCGCGCTCGAGCCCCAGATGGCGCGTTGATATCCGTTTACCCAACCGGCGTCCGACCAGGCGCTCCCGTTCCAGTGACGCAACGGCCTGCTCATAGAGAGGAACCACACGTCATTTGCGCTGGATCCCCAGACATCGATGAACATCTCTCCTAGATCCTGGGTCGACCAAGCCCTGCCGTCCCAGTGAAGCGCGGTCCGGTCTGCGACGGCCCAGACGTCATTTGCAGCGGATCCCCAGAGCGCCTTGATGTCGCCCGTCGTTCCGCTCGGAACCGACGTCCAAGCTGCGCCCGTCCAGCGCAGTATCAGCCCGCCGTCGCCGACAGCCCAATAGTCATCCTCTTCGGCGCCCCAAACGTCCGTCAGACGCGCGGTCGTTCCGGTGTCGACGGACGACCAAGTCGTTCCGTCGAAGTGAACGGCAGCACCCCGATCGCCGACGGCCCAGACGTCGCGCGCGCTCGTCCCGAAGATAGCGCGCAATCGCCGGCCAAACGGCCGTGGACTGTCCCAGCACCAGTTGTCTTGGCTGCACGCAACGGGCTCGCACTTCAGGCCTACGCAGCTCTCTGCGTCGGCCGCAAAGCCCACATCTGACGGGGCCACCCCTGAGCCCGCGTCGGCGTCGGCGTCAGGCCGTGATGCGTGGGCGTCGAGCCTCGGCGAGGAGGCGTCGCTATCGGGGATGGTGCGGTGAAGGGACTCGGCTCCCTTGGTGCAGCCGAAACACAGAAACGACAATACGATTTGCCTCAGCACTCAGCGGTCCGCCTTTGCTGCCGGTAGACCATGACCTCGCTCGTCGCACCGGTGGGAAGAGCGCCGAGTATCGCGTCCGAGCCGTACCTCCGACGGGGTCATGGCAGGCGCGTCCAATCGGAGCCCCAGCTGGTAGCTCGTCGCCGCGAGCTCGAGCGCTGAGTCGCGCGTGTCGGGCGGGGGCGTCGTCGGACCGCGGTATCGGCATTCCACGCTGCATAGACCCGACCCGGTCGATCCGTGGGAACTACTTTTCGAGGCGTCACTCCGCCCCGATAGGCGATTGGACGGCCCCTCCCTGCTAGGTGTCGGGTTCCCTTGACCATCGAAGAGCGCCGAACCCAGGGAGCCGGCATGCCATCGCGGCTCGCGCAGTAACTCGGCGAGGGTCTGGGTAGGGCGGGCGACCGCCTCGCCGGCACCAAATGGGGCTCATGCCACCTATCGTTACGGGCGCGGCGCCATCCTTTTCATCGGCGCGGAAGACTCCGGAGGCGGGGGCGTAGCACGTGGGGCGTGTCTGTCTTCGATGTCGATCTCGCCGGGCTCCTCCGGGTGTTCGGGGGCCACCTTGGGCTCGGCCTCGGCGGTCTCGGCCAAGGCCATGGCCCGCTCCCGCGGCGCGCCCGAGGACGATGGCGTCCGCCGCGTTCTGCACCAACTCGCGCACGAACACGCCCGGGTTGGAGTAGAGGTGGTCGGGATTTACAGGTCGGGGCCCATGTCGTTGCCGTTCCACTCCACGATCGTACGCAGCGTGTTGCCGTGACGCGGCGCTGATCCAGACGTCGACGCCATCGTCGAGCCGGGCGGACGCCTCGCCGCACGGCACGCCCTGGGGCAGCCCGAGCGCGGATCTCCATGTCGTGCGTGGAGGGGGCGCCGCCTGCAACTGAGGAGCGGAGGCGCCACGCGACTTCGGTGCGATCGCCGTGCCCTATTTCGCGTAGCTTTGCCGCGGTGAGGGCGAAGACGCGGCGGACTTGGAGTGGCACGCGCTGCGTTCGGCGCTGGCATGACTGAGATTCACGTCGCTGTCGCGGCAGCCCCCGCGATCGC